>Ga0116230_10000191_pt1 | contig 49081 bp, 30 predicted proteins | sample S1TSphfallax_3_FD_88678 | JGI IMG/M metagenome (GOLD analysis project Ga0116230, IMG submission 88678) | Host-associated microbial communities from peat moss isolated from Minnesota, USA - S1T2_Fd - Sphagnum fallax MG | ecosystem: Host-associated > Plants > Peat moss > Unclassified | place...
GACATTAAAATGGGTGATTTTATCCATTTGTCAAGTCTTTGGACAAGATATCAGTTTCCATTGTCAAAGTTTCGTTTTGAAAGGTTTGGAATGCATGCTTATTATACATGTCTTCTGCTGGCTTGATGATTTGTTGTGGAAAAACAAATCACTGTTGCAAACATGATTAGATTAAATTATCTGAGCTCTTTTTAAATTACTACTTTTCAAGTGAAGAGTTGGGGATCGGTCTGAAACTCCACAATATTGTGAAGGCAGATGTATAGTCATTCATCATCAGATTTTGAATTGGGATCTCAAGTTCATTCCAATCTTTCCACCTGATTGAAATTCATGAGGGATTTTCAAAGTAACTGGAATTAAATTGTTCATTTTTGGATTTCATCTACTAGCAAAAAATAACGGTTTGGTAGCATTTGTAGCATTTAGTGTCAGATGCACATTCAATTGGGAAGTATTTGGACCAAGTGAACATGTGAAAATTTGAAGGACATGGAGTTCAATGTCTCCCCTCAGCCTTCCTCTTTCACTCTTTCCTTATTTAGAACTTAATTTCCTTTTTACAAGTTAAATTAAATTAATTAGAAATCAATTAAATTCTTTTGCAAAATATATGACAACTATGTTAACCAAAATGACATTTTGCTTTCTTTCCTAAAGGCATGAAAAATTAATAGCAACCCTCTCATTTAAGGCAATTACTAATGACCAACTCATGCTTGAAGTGCAGATGTAAAATATTTCTGGGTGTTTGGCACAATGGCTTCACTTTGCTCATTCTTTGGTCATGTGTTTGCTTTTTAGTTTAAGCTCAAAAAATAATCATTCAAAGAAACAACTTGTATATCAGTAGATAGAGCTCAAAGGTATAAATTGTAAGCCCTCCAATATATAATGTTTTATAAAGAATATAATATCATATATCTTTATGGAGGAAAAGCCAAAATTGTACACAACATCTACAAATGCAGCTGACATGTTCATTTCAAGCCATATCCATATATCCCCCAAAAGGCTGCTTACTTAAACTAGAGAGGACAAGTCACAAAGTACCAATAGTATATTAATAATAAAACAAAGAACTCTTGGGGTCTGGTCTGAGGGGAGCTGGGGGAGATATCATTTGTTGTCAACCCATACCTGGATTCAAAGCCCACTTCAAAGTGGTCATTAAAATTAGGGTTTAGGGTTTAGGGACATGTGACCAAAACATCTGGACATGTCACAAGTTGTATTTATGGCTGGGATTTGCAATTCTTGGCAATGATACCAGTGGTTGCAATTTGTGACAACCATCTGAAGCTGATAATTACCATGGGCACATGTGAGGCGAATGCAGGGCATGTAGGAGGGGCACATGCCCTCTTTCCAGTCTTGTTGATGCAACACCCTGAAGTGGATGCCCAGCACTATCAAACAATTCACACAAACATTAAAAAATATATAGAATGTATTATGAAAGTCTCACCACAAAATTGTTTGCAAAAGAAGACCAAACACTCTAATTTTTGACCCATGTAAATAAGAATTTGAAAAAAAAATAAAAATACCCCTCCTTTCTTATATTCTCAAAGTGTTGGAGTTGCTAATCATCTTAGAGGTTTGTTGAGGTGCTAGTTCTTCATTTGCAAGGGATAAACCAATCATTATGGTGGCTAAAAACAATGCTTTCAACAAAAGTTTGTAGGAAGCATTCCAAAGTGCTTATTTCTAGCATAACAAATGAGGACTGCTTATGTTGGAATTTCTCTTGTAGCAAGATCTTAGGCTATTGTTGCAATGAGACCTTACATTGTCTCCTTATAGAAAACGCCCTAGGGGCTTCAAGAATGGTAGACATTGCCCCAGGAGTCAAAGACTATATAAACTCAACCTCAAGCCTATTAGAAGGGGAAAAACAACTTACCCCCCTTTGTGAGAATTAACATATTTTTATTGGCTTACTAAGTGGGTTTAGGGTCACTACTTATACATATCTTACATCATTATAAAAAATAACTAAATCTCCCATTTTAGTGGTACGGTGTTCTTGTTTGCGCAAAAATTAGAATTAAGATCATTAAATATCATTTTTTTTATTTCAAGAATCACAAGAATGGAAGTCACAATGTTATCAAAGTGATTTGAAAAATGTCATTTGAAAATCAATAATGTGAATAAATATCTTAATAATAATATAATCTTGACCAAATGCAATTGAAGTTCAAAGTATCATTTTTGACCATATATACAAATAATTCCATTGTGACATTTGGGTCAAGAATGATACTTGACCATTCTTTTTCATATAGTTTAATGAATCATGTTTTAGGATGGAAAGTCATCAATGCATGGGAATTCAATAACCAAATTATTGGCTCACGGGATTTTAATTTTTAAATGGATCTGAAAATTAACACAAAAAACTTGAAAGATATATATGAGTGCAAACAAAATTTAAACAAAGACTACATTTTTTTTGTTTAAAAATAATTTTTTTCATACAAATGAATTTTTGAAAATGTGCAATTTTTTTGGTAGATTGTGTTGTGTTTTTTTAAATAATAACAATTTTAAATGATAATCATTTTTTTAATTGCCTAATAAGCTACAACTTTTTTAACACATCATGTACATTATACCCCATTTACATGTGATAAAAGGTTTTTTAACTTTTAAAATTTTGGATCAATTTTGAAAAAATTTGAAAATTTTCAAGTTTTAAATTTTCACATTTTTTAAAATATGAATGTTTTTTAGGGGTGATGAATAAGTTTTTAAATCCTCTTTTTTTTTCCATCAAATTCTTATTATTATATGAGTCCTTTTAATATTCCATTATAAAATTGACCCCTTTTAATGCAGTAGGTGATCATTTTTATATGTTTTAAATCAAAATCTAAACCTAAAATTTATCAAATGGATTTTTTATTTGAATTCCTTGACATGCATATGAATGACTGAAAAACAATTTGTTATGATTATCATGGTTTTAAATGAAGAAACATAAATATTTTTTAAAAATTGACTAGTTTTGTTCATGGTTTAACATTTTTTATATAACTCATTGGATTGCAATTACAACCATATGAAATTTACAATGAATTGAATGTGAAATTCAAACTTGGTTTCCTTTTCAAATTATTATTTGCATTAATCATATTCAGATCCTTTTGCTTTCCTTTCAAGAAATTTGTACATATAATAAACTTTTCCAACCATAGTTTGATTGTTAATTAATGAATTGACACAACATCCACACTTACCCCAAAAATGCCCATGTCAAACACAAGAGATGGAACATTTTGTCCATGTATAATTTCATTTTATATTAAAGTTATGCTTGAAATTATGATCACATATTTCATACATACAATTAAATACCACAATAACTTTTCAAATTTGGCACCATAGTGTCAAATAATTAATATAATTTGAACTATTTCAGCACCACAATTTTTGATTTTGAAATTTTCGACATATAATGATGAAATACAATAAAATCACATCAACTCTCACAAAGTAGTAGTTGTTCTTTAATTTAGACTAATCAAAGACAATATGGATTCAATGAGGAGAAAGTTGGTTCAAATATGGTTGCATTTACTAAATTTTCAAACTTTATGACATAGAGATTTGTTTTTTTAACTAAAAGTAATATAATTAGTGTCTAAGCTGAAAAGGTATTATGGTAGTTGAAACAATAAAAAAAAATTGAAAATATGTTTTTACTAAACAAATCATGATTCTCCCTGTTTTTTCTTTTAAAATGAAATGAAAAAAAAAAATAACATAATTTCATGTGCCTTTTGCATTGTAAATGCTTTATAAAGTGGAAAGGGAAAATAAAATGAAAAGTCAATCACGACCCCCCTCCCCCCCCCCAATAAGCATTTATTTCAAAAATATGCCCAATTTTTTTTTTATTGAAACACCAAAATATTTTTAAATTGCATGTCCTAGTTCACATGACTCATCATATATATATATATATAACTTAGAACTTAAACTCGCGGTACTTTTAATGAACCAACACCCACATTAATAGCATGGTGAAAATCTCAAATCCATTTAAATTATTTATGGATATTACAAATTTGTAATGATTAAATTAAATCAAGGTCTCCAAGTCTAAATCTAATTTTTTTGAATTTAATATGGCCACTAAAAGACCTCATTCAAAAAGCTAAAAATACCATCCAATGTACAATGGGTATTCAATTTGATAGTGGGTATTTGGTGTATTAGGGTGAAAGCATGGTCATGTATATAACAAAAGTAACTATAATAATTATAGTCATATTTTTACACATAAATGCAAGAAAATAGAGTCAAAACCTTTTCAATTATTGTTAAAGCATCATGGCGCACAATATTGAGTTTATAATATGTTGTATACAAAGTTTGGAAAACTTTAATTCACTAAAAGTAGGTCAAAAGTATTTTTGAAATTGACTAATGGAATTGTGTTAAAAAATACTTTTACATTAAAATATTAAAATACTATTATTTTTACCTTGGAAATTGACATTGCATAAGTAAATTTTAGATGGCCATTAACCAAGAAAGTAAAAACATTTCAATATTTCGTCTACTTGAAACCTACTTTGTTTCTTTGGACAACCTAGAAAGTAAAAAAGAATCTACTTTAAACATGTGATTCTTCAATATCATTGACATAAATTCAAATAATATGTTCATATTGATCATTAAATAAAATAATATTTTTAATTTTGATATGTTAACTTGAAGGCTTGATTTATGGCTACTTTACATTTTTCTTGACAAAGATCATGAAATGTATATTTGATCATGCTTTCACCCATTAGAATTAGGTATATATATATATAATTTTAAATTAAAAAATTGAAAACCATGCCCTTGCCTTATCAAATTTGGTACCCATCCCCACCTCTAAACTTAGATGTAATAAATTGATTTATGCATAATTAAAATATTACATCAATGAAATTTGGAATGGTCATTTAACAAAAACCCTTATTCATACCTTCCCTTTATACTCAATGAGGCAAAACAACAAATTAGGTTTAGGGTTAAGGGTTCATTTTTAGGTTTATGGTTTAAGTTCATTTTTATGTGATTTCCCTTTACACTTCAAGTTTTCAAGCACCAAAATCTTTTTTTACAAAGGAGTTTCATTTTGTTGTTTCAATTTTTTTTGAATGCAATGTAATGGAACGTTGCCATTGGTGTCTTATTCATGAATGCAATGGAATGTTAATCAACAAACCTCATACGTGGACACACTACCTATGAATTTTGCGAAACATGAAAATAATGAAATTTGTTCTTTCATTTAAATTTTTTTTTTTTATGTTTGTCATTGCAACCACTTGCATTATGGTTCCCTTTCTATTTATACCTTGACAATCTCTTCAAAAGATTTAAAACAACTTGATTTTTTGTTTTCATCTTGCATTTATGCACCTTTGTTTGTGCTTTGAAAGTGAAAAACTTGGTTTGGCACATCTCAAGTTTTGTTGTGTTTCCGTGCTTAAAACTTATTAGTTTTTGTATGTGTTTGGAACTCATTTCATTTTGTTCTTGTTACATTGAGACTTCATACATAAAAGCTTCACTTTCAAGCTTGAAACATGAATGCACGAACCTCAACCTATAACCTTTAATATTGTCGTGCAATAATTAATCAAACTACCTTTGATTTGTGATCAATGTTTTTGCAAAGGTACTATGGTTGTTGAAAATTAGCAACTTTTTTGAATGAACTAAGGACATTTTTTTGATTCTAAATGCTTCTAATTGGTTGTGAAATGCATAGTAGTAAACAAAAAATGATTTTTCAAGTTAAATAAACCCAAATCATCACAAAGTTCTAATATCATAAAATTTCAATAAGATCCATACAAAATTTGTAAAACAATATGTCTATGCAAAATCCATGGGCTTCAAAGCGTAAAATGGCATGAAATATATATATATATAACTTGTATATAAATGATGTGTCTATTCTATTCAAGATGTCTTGATGTGAAGTATGTACGATTTGCATTTTAATTAAATTCATGCAATTATCATTATAAAATTATCCATAAAATTATGCGATTTTTGTGTATTAAATATGAACATTCACGTATGTGAATCATTCAAAAATAATGTTTCATCTATTTAAATATTTAAAATATTGAATACATACAAATAAATTTTTCATATTAACCATATGATGGAATTTGTGCAATTTTTGTACAAACCTATGAAAGTTAGTAAGTTTATGATGATGATATTTAGTTTACCCTCAATGCTCTTGCAATGTTTAATGATGGGGCATACTTAACTTAAGTGCACATGGAGAAAATAAAAAAGCAAGGCCTTGATTGGAAACCTCACATCCAAAATTTATTAACATGGGCATTTATCAAGGTAAATAACAACCAACCCATAGATATCCATTCCAACCAAATCATAAGATGAAAAAATTGTCACAATCACATGTGTGGCCTTAAAATTTTGGCATTAGATATTGCAAAGGTTTGAATGCATACCAAAAAGCAAATGGCATTACTACCATGAAAAAACATGTGGAAGTTCAACATAAAATTATGTTTGCAAAATATTTGGAATATGTAGTTAGTCACCTTTGATCTCCACTAATTAGTAAGAGGCCCCGATATTACATTGATTGCCATCTCTAGATTTCTTTCTACTACTAACCAATTTGCAAAAAATATGGCACACAAAAAGGTTTCCTACATGATGTGATGTTGCATGTAAAAATTCTATCATCTTTTATAATGGCTTGCTTGGGGATGTATGAACCTTTTGATGGAGCTTGCTTTGGACATGATTTTCCAAAATCTACAAATATGTTACTATGAAAGATAAAGTAGCCTAGGGACTCAATTATGCATCTATATATCAAATTTATTCAAGTTGACATTCAAAAATGTATTACCTTGTTTAAAATTTTTGGCAAAGTGAAACAAACTTGGAAAACAACATACATAGTTTTGGGTTGAGGCCTAAAAAAAAGAACATGTTGGTGAAAACCAAATGAATAGAACTTGTTTCTCATTTTTATTTTTTCCACTTTTGTATTTTCTTTTGTGTTATCTTTTCTATTTTTTTATAAATGAATGAAAATGATTATAACGTTTTTTTTTTTTAGTGTTGGGTTTGGGTTTGTCACTATAAGGTTGTAAATTGGGTTTTGTTATTTCATGATGCCTTGACTTTTTATTCAGTAATTGCATTATATTATTCTTGACCAATAGTAATGTTGCGAAGCCAACCATCTGTAAGCACTTGGGTAGTATGTGAGGTTGTCATCAAAGTGTTTTCACCAATAATAATTTGGTGTATGATGAATTAGAATTGTGGATGTTGGCTACTTGGAAACACCTTGAAGTTGTCATTTCCACATGTTGTGAACTTCATGATGAACTTGCATATTAGACTATTTTAGACAATTTACCTAATCTAGATGTACTTATTTTTTATATAGAATTGGAAGAATTAGAAATTCACATGAAACATCAAGTCCTAGAAGTGCTTCTACCCTTCATTTCGTTTTTACATGAATTTGATTGAAAAAAATGTCATCGAATGAATTGTTGTGGATGTTAGATCCTTGATTTTAATATGTGTTTAGTCACATCATATGTAGGTCACAAGAATGCAATAAAACTAGATGTTGGATATGACTCACAATTGATATTGCCTTTGTTGGTTAAATCATTAATGTTAAATGCAATTGAAGAACCTCATGTCCTAGTTTCTCAAGTGGATTCCAAGGATTTATTTCTCATCATCAAAAAAAATCCAAACACATTGAAGCATTTTATGTCAAAAAAGCTTAACACGTTTTGCCATTATCCCTTGAATGTGAATCGCAAGTGTGCCTTGAGTTGGTGGCAAATGAAATCACACAAATTCCTAACTATATATTGCAAAACACATTATGGGCATTCTAGTCTCCCAAATCAAAATATAAGAATTTTTCCATTGTTAGAATCCTCACATCATTTTACAAATGTTTGATTCAAACTAAAAATCTTGACAACTAATATTTGTCAACAAGAAATAACCATTGGATGTATGCATTGGTTGCTACTAACATTTCAACTTGGCAATTGCACATAAAGCATAAGTTGACCTGATAGAATAACTAGAAGTTGAATTTGATGATGGAATGGAACATGAAGATTCTTCAAAAGTTTTGTGATGCCATGCATCTACCTCATTACCCAACAAAAGTAAAACATGAACTAGATTTTTATTGGGATGTTTTTTTGCTTTTAAAGGCTAGGAGATAATTATGGAATTTGAAAATGCATTCATTAAGGTTGTGTTGTGTGAAATTTATAAATGTTTGCAAGTTTGTGAAATTTGGAAATTTGATGGTGATTTGCTACTTTCTAAAACCAAGTGCATTTGACATCTTTGTTTTTGGAAACTAAAGTCTTGATGGTGATTTGCAATGTCATAAAACAATATGTCCATTTTGTGAAAATGTGATAGCTGATCATATTTTCAATAGGTGTAATTGTTAATGATGTTAATGTTATGCATTTATTTATAATTTGCCATGGGTTGAGATGCATAGTTGTTAGCATTTCTAGGTGAAAAAGGAATCATATTTTGAACAACTACCTAATTTTAATTCAAGATCATTTCAGTTTTTCATTTTGCAAAAAAGTTGATGTTTGTTTAGCAAAACACTTAACCTTTCATGTTTTGAAGTTGTTGTGAATTGACTCTACTAAAATTTCATGGATCATCCAACACTGTACATTTTGTTTTAGTGATCTAATTTTTATTGAGGAAATCATTATGCATCTATTCTTTTGCACATAGTGCAATATTAATGTGTAATTTTTTAATTATTATTTTTTGTTTCATATGGTTTCCAATGGTAAACCTTGAACTAAGATACCTAGGTGATAACTTTCAAAAATCAGGAACCTTGAATTGAGATTGGGTATTCCTTAGAAAACTGAGTGATACTAGTCTTATAGGGTATTTGACATAGCATTTGTCAAAGAATGTCACAAATACCCACCTTAAAATGAATGAAATCCCCACCCCCTATCCATACCCTAAATGGGGATGGATGACAGTAGGTAGTCTTTTCCATTGGGTTTCAGTTTCCTAGCTAACCATGGTTGGTACGCTCCATTGCTTAGTTTTTTTGTACCTGCCTTCCTAAGAACCTACTAGCAATATACATACCTGCTAGCATACCATGCATCTACAGACCTTATAACTAATAACTACAAAGGTGCTGCTACAAGTGAGGATCTAGGAAATGCCTGGGAGGCAAGGTCAAGTTGTGACTAATTTAATTAATTTTTTATTTTCGAAAAATGGCGAAATATTTCATTAAAATCACAAAATTTACTTTCTTTTTTTTTTTCCTCGTTTTTTGAATTTTTCTTTTATTTTTAAGTGGCGAAATTTCGCTCAAAACAAAAACACTGACTCTTCTGACCTTCAGGGGAAAAGAAGAAGCACATGTTCCATCTTTGGTTCTGGTACCTTCACTCTTTGGGCCTGTCCAACAAACAACAGCATTGAATTCCAACAGAGGATACTCACTCTTAAGATCATCAGATGATGGGCTTTGTCAAGTTTTTGGCTCTTAATGAATTCTTTTGAATATTTAAGTGATACTGCAACTCAATTCTGGAGCATACACATACTTCAAAATAGTTTAGTTCTCCTGCTCCTCCTCCTCATGTGATGTGCTGCTGTCTTGTGTGTTAGAACTAAGATTCCACTTCGAAGTTCATTGTCAAATTCTTTTATTTTTTATTGTTATGTAGCAATTGTTATGTCAGGTAATAAAGTATGAGACATGGAAATGAGACTAATCTGAAGCAGCAACATGCCCCGAGCGCCTGCTAGAAAATCTTCAGCTTTACATGACAACCCATCACATATATGAAAAGGAAATTTTGACATCCTTAGATTACAAACTACATTCTCTTCCTGAGCCACCACAGTTTGCCCAAATATGCTTTTATTGGTTCCTAAAACAAGCCTCTTTTTAACTCCCCCAATTACCTGTTTCAGTACACTGGAAAACATCTATCTTATTTGCAAAACCTTAAATACTTTTTTGCAAATTGGAATAGGAAAACTGGAAATAGTACCATATGTTCAGGCATCCAAGAAACCTAGGAAGGGTCCAGGCCTATGAGATTAATTGCACATAGGTAGGTTGCATAACTACGTGTCCACATAACACCCATACATCATACAAAAACACTTGAACGATCCAATAGATGAAACTAGTTTTGGGCTAGCATCACTCACACATTTAAATCTTAGTCTTCATGTGTGTTATGTTACATCTAATGGGGAAGCTCACCACACAGTTTGTTGCAACATAATTTCATTACACAAAAGTTTATTCCAAGTCTTGACACAAGGTAACAACATGAAATCATGACAAAAGTTTATGAGTTTGAAGTTTCACCCACAATTTTTTATATACTTGAAAGGAGGAATGGATGGATTATCACCTCCCTTCATTTACATCTACTTGGGTTCTGCACTACTTCGTTTTACCAGTGACAATCCAAGAAGAAGAAGAAACAATATGATTCTATGATGTTTTCTAGATGGTTGGTTTGGAGGAATTTGTAGACCTAAAATGCAAGTACAATTGTTGCATAGAATTGGCAGGATTTTGTGTGCACTACATCAAAGAACAGACCTATGTGTACTTTTTAATTTAAGGTTTAGGGTTTGGTGGTGAAGAATAGAGTTTAAGACTAGGGTGGGTTGTGGTGGTGGTGATGGTGGGTTTTCAAATTCTCCCAAGAAGAACTAAACCTTGCAATTTTGTTTTAGCAAAATTGCACAAAAAAAAAAATCATTTCAAAAAGAGATTTCAACCAATACAACACCAATGATAAAATCCTCATGAAGATTTTTCCATCACCAAATGATAAAGAAAACAACAAAATTTTCTGAAACCCATTTGCACGATCAAAATCTATCAAATAAATGATGAAAAAGACAACAAGATTTTTTCAAACCCATCTACAATATCAAATCTATCAAATAGATGATGAAGAAGAAAATAAGAACTTCCCAAACCCATTTGTGGCATTAGATCTTACAAACAGATGATGAAAAAGACAACAATTTTTTTTCAAACCCATCTATAAAACATTAGATAAATATCACTAAATGTTGAAAAAAAATTAGGCATTCTTCTTCAACATTTTGAAGATGTGAAAATGGGTTTTGTAGTTTGATCAAATTACAAGGACTCCTAAATGAATTCTTTCTTTGTTTTATTTTTCTTGGCTTGCTAAATGAATCTTGTGCAGTTCACCTTTGTAAAAGATGATTTAGCAAAGTTGTAGCACTTGAAATAAGTTCCTTGAATGTAAGTCTACCAATAAGTTTTGGCTTTTCATTTTTATCACAATTGTTATTTCCAACATCTTCTAGGCCCTTTTCTTGTTTCTTTTTTTTCCCGTTGAAACAAAATTATGAACCAACAACAACAATCTCCAAAGATGCTTCCATTTTTCTTGACCTTAAAGGAAGAAGAAGTGGCTATAACCTCTTAATTGAATAAGAAGAAAAAAAAAATAGTTCCACAGTCCCAATTGTAGCTACAAAAGTAGAAACAAACCTATAGAGCAATAGCAATTGCCTCCAATTACAACAAGGAATATCTTCAAAATAGTAAAAGGAAGAGGAAAAGGAGTAGTTGACAATATGCCTTTCCACTAAGATTCCACACCATCACACAAAACTCACGTGCATTTTTTTCTCCAATCCCCATACACTTCCTAAAACCACCATCCTCATCAACATGTTCAAAGACAAAGAAAAAGGCTATTGTTGGTATTGTTGTTGTTGCTTAGACTCCTTTTTTGTTCATCCAACAACATTATGTCTCTTTATTCAAAAGTTGAAGAAACCTTAAAAGGAGCTTGGAGCTACTTCTTCTTCTTCTTCAACTGTCAAGTCAACAATCAACATGCGATAAAATTGAAAATGATTCAATTGGGAGGAGTTTTTTATAAATGACATCCATCAAACTTTGGTCATCCTAGTGCATAATTGTTGACCAAGCAACCATATACAATTGTTTGGGTTGACGACCATGGTATAATTGTCTTAGTGACGAAAAAAACCCTTATACTTGGTCTACATAAACCAATTTTGATTATCATCATCACCAAAATTACAAACCAAAAATATCATGCCACATGTTATCCTTCTAGATTTATCATCCTTCCTATGAACAAATCAATAAGTTTTTTGAATTTGTTTCCCATAGGAACTAATCAAGTCCACATAATTCACTTCAATTATGTCTAACCCAAAATATTTAACTACATTATTCATGAATTCAAGCCTATGTCCTTAATCAAATATCCTCAAGGTAAGGTTCAGAAGTTGGATCGTTTATTTCCATATTTACCCATCTTTCTACCCCTATGTTGTAATAGTAATATTTATAATTTTTATCTTTAGTAACCCATATTATTGTTACATACCCATCAAAAAAAAAAATTGGCCACAAAAGAAAATCCAATGAACTTATACAAAGATTTTTGTAAAACAAATGTACCAAAGTCACCCAATTTTGGTTTTTTATTTTATTTTAAATTGCCATATTTTGACAATAAGTTCCATCAAGCAAACAAAATATTAAAGGATTTCTTTAAATTTTTTGACATATCTCACTTGTAGCCAATTTTGGTTAATTCTTCTCATGGGTGATTAAGTGGTTACTTTAAAAAATTGGAAAAAATTACCTTGTACACAAACCTTCAAGTAGGCATCAAGAAGGAACAACATCACGAGAGTTTGAAAAGCACAAGAGTTTGCATCTTTCAGGGTTTAAATACAAATTTTTTGGGAGGTTTGGATGCAAAGATCAACATTGGTAAACACTAATATTCTAACATTGTGTTTATTTTAAATTATTTTTAAAAAACATGTTTTATAGAATATGTTTTTATAACAAACTACAAAAATCAAAAACAAAATTCAACCAAACATCCATTATAAAGCACAAATATGTGCAATTTTATAGAATGAAACCTTTGTGTTTAAATGGAAAGAAAAAAATATGTTCACTTCAAGAAATCTTGTATTATGTAACCATCCAATTTGCAATTACATGTGACTATTCATCATTTGCAACTATGTTTTATAATTTTTAAACTAATAACCATTTTTTTATTTTAAAATATATTTGTAACTATGGTGCAACTAGTAAATTGTACATCCTTCTGTATTGACTAACTTCTTGGGTTTTTCATCCAAAAAAAGCCATTATGTTCATTTAGTCACAAATTTAGTTTAACTTGGTTTCTTTTTATGGTGTGCCTATACATTTTATGCACACTAGGTGTTTTTGATTACAATAAGAGTATATTTAATATGTAGTCAAGGTATATAAAACCTATTTAACATATTTAAATGTATCCAACCTATATTAAACACATATTATGAACATATTAAAAATTAAAAATTCATCTTGATTTTATATTTTCGTTTGTTTACATATATACCATGTTTATTTTAATGTATAATTAGATTATAAAGGTGCGGTCATATTAAGATGACATAATCTTAATGTCAAATCAATATTCATTATTCATAAAATAATACTATCAAAAAATTTATTGAATAATGTTAACTATGAGATAATAATTAATTAACTAAATTTATTTATTATTAATTTAATAATTTATCTGATTATTTAGTAAATTAAATATGTTTACATATAATCTTCAATATTTACTGATTTGTTTGATAAGTTTTTCATTTAAAACTATTAATTTGAAGCTACAAATTCTAAATAAATATGAATAAGTTGATTATTACTTAACTAATTTTGATTTAATTATCTGATCATTAATATTCACTAATCAGGAATTATGGTAAATAACAGATAACTATGAACCTAATTACTAGTTATGTAGCTTATAAAAATATTAATTAAAATTTCACAAATTAAATTATTTCATTATTATTCATGATTAATTATTCATGATTTCCTATTTAATTCATAAGTTCAGAATTAATCATTCATATTTATTACTCAGTTTAGACTTTATTAAAATTTAAATAATACTTCAACTAGTATTTTAATCCATATTCAATTAATTAACTTCTAATTCGTATTCACTAATCAAGAATTATGGTAAATAGATAATAAGTATTAGTTAATTTATAGTTATGTAGCTTATTAAAGTATTAATTAGAATACCACTAATTCAATTATCTAGTTATTATTAATTATTATTAAATTATTAATTGGTATCGAATTTATTAAAAGTTAATGAATACTTCAATTAGTAACTTAAATAATACTTGATTCATACTCAATGAATTATCTGATAATTTTTATTTACTAATCAAAAGGCATGGTAAATAGATAATAAATTTAGTTAATTAATAGCTATGTAGTTTATAAGAATATTAATTAAAATTTCAACAAAATCAACTATCTGTTATTATAAATGATTAATTAACTTGATTTCCTAGTTAGTTCATAATTTCAGAATTAATAATCAATATTTATTAATCGGTTCAGAATTTATGTAAAGTTAAATAATACTTCAATTTAAAATATAACTAGTATTTAATTAATATCCAACGAATAGTTCATATTCAAATTTACTAATAAGGAGTTATTGTTAATAAGTATTAAACTAATTAATAGTTAGTGATCTATTAAATGTTAATTAATAAACATTCATGAGCTAATTTATTTATTTAATATTAATTATTAATTAAAACTGACTATCTTTTTTAAATATATTTATCGACTATAAGTTAATAAGTTAATAATTAAATAGTTAATACTGATTATTCAGTGTTTATTATTATTTAATAATTAATTAAATTAGATAGTCAGTCATATATTTATTTAGTTGATAGCTAAATTTTAATAAATTTAGGGTAAGAAAATAAATTTATGATTAAAAAATAATTGAGTAAATTTAGAATTAAAATAATAATCATTTCTTTATTTTCATTAAATAATTACAATTGTTGATGAATTGTGGTAATGAATTAATTGATTAATTAATTAAAAAATATGAAGTAAAAGTGGATTTTAGTTATTGAATTAAATAATTAAAGAATGGTAGGTATTTATAGATAGGTTTGTAAATGGGTAATGGTTAATTAATTAATTAACTAGTGAGTTAATTAGTTTCCTATTTACCTATTTAATTGTATATTTACACTGTTTATAAAATGAAAAACAAGCACAAAACATATGAGAAAATATTTTTAGTTGGAACTCAATTTGCAACTAAGGCGTAACTAAAACATTTAACCCATATGTTTTGTCTTGCAATCTCATCTCGGAAACTATATAACAAAAGTGCATTCTCCTTTGTTTTCACATTAAAAAACATGTGCCATTGGGGGATGAACTCAAACAAACTTTAACCTTAAAAGTTAAACATCAATTGAAACAATATTAACATAGCTATTTTTTAGCACACTTACCTACCTACCTATATAGGCCTATATGTACCTACTTGCCTACTTATTCAAATAAATATTCATTTGATTTTTCCAAAATATAATTAATATGCCATGTGGCAAAATTTGATTGTGCCACATGTCACAATGTATGACCATATAAAATTAATGTTCCAAATAAATGGCCAAGATCAATGTTTGAATAATAAAAAAATTCTCACCCAAAATTCTTCATAGTGCCATATGGTGGATTTTGGTATTACCAAATGGCATTATCACAAGTCATTGGAATTTGATGGCATGGATTTTTTCAATATTTAAAATCATTGTTTTAAAATTACCCTGATTTAAATCATGTGGCAAATATAGTGTGGATTTTTTCTTATTGTACAATTAGTTGCAAAAACAAAACTTAGTTGCAAATGTAATATTATTGATCAAAGGATGAACATGTATATGTTGACCATATACATCATCCATGTTCCGTTTTGTGACATCATGTTAAGTCATGATTTGCAACTAAATCTTGGGTGCAAATTCACTTATGCAACTAAGGCAATTTTAGTTGTAAATGTTGGTTGTAATTGTTTTATAGTCACAAATTGACATTTTATTTCTAGTGATTGTAGTAACAATGTCCTTCCTCGTGAAAATAATTTCACTTGAGCTTTTCCATCTCTAAAACTACTTCTTTTCTCTTTCAAACCCTAATTCTTCCTCCAAAAACTAATCTAATGATAATCCTTCCTCACAATGCTTCTTTCAATATCTATTTAGATTCCCACCATAAAACCAATTTGAATTAAACCTCATTAGTCCTAATCTTTCATAGTCATCTTCCACCTTTGTCCACCATGTCAATCATTGGAACTACCTCTATTTAGTCTATCCAACATGGACAACATAGTTTTCTATCCAATATCTCCATCAAGTCTATCTAACAAAGATAGTTTAGTTCTATCCTTAATATTAGCCCCCCTGTATTTTGGATTCCGTCTTTGAAATCATGTGCATAATAAAAATATAAAACTATAGTGAAAAGAGAACTATAGACTATGGCCACTATTCAAAATGGACTAACATTTTTCCCTTATTCACTTTTGTAATTGCATGTGCTATAGTAGGTATTTCCAAAATTATAGATTATTATCCTTTTACTATAGTTATTTCCTTAAATTGTAATTGGTTATGTGGATCCACCTACTATTGAATATTTATAGTTGTTTATGTGTGACCATTATCTCCCTCATTTTGGGATGTTGTCATTACAAACTCTATTGATGGAGAGACTTTAATTGTTGTGGCATACAAAGTCAACTTTGTTTGGGCAGATAATTGTTGTGTTTCCTCTTACACTACTATGACTTCCTTTGTAGTTTGGCCATTTAGGTGAGTAGCTCCCCCATGATCTTTTATATGGTATCCCCTCCCTTCATTTATGCAAGAATAGTTAATTGAACCTTTAGTGACTCTCCACTTGGACCTACGTCATACTAGTTAAAGTCTAAGGTGTCAAAACTATCTTCTACAGTCACAAAAGGTGAATTATACTGAAAATTATGATAAGTTTTTCGATACCCTTTCAAATTCCTTCGATAGCTAACTTCAAATGCTTTGTGTTCATTAAACAAACCTTGTATGTCTTTTTGTAGAAGATCTTGAATTAAGTTCCACCATTCATCAACCTTTGAGGCTTGTAACTACATTGATTTATTTTTGGTCCTTAGAATAGTATTTTGCCTCAAGATATTATCATGACTCCTTCAATTTGTGCTTAAACAAGTAAAACTCCATGGTTGTTAGCATGTCCACAAATGCTTGTATCCACTTAACATCATGTTGTAACTTTCTTGAGTATGGACATCTTACAAGTAATCTGATTTTTATCTTTTTCTTTAACAACTTCATCCTTATAGTGCACAACAACATAAATCTCTTATTTGAGTTTGAAGATCTCCTTTTCAACCTATGCCTCCATCAAACTTTGCAAACTATCCTTGTCCCATTACAAACCTATAGATTGGACCTCAAATTCATCTGCCTATATTTTAAGGGCCCAATACTTTGCATCCTCCTTTTCTTAGTTCAACTTTAACATGTTTTTTTCCTCCTTTATGTTGTCAAAAAAATGCAATTGTTCTATAAAGTACTCTTATTATACTATAACAAAATCGTATCCATGTGAAGTTTGTTGAGTTCTTTTTCCTTGGCCTAAAATACCTTCTTAGTTTGAACCTCAATGGCCATGATGTGATGTTGTAAATTTGTCACTTCTTATGTTGTAGTTGTAACTTTGGCCTCCAACTCCAACTTCTCTACTTCATTTCTCTCATACAACAAATTGAATGCTAACAACTTAATCCTACTTTGCTCCATTAATTTTGAAAGTTTAAAGATAAATGGAATAACATCTTCAACCTAGTGGGCATTAAACAAAGTGTTGTAACACACATATCATGACCTAGTGGCCTCTAGATGGTCATAGGAGTGTAAAGTTCAACCCAAAGCCCACCAAGCCAAAACTAAATGCCTTAAAGACAAAGAGTACAAGCAACACTCGTGTAATAGAATTAAATATTTTTAATAAATTTTATCAAAAAGAAATTTTTGAAATATTCAAACAAGATAAATTTGAAGATGAACAATTAATAAGGTACTTTTTTGTTTCAATTTCAATTTTGCATTCCTACAAAAAGTGGGTTGGCAAGTACAAATTTTTAAGTCCTAGATTATTTAGATTAATACATCTAATCTTACAAAAGGGATTATTTTCTTCAAAGGTGGGAATAATGTATCCAGATGAATGAAGATTTTCCAAGCAAGGGAGAACAAACCCCAACATATACTAATCCTCCCCACAAATGCCATCAAATGACTCCAAAAAAATGGCACTATATGTGTTGTTAAACATGCTTTTATATGGTGTATCATCTATGAGCAATGTGTCGCCAATGTGAATGTAAGGAAATGTAAAAACAAAAATGTCAAGGTTTTTATGAAAAATTAACTTATTAGATTTATCCAGCAATGAATGTAGATTTCGCCTACAAAACTCATGATCAAGCATTTTGGAAACATGTATAGAGATTTTTTTTTTGCTCTAGATTTGATCCAAATAATTATAGATATTGTGACATTGGGTTGTAGACCAAATATAAACTTGGAATTGCACAAGACATTTATCTAAGAATTTTTTCAATCCAAGATGGAAAATGATGGTGTGAGAACCCTTATCAAAATGTGTGGTGATCATAACTTTGTTCAAATCGAATACATATGAAATGGACTCACCTCCGCTACTTATGAACAAGGTATTGGGGATTCGCCACCCAAAGTCGATAGAATCTCATCCAAGTTTACTTCAATGGCAATGCATGAATTTGGCAACTCCACATCTTCTACGTCTTTAGAAACAATGCACCTATAACCTAAAAGAAAAAACAATGAACAACTGGCAAAGTTTTTAAAATCAAAGACCATATAAATCAAAAAGTTTGGAAAATCCAAAAAAGAAATCGAAGGAAGGACCAAAAGAGAAAATTTGGAATACTTATTACGGATGTCAAGCTATTTTTACAAAAAGTGGCATGATAGGCCATGGTGTATTATTCAAATAACATTCGAAATCTAACATTGTTTTCCTTGAGAGAAATTTGATGGCGCCATAAGGATAGAAATCCACAAAGGTTCGAACATTAAGCCCAAAGTAATGAATAAATTATAAGTACGTGAAAAGAATCTTCATCAGATAATTATCTTCTTTTGACACTTCTTTGTAGGACTCAACGAAAATCGCATTAAAAGGCAGATTCAAACAAGTTCTAAAAGGTGTATAGTGTACCAACAATGTATTTCCAAGGTGAGTATTAGGGTACTTAGGGGGGAAATAAGAAAGGTTTCTATTATAAATTGTTTTATCACAAGTGGGACGATCAACACAATGAAGGTCTGTTTTGAAAAGAAATTGTAAAAAATGCTTATTAATATTGCACAAATTTCAACTAATAATCCTTTGTGGGTCAATCTCAATACTTGTCTCTTTTGTTATTTTTTTCACGTAGGCATTCAACTTAGCAAGCGAAACAAATGTCCATATGTAGATGGTAAATTACCCTAAACACCTTGGGAGGAATTCCTTTAAAGTTAGCTTTAAAACAACATTTTTACCTAGTAAGGTGCGACCTTGAGCTAAATTAAATGGTGGAAGTAGGAGGTGATTAATTCTAAAATACTCCTTCCCAACAAACACCCCTTTCAAATCAATAATCACGTGTAAAGGACTCACCTCCACGTCCTCTACATCTATAGAGGAAGAGATCCAAAACCTCTGAGAGTGAACTCTTTCCCCTTATCTTCCACAGTAGTTTCATGGAAAAATCTAGGAAGTTTATCATCTCCAGCCCATCAAATCCCACAAGGGGCAACTACGGTAGCAATGGGACAAATGGCTCAAGGGATGGGAAAGACGCAAATGCATATTAAAGTGGGGACGCAAAACTTTGACGTGGCAAAGTGGAGACAACCTCAATCTCCTTTGTTTTTCCTACCTCTTCGCATGTTGTTTCCAATGCAATTTAGTTCCATCAATTGTCCAAATAATTGAACAACCATCCTTTGAATTCCACTAAGGCCAAAATAAGACCCAGATTTGTCCCAATCATTCAAGTCTTCAAATGTGTATTCACCCAAATCATTAAACACATAGCCTACATCAAATGCACCTTCACCTAAAAATAGAAAGTAGAAAGGGTGAAAATGTACCCAAACAAGAAAAATTCCAAACAATATAATTGAAAAATTAAAAAAACTTTAAAAAACATGGAGTTGAGGGAATCAAAAACCAAATAATGGACATCAAAAATTTCAAAAATAAATCTTGGTGGGTACAACAAAGGACTAGATTTTTGAATCTTGTGCCATTATATTTTTTGAATTCTTCAACCACATGATTGTCTAGCGACATGCCAAAAACTTGACATCTATGACTATGACAAATATGACTAATGACCATTTCTAATCATATAGTCATATATGCCATGTTTTTATGCCTAGATGTATTTTTGTAACCATGGATATGACTACATGACTAAAAGTTTTCATGGATAGGAATACGTGACTAAAAATCTCTTTCATGAACACCATATGATTATTTATAATGTACAATTTCAAACATTAAAAATAGTTAAAAGGGGAAAAAACTAGAAGGTAGACATATTCACATAATAAGCATATTATAAGCTTGTAGATGATCAAATACATAATTATTGCACAAGTAAATATCTAATTAATAAATAAAAAATTCCTATCCTATATTTTCATCTAGATTTAGACTAAAACATATCATAAAATTAATATTAATAAAATATGTTCATTCATATCTACTCATATCTAGTTTCAAAATTTTAATCTAGTCATGAAAATATGATAAATACATAAAAAACAATAGATATGGCTATGGAATTGAAGCTTTTCCAAAAATATATATATTTTTCTTTCATAGTCCATCAAAACTCAATGTTTTACAATGAATCAATCTCTTCCTCTTTTCAAAAAATAATCATTTAAAAAAATAGTCCTATGATCTATTGAAAATCAAAATGGTAACAAAAATTATGTAAACTAGTTAATAATTCCTAGAACAATAACTAGATAAATAAATATATAATAGCTAACTATTACAATGAGTAATTACTCCCTTAATTACCCCACCCATATTCTAAATTATGTCTCAGAATTTTGGATCAAAATATGTTAAGAAAGTTAAATCTTATGTTTTCGATTTTGGAGTCAGAATTCTAATGTTTATCTTGTTGTATTATAGTCTAATCTATTTGTACTACAGTTTGATCTATATGTACCTACTATGTTTTAGATTGAATCAATGGTTTATTATCTTTTGTATACAAAATCTATTATTGTTTTTCTTGTACTTTTATTGACATTTGTGCACTTATTTGATGATTTGTTGTTGTCTACTCCAGTGACTACAACTTTGATGTGACTTGTAAGTACTATTATGACTATAGATCTAATGTAATATGAGTCTATTCCTATTGTTGCAGCTTTGATGCTGGCTCAATCTAATCTCCCTATACTTCCTAAGTTTTATGTCCTTAATGTGTAGTGCTATCCTATTTCTATGGTTGTAAATGCATATTCTTGGGAACTAACCTTGTGTAAAATAGATTTTGTTGGTTTTAGAGTTTATTTTGATAAATATTTCATACCAACATCCTCCTTTTAGGAACTATCCCTCCCTCCTCTAAGGTCTATTGGTTCCTCCTTTTTTGTTCATGTCCTTGATGGTCCTAAACCATTAGTATTTCCTCTCTTCTTCTTCATTTAAGGATTTTGGTTTTGGAGTGAAGATTTGTTCATACTGAAATGATGGTATGACCTTTTCCATCTAAGATATCTTATGGCTATAAAGCTATTCATTTCTTTCATACATTCTACAAACCTTTCTAATATTTTTCTGGACTATATGTTGCACTACATCCCAACACAAATCTACATCATTTTCTTCCATTATTAATGCCTTGAGTTTTACCTGAAGGAAACTATGTTACTTCTTGAATTCATTGTTTTCTTTGAAGACATTGTCATAATTGAAAGGCTTGATTACCTTATCCTCTTCCAGAATATGTTATAACCTTTCATTAAAAGCCATCTGCCTCTGCAAATTTTTGTCCATCTATGTTTGCTTCTAGTCAAATTCCCTCTGTAACTCATTTTTGGATTAATATACATTACCCATGTCCACTTTGAGCTCCTCTAGCTCCTTCTATTACTTCAAGAGAGTCTACTCCATATTCTTATAATTTTTCTAAAGTTTATTGTGTGCCACTCTTAGATAATCCTTTTTTATGTTCAACTTCTAATAATTGGCATCTATCTGCATCAAAGTTGCTTGCAAAGAATCCTTTTCTACTTTGATTTTCTCCAAATCCTTGTTGTGTTTCTCCATGTTGTTAATATTTTATTTGGCTATTTGTAGTTTTGCTAATACCCCATTATTTTCATGGTTCTTGCCTACAACGTTGCTTTGAACTTTTGTTCCTTTTCCAAAGCCCCTTGTAAATTTTAAACAAATCTATCCTTTTTGTTTTATAATATGTTTATTTCTTATTTCCATATCAAAAAGACAAGTAGGATGTTGGTCATTTGTGTACTATACTCTACTACTTGTTGAAACATATTAGCAGCTCTCCTATGTTCATCCAAGAATGCTTCTAGCCCTTGCACAAACCCTAGTGTATGAAACCTAGGACTTCATCCTTTAGAACCAAGATTTGAAAAACCTAGACTTTTGTGTGAAGTCCAAATTTCTCCAAATATATTTGTTCATGTTGTAGAACTTCGTCTTGAGGGTAGCATAACTTCATTATTCTATGGTATTGGAACAAATTGTTGCACTTTTTGTGGATCTAGTTCTAGGTCTTGTATCTATTCTTCTACTTTTTATTGGGATTAAGATTATGGCTCCCTCTTGGGCCATTTCCAATGCTTCTACCCATCTAATATGTTTTCTTACTTTGGAAAGATCTATGGTCTTGGATTAGACTCAAGAAATATTAACTTCTCCTTTTATCTCAGATGTTGCTGTTATTGCTTCCTCAATAACTATGATGCCTATTGAAAGAGTTAACACTGCCCTTCATTGTAGTATCTTTTTGTATTCTTTACCTCTTTAGTAGAATTTCTCTTTCTTCATCATCATCAAACTAGGACGTTAGAGTTGCTCTTTTGGTTGTCCTTGTCTCTAGTTGTTTCTCCTTTTCAAAAGAAATATGTGTAGGGTTCAAAAGTCTCTTGTTTTTAATGAACCTCTCCCTTATAGTCTCCTTCCTCCTCTTGTCCTCATGTGGGTGCTCTATCTACTTTTTCTTCTCCTATGGTTCTACTCCTTAAACTTGAAACCATTTCTAAAATAAAACTTCTAGGACAATAGCAAAATGACATATATATATTTTTTGGCCCTCTTTTGGCTTTTCCCTCAATCATGTTCTTCTAACACTTTTCCCCTATGGTCAACTTTTTGACTAATTGATAATACATAATTGCAACCCATTTGACAAATTCTCCATGATGTGCTTTGGAGATCATCATGGAAAATTTATTGCTAAAATATTGCACCTTATCTTTCTGATAGATAATGGGCAAAATTACAACAATCCTATTGACATACTCTAATTTCATTTTCTTTACAACCCACCTTTCATTGGTGTTGTATGTATTTAGGACTTTATCAACTATGTCTACCAATGGTACTCTAGCATTTGACATCTCTGAAATAACCATTACTTTGTAGCCTTTTAGAACATTGTGGAATGATAAATGATAACATCCAAATTGACATCTTCAATTAAAGCCATTTATTTGATTTTTGTATCTTATGTTTTCGTTTGATAAAAAAAAATTCTATTTCAAGATTTGACAAAAAAATGGGAACTTCAAATGTCAAAGATCTAGTTGATTTGTGGGAATCATGCTTGGAATGATTGTGGAAAACTTCACATCAACTATGGTGTTTTTGTAGACATGTCTATTTTTTTAATCTATGGGGCCCAAGGACAAGAGCTATACATCATTGTTTCACCAAATATTGTATTCATTTTGTACCAAGAACATGCATTCTTCAATCCAACTCCAATGTTACAGAATTTTGGATTAGTTGTAAGAAAAAGTTACTTATGGCCAATAAGCCAAGTGACTACTAAATTAGAGTGTATTAGAAATGAAACTATCAATAATCTTACTACAAGAGGGTGGTTTGTCCAAAATGTTAGCACAACTAAAGAAGACCAAAATGATCAAGTTTCTACCCAAGGGCTCCCTATGTTTTCGAGGGATGAATATAATGAAAGTAGTGAATCTCTTAGTGATAATGAAGACATTGTGGCAAGTTTGCTTAATTTTGAAGACATGCACCAAAGAGAAGCTTTGCCAATAAGGCGTAGTAGTTAGCACATAAAAGGAATGTGATCCTCAAGATTGTGAAGGTGTTTTTTTCGTGAAAGGTCGTATGATGACATTTGACCCAAGGGAAGCAATTTTCGACAACATTATTGGAGATTATCATGTTGACTTGACCATTCTTTATTATCCTAGAAACATTTCAACGTTAATGACTATTTGGAAATGGTCATTAGTTCAAACAACTATGGAAGGATGATTGCTAAAGGAACTCTTGTTGTCATACAATGAAAGTTACGTACTTGAAGCGGATGTAGAAGGAATGATTGGTGTGAAAATCATTTAGTAAGATGAAAATGGAAGGAGATTGTTTTTTGAGGATAGAGAAGGTGTTGAGCGAGGAATCCTATTATGGTGTTAAAGCAATGATGTGTTATTCCTTAAATTGCTATCAACATTTCTTTCAACAAATGAAGAGATTACTTATACACAACAATTGGAACAAGTTGTTTGAAAAGAGAACTACCCACATGTTGAATATTCCAAGAAGGCTACATTGAATAGAAGATTGCATTTATGCAAAATTTGTGACATTTTAAGAATGGGATGTTTAGGAAACTACTTAGTACAAAATCATGGGGATTTTTAGGTCAACTTACATGAGTTACAAGTAGGAAAACAAAAAAGGGTGTAGGATTTTACCACATTGAAATAAGGGGAGTCAAAAGCAATGAGCCCCAATGATACAAGCCGAATCAAACATTCAATCTTTGATTAAACAATGGCTGATGTAATGCCACATCAAATGAAGGGCATCGGAGATGGGAAACAAAATGTTTGTCCTCTTCTTCTAAATACTTAGAGGACAATGCAAGAGCATAGTGACCAAATAAGCATGGATTGAATCATTTTCGTTGTGTTATATGAAGACAAGTTATATTTTTCAATTAAAACTTTGTATGGTGGCCACCAGATCAAGTAATGATGTGTTTATTGTTTCATTCAAGCATTGTTTAAAAGTTGATTATTCATGGAATCTTAGAATCCTACTATGTTTTGACCGCTTATTGACCTAATGGCCATTAGGTTTAAATAATAACATGGCATTAATTGTAGTTGCAATAGATATTGAACATTTTTATTTGTCATTCTGATAGTTGGTTTTTCTACACACTTGCATATTAGCAAGGAGTTAAAGATTGGAAATATCTCACAATCTGTTATGAATTGGTTGAAAAAGAAAAAAACATTTGAACGTGGATGTGCGGAAGAAAGGATCTATTTTTGCCAAATGTATCATTTGTGAATCCTTAAAGGATTTGATATCCAAAGTAGGAAAAAACAACCTTAGTGTGAAGGAACATGGGATTAAATTGAAGAAGCATAACATTCATGGGTTGAGTTTGAACCCCAAAATGCGTTCTTCTAACAAATCTTGCAAGGAAGTTCCCGTTGTTTGAATGCATTGAAGCATGCAGACAAAATTGTATGTGTGAAGCCATTGCCAAGGAAGTTGCTTCTTTAGATGGACAATTATGTGAAAGAAAACAAGAATCGTCACATGTTGGTGTTTATTTGCTTGTTAGCTACCCAAGAAGTTTTTGAACAAGTTCAATTAGGGTTTTTTGTAGTTAGGCACACACATGAAAATATTGATGGAAGTTTTGGATATTTGTCAAAGAAGTTGAAAAAGCAAAATAATTGTCATGGTGGATTTGATGAAAGCATTCATGTTTTCCCAAGATTGTCCATTCATTCTGCAACTCATTCAAGAAATCCTTGTTTTCAAGTCTTGGGTCAATGGATATTTGAACGATGGCCTGGACCTCCTTGTCAGTCATATAAAAATGCATTTGTTTCGGTTTTTGTGTATGAATTAAGGTTGCCGGTGATGCAATACAAAGTATTTCCTACTAATGCGTTGTGGAGCCGTAAAGATGGTTCAACCATATAATTATGGAAAGAGGATGTTGTAGGATGGGCAAAATTGTTGGCAAAGGTTCCAAATTTTATTCCATTTTACTTGATATGGGGAATTGATGAATTAAAGGCAAGTGAAAAGGAAAGGTTCATTAGTAACAAGATTTCGAAGTATATTGAGTTTTGGAAGCTTGGGATGTTGAAGGACAATTTGTATTTTAGAATTATGGGTCTTTATGTGAAATATTGGGAGAGCATTTTGGAGCTATTATCAAGACCTATCCCATGGTAAAGTTTTGTTCAGTTGGAAAGCTTTTGGCCTTTTAACAATTAGAGAGCTAATTATGAGCGTGCATTCATTCATACCATTGTTGATGTTGACCTTGAAGATCCTGTCATCCTTCCATACTATGGGCCTAAAAGCATGTGCCCTTTTTTGAACACTATTGCATATATGCCTTTTCATGACTTGTTTGTTGGTAATTTTGTTTTTATTTGGCCTTTAAACTCCATAATCTATCTTGTTTGAATGGGAAGGGCCAAAAGTGATGTTGTAAAAGATGAACAAAATGAGAATTATAGGGGGTCTATGTTCAATGGTGGGTTCTTGTGAAAAAGGGAGCCAAAACTGATGAGGAATTATGTCATAATTGTTGGCTAAACAAATGGAAGTGTAATCATGTAGACCTAAAACAATGGGTCGAAATTTCTTTTGTACATTTTTTTTTCAGCTAGAAATAATACAACAATTAATTTGATTATAAGTATTAGTGTGACCCACACATCTAAAGCAAAAGCTAATCTTGATGTAACTAACAATAACTCATCTGCATTGTAGTTGCAGATTGAATTTTTTATGAACATGACGTAAAAATGTTAGTGATATTTTACGTTCTCTAAAATAAATTTAGTTTTTTTTTCAAATGGGAAAAATATATTCAATGTGCTTGTGTGCATTCATTGAGAAAAATATTAGTGTTTATCCTCTTTATAAACATTCATGTGCCAAACTTTTGTCAATATGGACATTGCTTGTTTTAAAATGTCATCTTAAGTGTGCACGAAAAACTACATAGAGGTGACATGTTCAAAATTTCTTTTTAATGTCATAGGTGTATGACATTTTTTTGATATTTGCTGGCATTAGTGATACATACGAAAAAAAATGGTAATCATGTACTTAAGTTTATGATTTGTGGTCAGCAAATTCTAACCTTCATTTTAGCCAATCGGTTCCATTTATATTAAATTCAACAAATTTTAATTTGAAGATATTGTTTGCAATTGACAATAGGAAAACGGAAATAATTATTCAAAATTTGGTGAACACCACATCGATTAGATTGTGAACTTTGAAGAATTTGGTTCCAAACTCAAATTCTTGTGCAGATTTTATGCAAATTAATTAAAATATGCTGGAAATTTTAGTAATTTAGAAGCCATTAGACAATCATATTGAATTTGAATGGAAATTCAAGTTTTTAATGAAAATTTATGAAAGCGTTTGTGTTGGCATGGTGGCAATTCCTCTTATTTGGTGGCCATTAGATGGGTTTCAACATTTGCACCATGTTGAATTTGGTGTCAAATTCACTTTCTTCTTGAAAATTTATGAAGTTACATGAAAACTTAGTTGAAATATGTCATATTTGGTGGCCACTAGATGGGTTTTGTTCCCCAGCCTATTGAGTTCAATGTCAAATTTAGCTTTTTTGTTGAAATTTTATGCAATGACATGAAAAAATGGTTGAAATATGTTTTATATGGTGGCCACCATATGGATTTTGTTCTCCAACATGTTGAGTTTTGTGTCAAATTCAGCTTTTTGTTAGATTTTATGTAAATACATGAAAAGATGGTTGAAATAAGTCATATTTGGTGGCCATTGGATGTATCTTGGCCCCCCCTACATATTGAATTAAATCCAAAATTAAAGTTGAAGTTTGGAATTAATTAAATATGTGTTATTCCTCACACTTTCATTTTATTTCACATATATAACACTCACTAATTTCATGCACTACTTGTATTATTATAGTTGAAATCAAACACAAAATTTGGGCTATTACTTTTATCAAAAATCACAATATGTGATGCAAATTTTTTGACCAATGTCCTCATACTCCAAAAAACTGATGGATTGTCCACAAGTTGTTTTTTCCACTTATATTGCACTCACTTGATAATGAAGATATTATTTTTACTAAGAAATGCATAACCATTCAACGAACATTTTCATGACACTAAAACTATATCTACAAACATCAAAGCCTCAAAGTTCTTTGTTTACACAAAGTTGTTCATTGTTATCCATATTTATTCCAAACTTGTATCTTTTCAAGTTTTTTAGTTGTTCTAAATTTCAAAGGCATAATGAGATTTTATTTTGAATATATTGAGCCAAGCTGAATGCCATTGGTGGGTCATTCACTTCATTGGAACCCATTGCAGAGTTTGGTGTAGCCACCAATGCGGTGTTCTTTGAATCTATCATTCATTATTGTGCCTCAAAAAGAAGGTTGTTGCATCATGAGGTAGAAAAAGGTAATATTGATTGGGTATAATTGATATTGGATGGAACATTTATAATACTTCCTTTTATGTTATATTGTCCATAACCTAGAGTTGCCAAATTTCATCAAATGCTAAAAAAGGTGATATTAATTGTTCTTTTAACTCATTTAGTTTTTGTACATAATCTATGTCATTGTTTAATCTAATATTTGTAGGAACTAAAAGCTTTGGTGTTTTATTTATTGAAAAAAGAATAACAACTTTTACACAATAATGGATTTTTTTCTTCGAGATGGAACATGTAAAGAATATTTTTGAATTGTGGATTTTAATATTTTTCTTGTTTTTTTTTAAAGCACAATCAATGACAACACACACATGGATGAATTGGTGTATCCAATAATTGTTGAAAATATTTATCACAACGAGGTGAAGGACTTTCCAATATTGTCAAAATATTTTCATGTATTATATTTGAAGTTAATGTATTATGAACATTAATAGTTAAAGATGGTTGTTCAATGTGCAATGGTTCCATAGGGTTATTACATGTCAATACGTCAAGTTGTGGATTTTCATGTGAATGTTCAAGAGAATGTGTTTATGGAATGTCAATATTAAGGCCAACATTTGTATTTGTCGATGTTTCTATGTTGTTTAAACAAAAGTTAATATTTTTTACAAGATTTACATTTTTTTAATGAAGGTGACGTAAATGAAAATATATTTGAGTGAATCTTAATTTTAATGTGGATTTGTTGATAATAAATTTGTTTGCTATATCTTTTTAAGTGGAAGATGGAAATGTAATCATTAAATTTTTTAATTATTCATTGTGTTTTGGTTTCCAATGGAAATGTTTAAGTTTTTTTATCACATTTTCATGTGATACTTCAAATTTTTGTTTTTGTGGGTGCATATTATCATCAATTTTATACAAAGATAGAGATCGTTTTTGATATGGTTGTTTAATGGACATTGTTGTTGATTGGTTGGTATGTTTTGTTTTTGGTAACATGTTTCGGTCTACTTCCCATGAGGCAAAAAGCGATTGGTTCATAATGCCCATTTCTAGCATTTACCATGTCATCATGTTAAAGTAATTGTAATGTGCTATTGCTTATGAAATCATCATCCATTCGAAAGCCTATCACACAATTGTTTTTTGAACAAACATGGATGGGCTTATGTAAATAATTTACCAAACAAAATATGGCATGATTATCACACCATAAACATTGAAATGAATATTAATCAATTCTTGAATTTGGGGGTTAATGGGTTGTTGAAGGGATTGTGCAAAATGGGTCATGCATTGAATTCAGAGTTGAAGTGAAATTTGGGAATAATGAAATAAAAAATGCTAAAAAATCAAACAAACAATCACCATGTACAAAATGATTTTTTAAATTCATCGAAGATAATGACTATGAAACACAAGATCAATGTTGATTATGAGGTTAATAAAAAATAAAGAAAAATTAAAATATTCTTGTGTTTATGTAATTTGATTAATGGGAGAAATTTAATTAACAATAAGGAAAAAATATGGTCATATTGAAACTTTAAAGGTGTGGCCTTACAATATGTAGTAAAGACCTATCTACATATAAAAACAATGAATTGCATACAAAATACAAATTATTTCAATGAAAGTAAAATCCCAAAAAAATTCAAGCATAAGAAAAATCTCCTATAACTTCTTTAAGAACCTCTACAACAACTTTTTGAGGTTGGAATTTCTCATTGTATCCAACAAATTTCCTAATTGGACTCAAGTGGAAAGTATCAAAAAATTTCAAATCTAAACATTCTTTCACTGGAATACTTTGCCATAAAATCTTTTTCTTGGAATATGAACAAGGGAAACAACCAAGCAATTTTGACATGAGAAATGCATAGTGGACCATCAACAACCTCAATTGTGGTATTGATGTGAATATCAAAAGCACATGTTGCAGTAACTTTATACAAATTGTAGAAATCTAACCAGTTAGACGGATGTCAGTAAATATCATTGAGTTTACATTTGGAGCAAACTCATTTATAGGGAAAATTGGAAGGGTTTGTGATCGTAAAAAACCCCATCAACCTAATAAAAAAATCAGGTGTTAAAAAGTTGAATATTTCATATTAAATCAAAATGTAAGAAAATTATAATGAATCAAAATAAATCAATTCTAATATAGTAAAGTACAACGAAAAATAATAAAATGAGATTGAACTTGTGGGTTATGGCACAATCAAGTTTGATATGGAAATTGAAAACCTATTTTAATTTTTTTTGCAATGAAATTGATAGCATTGGAATAATGATGGATAAAGTGATGGTGAGTAGATGCACATCACTATTAATGTTATAAGCAATATTTTTCACAATGCAAAATGTAGGTATTCCTTTCGAAAATTGTTCCACCGAATCATGGAATTCAGCACGAAATGAGGCAACAAAATTCACCTACAACCAAACAAATGCACCATAAGTTCAAGTTGGAAGAAACTAAAAACAATGTTTTTTTAAAATCTTGATTTGCAAAGACTTACAATTTGAATGTCTTTTAGACTGCTCCCATCAAGAACTAGTAGTTCAAACTTGCTATCAATCTCACCACACACTCCAATAATAGCAAAAACAATGGTGATTGTAGCAAAGGGTTGTCTAGAGCATGTGACGGGAAAAGCTATGAATGATGTCTTTTGGCTGAAAATGCAACTTCACAAAAGGATCAAATGTTAAAATGGTTGTCATTTTTGTGGCTATGGAAAGTTCAATTGTCCAAATAAAATTTCCTTCGTCATAATCTATTTTGGCCTTCAGAGATAAGTTTTTCAATTGTAAAAAATGATTTTTTTTTATGAACTCAACATGTGTTTTGATCAAACCTCTTTTGATGTTGATGGCAATTGTGGTGGTACTCACAATATTAATGACATCTACATGAAGATATGAAAAAGCCACATATTTAAAGGAAATGTAGATGAAATTAACAAGTTCCAATAAACATTCAAAACCAAACATTCCAAAGCAACATTGCGAATTATATGATCAATTTCTTTTACTAAAAGAACTAGGTGTTCATCTCTTTTTGCCATTTGGACCTTACCAATTCAAAGTTTAATGATCTCAGAACAAGAACTTTAATTAAACACAACAAAACTAAAAACATAGAGATGTGTTTGCAAAAAGATAAAATGCATTTTATTTGAAACCCATTATCTTTCAATGGGTCACAAATTATAACCAATAGTCATTTTAATTGTTGTAGATTGAAATACAACTCGATGAAAGAACCCTATGTAACCACCCTATAAAAACCCTATAAAACTTTGGGTGGCCATAATAACAAAAAAAACCTTAAATGATGACCTTAATAATTAAAAAGGGGGAAAAGTCAAAACCTATGAACTAGAAAAGTGAAGAAATAAAACCCTTGGGAGTGGAAAATCCTTTGAAGTGACCCACCATTGAAGTGAAAAACAAAAAAAATTCATTTGAAGTGATCCCCCATTGGAGGCAAAAAAAAAGTGACTTGAAGTGACTCGCCATTGGGGGTGAAAAAAAATCGCTTGAATTGATCCCCATTGGGGGTGAAGAAAAAAAGTCACTTGAAGTGACCCTCCATTAACAATGAAAAGAAATTGATTAAAGTTACCCCACTAAAGGTGAAAAACATTCACTTAAGTGACCCAAGGGTTGTGAAGAAACATTTCACCTGAGGGGACGAGTTGTGAAATTTTCTTTTTCACATGAACTGGGCCCATTGGCTAGAGAAAAAAAAACTTTAGAGTTTTCAATTTTCTTCTTGTGATTTTGGGGGTCTTTATTTTTTGTGTGTGAAGTTTCATAAGGGGGCGTTAAGGTATTTGTTTTTCTTCTTGTGAACTTTGAAGGTTTTTTGTTTTGGTATTTTGAAGTTTTGGAATCTTCAATTTTCTTCTTATTAGTTTGGGATCACCAATTTTTTGTGTGAAGTTTGACAAGCAAGAAAACGAGGTATGTGCCTTTCTTCTTGTGAACTTTGAAAGTTTTATTTTGGTATTTTAAAATTCCAAAGTTTTCAATTTTCTTCTTGTCATTTTGGAGGTTTCATATGGGGGGAAATAATGTTGGGGGTATTTATTTTATTTATTTATTGATGGAGTTAAAAAATCCTCAACTTTGTTCTTAGGAATTTTAGGGGTTTTTCCAAAAAAAATTAGTGAACTTGAACTTGTCCTCCCACTTTGTTTACATCATTTAACTAATGTTTTCACAAAACTAATCATGACAAAAAAAAAACAAATTAATATCACTCACATTGTTCCTACCCATGGTAATATTCTAAATTAAATTTGGGCACTAATCCATGACCATGGTTACATATGATACAAAGAAATTTAAATGGTTGACAAGGTATTTTATTGGCTCTACCCTCGAGGGAGAGACTATGGAATGGTGGATCCTTCATTTGGTCTGTTTGACACATTGTTCAAGTTCTAGTTCATCAATTCAAAGCAAAAATTATTAAAATTTGAAATAGTGATGAACAATTCTCAAAATTGAAGATAAAATATGAGTAAGACATTTTGATAAGAAGAGGGGTAAGATGGGATTTTGGGATTTTGGTGTTTTTTCCAATGTTGGATATTTTAAAACTAAATATAGATAAATATAAAAAATCAGAACTAGCAGTTGTGAAAAAATTCAAAGATTTGTCCAAAATAGATTTTTCCCCCTTTCAAAATTTCAATAACTCATACATTCACAACTTAGATCCTTTACTTTAATCTTATTATTATTATATTTTAATAACCTAATACCATTGGATATCTATTCATCCCATCCACTTCAAAACCCCATTTGTTTTCCATAGGAAAAAAAAGAAATTGTCCTATTAGGTTTGATGTTTGGGATTTGATTAAGGGCAAAACTAAGACATATGTAAATGAAAAGTCTATACCAATTTATAATTGTCATGATGAACATGGTGATTATTGTGACAACAAAACAACATGTTTTTTATTGATAAAAAAACCTTTGAAGGTGAAAGGTGTTATTGATTGAAATATAGAAGAACAATTGAAAAATACTTTTGTGGACATAATCCAACAAATGCAAATGAACAATGAAACTAAGAATTCAAAACAAACCACAATTACATGAGTTGGATTAATTTTTCTTAATAATTGTCTTTGGCTTTTAGATTCACCCATAAAACCACAAAATAACCACCAAAATCAATTGAAGTTTTAAAGCTAGTGCATATTATTGATGATACAATAAACCCCATTTATAATCACACCCATTTCAATCACATTCTTGTTCGTGTCAATATTTTTTGGTAACCATGTATTTTGGTAAAAAACACCATTTTTTTGAATCACTATCACATTCATTAGTATCACAAAACATTTGTAAAGTTGTCTTAGTAAATGTGACTATAATGGGGGAAATTTAGGGCAAATAATAGAGTTTTGTTAATTGTAGCTCCCTTTAACAATGTTAGTGTTGCTTTGTGGTCAAACTGTGCAAACTATCAAGAATGAATCCAATTGAAAAAAAAAAACCAAAAAATTTCCATTGCAAACAAGTAAAAGATATGCAAACTTGCTAAGAAAATATTTTTTTAAAATTAAAACAATATAGTTGACAAAATGCACAATGAGTTCAAACTCAATGTAAATCATCACATTAAAACATGCAAAAATCACAACCTTTTTCAAGTTTAATAATGCCTAATAAAGCTTAAAATAACCTAAGCAATTTACAAAATTTAAGCAATTGAGACCTTTAATTTAACATGCAAAAGGTTTTTTTGCAAGGTTTTTTTGGGCCTATAGTCATAATCTTGTAAAGGATTGTATCAAATGTGATTATTCACATTTGAATCACAATTTGTTAGTTTCACAAAAAAAAAGTGATCACCAAGGGTGTGATTATAAAAGGGGTTTATTGTATTTCAAATGATATTAATAAACAAAGTTCATAGACCTAATATATCTTAAATTTAGGTCAATTAATGGAAAAAATTGATATTATTAAAAATAATTCATTAAAAAATTAAACCAATTAAGATTTCAACCTTTATTAAATTAAAACCTATTATTGCTTCTAATTTTGAACTTTCAATCAATTTTATTATAACAACCCTTTTTGTTACATGACTTATAATAGTAGACAATCAAATGGCAATGATATTGATTTTGATTGGTAAAAATATTATTAAAGATGTACATATAGATGGAGGATTATCATTTCAAAGGACTTATGAGCTATAATCCCATATTTGAAGTTGCCATATTTCAACTACATGATTTGGCAAAATATATAAAGAATCCTAAATTTTGAAAAAAATGTTCTTGAACTATAGCCAAATTTTGCTAAGTCCTCTTGTGGATGATCACCAACCCACCTACCTGACAAATTTGAGAAAAAAGAAAAAACATAGACCCATACCCATTTTAAAATTCCCAAAAAGGAGCCAAATTTGTCCTACGAGGCATTTAGGGGTTGTTAATCAGTTGTTTGGTAATTGGGCAAGATGAGAATAGTTCTAGATGGTTTAGAAACACACATCCATTCCCCCAAAGAAAACAAGGGGTGTGTCACATTGTGGCCTTTGCCATTTACATTAAAAAGTATCTTAAGGCAAAAGAACAATTATGAAAACTCAAATATTTCACCATGCAAAAATATAATGTTCCAAAATCCTCTAAAAGAATCCAAAATCCTTCAAGATATTATAATTCTACAACTAATAATCCCAAGTTTCAACACAAGCCAAAATATCATGTTTCAAAAATCCTCATATAAAAATAGCCCCTATGATAAAGGGGCCTATAAAAATCCCTTAAGCTACTATACTCTATAATGGAATCTAAACACAATATCAACTGGTAATAATTAAAAAAGAAGTAGATGAAAAAGTATAAAAATGGCGTGTCCTAAAAGACAAAGCACTGATAGCATCATGCATGGTGATCAATTGGAAGCTGTCGAATAATTTGGCATTGGAATCGGTTGAATGCCAATCCCAATGCAAATGACAAGCAAGCTGCTTCATAAACAAGCCAGCCAGCCAGCCAGCCAGCCATTCACTGCTTTCCAAACACGCCAGCCAAAGCCGAAATGCAACAATGACAAGGCTGTATTTGCAAAATCAGAAATTCAACACAAAAAAGACTGCAAATTCACAGAAGAAAAAGGGTGGGGCCAACAAGAAAGTATCAATTTTTTTATGACACCGAGTAGCCTAGTGTTGAAGAAGGGGGATGCTAAACAAACTCCAAATAGGAAAAGGCTGTCACTAGAGCATGATCCAAACCAGTGTTGTCTGATTCGAACTTTTCAAGAGAACCTCAGGTCCTGGTTTCAATAGTTTCAAACTTCTGTGAGATAATCTCCCATTTCTTCTGTCCAAGGAATTTATTTAACCCTCGGGTTCCAGTTCTTCTGAACCTGGTTCTTTGCATCTCTAGATTTGCAGTTTTCTGTTTTGAGTTTGGACCAGTTCAAAATCTAGGATCCTCGATGGCTTTGGGGGACTCAAAAGCTGTCCAAGAATCAAGCCTTGAAACTGAGACCCCAAACCCAAAACCATATACATTCAGCACTGGTCCAAACTCAAAGCAAGCAACTCCCTCTTGCATGACACTCTGATTAGGAAAGAGAAGGACGATTTCATGTACAATACAGTTTCAGGCTATAAAGCTTTACTCATTGTAAAAAAGCATCAAGCATTCATGTTCTCAAGTGTAGATGAGAATGGCTCTTGTCCTTTACGGCAAAGTTGGAACCACCAACAAACCACTAATAGTTCAAATTAAAATTATGTTCCTTGAAATGCATTTTTTGAAAATTCCCAAAAAATGAACTAAGGCCACAGACATTATCAACACCTGGTGATCAATCCTCAAAATGTGGGACCAAATGAAGACTATGGACATTAATTGTTCCATACTCTCTCTCTCTTGCTGATCCCCAACATTATATGTGCACATAGTTCTTATTACAGGCCTTGTTTTAATGTTTTTTTTTTAGTGATTGCCCTTTTGCCCATCCAAGATGTCTAGTGATACCAGACACATCTTGGTGCTGCCCATACACACTTTGGATCCTGTTTGCATGTTTTGAGCTTTGTAATGGATTCCTAGCTTGACCATTATAAACCCAAAACTAATAAGTATCCATTACAAGCTGAAAATGTGCATAAAGTGAGCCCAAAGTGTGTCTGAGCATCATCCATCTATTTTGAGAAGAAGATGAATGGGGCCAGAGGTTGACAAGGGAAGAAGCACAGAGAATGTTGGAAGCTCCCTTCACATCATAGGGGGGGAGACAGCAAAACCACGAGCATATAATAAATAAAGCCTTGATCGAACAGATCCAACAAAACAACAAGCAGAACAAGCCAAAATGGACACCAAGCCAACAAACAACACAACCGAAAAAAAAAGGCCACACTCGAGTGACAAGCAAAAAGCCATAACTAATTTTCAAAGAAAAGGCAGGATTTGAACCTACCTGGTCAGGTTTGAAACTGGTGTGGTCAGTAGTATGTAGTACCAGTTCAGAATTAAACCCTGGTCAGTAGTGGTCAGAGGTTTTAAAGACAAGAGTATGGGAAAAGGATGGGGATAGGTACCTACTCTACTCTGGAGTCTGAGCTGCTGCTGTCTGTCTTAAACCCTAAACCCCCCAAACCCCACACACCTGCCTGCATGCCTGCCCTGGTGGGCCTCTCTCTGTGTGCAAACAGACACAGAGAGAGATTGATGCTCTTGGCATGACGATGGTGGTGGTGGTGGTGATGGTGGAGCCATACCTACGCCCCATTTACTCATGCAATGCTCACAGAGAGCTCGAGACGGAGTCCAGAAGAAGAAGAAGAAGAAGAAGAAGAAAAAGAGGAGAGAGAGAGAGAGAGATGTGAGCAACCCCGTGAGAGAATTTCTGAAAGAGGAAGGAACCCATTGGAGAAACCAAACCTTTCAGAGAGGAGGAAGCTCAGTTATCTGGTATGGGGTTGGGGATTTGTAGTGCTTGAAGTGGCAAAGAGATAAAGAGAGAGAGAGAGATGTCAGCTGCAGTGAGCCCACCACCGCCATTGGAACAATCTCGTAACTACTTGGGGAGCACCCATCTGGTGAAGTTGTCGCAACATGTCATTTCTTCTTTTTGAGCTTTCCACAGATCTTAGTCTTTTTCTTGTTGTTGCTGCTGCTGCTGGATTTAGTTCCTGCAGACATCAATCAAGATGAATGCAACTTTGTGTGTGTGGGTTGGGAGATTATAAAGGAGAGATGGGCTGCAATCCAGTTGATGATGTACTAGTTGAGAACAAAATCTCGTGTTTTTCTTTTGATTGGGAATGCCAGCATGCTGAGGATTTCAAAAGCTTTTTGTTCTGAGCTCATTGGGTGTAGAAAACGACTGGCAAGCCCGACAGAAACCCATGTTCAAGAAGAGGATGAAAGAGTAGAGCTTTTGTAGTTTGCCCTTCTGGAACATATGTTGTCCCAAGTATGGCAGGCAACATTGATAAGCAGCACCAGCCACAGCAGCAGAGGATGGGTTAGCATTCCATTATTGAATTGTTCAAGCTCCAGGTCTTAAATGCAAGAATGTGGAGAATCTGAGTGTGATGGGGGATGGGATGGGGTGGTGATATTTTCAGGTGTACAAGAGTGGGCCATTGTTTCTTTCATCGAAAGGTACTGTGTCTGAATCAAATACTGGATTAATCTCTGACTTTCCAACTGGACCCAGTCGTCAATTTACAGACTCAAGCCTCATACATAGCTCAAACTGCTTGCAACACACTGAGTGATAACTCAAACCTACAACTTCAAACAGATCTGCATCATGGGGGTTATGTTTCAAAGTAGGGTTGAGCAAGGCATGAGTAGATTCTGATGTTCTCTCTGAATCCTCTCACAGTGCCACCATAGAGCATTTATGTTCTAGGATGTGGCTTGATTATGTAGATGTTGCAATGCTTAGTTGGAAGTCATGGAAATGGCAGTGGTTGTGCTAACAGCAGCTACAGTAGTTGAAGGGATGTTTGCTTGTTATTGTAAATGGCTTTGCAGGACTTGGTTGGAAATCATGGAAACGACGGTGGTTTGTCCTGACACGCACTTCTTTGGTCTTCTTCAAAAATGATCCAGTGAGTTGAGGAAGCTGACTGAGTGATCTTGCTGTGCTATTAGCCTTACTCTTTAGCCTTACTAGTCACTTGCATGAGGATAAATGCATCAGAGGTATATAAGATAGTTCTTGAAGGGACTCTGTTTATGTGGTGATGAGTTCCTTGATGTTTGTTTCTGTGTAACATGGTCTACATTTCTGTGTGGTTTGGACATTAGAGCTGAATAGCTGATGGGTATGGAGTGCAGAATGTTGTTCCCCAAAAGGGAAGTGACGTGAACTTGACACTCGGTGGCATAGATTTGAACAACTCTGGCAGGTAGGAGACATGGCTTGCCTGATGTTGGTCAATTTTATCAACAAATTGGGGGATTGCATTCTTATCACAGAGCCTTTTATTATGTACATGGCACACAGGAAGGATGGAAATGAAAATTTCTGACCAACACTGTGGGATGGGGACAGTGTTCTTGTTCGAGCAGAGAAGAAGTTATTGACTGTGCTGTTCCCTGATGGGCGTGCCTTTACTCTTAAGGTGCATTTTTTGTGATCTCCCACTCTCTACATGTACCTATTAGAGGCTGGTTTTTGTTTTGTGTTAGATAATCTTGCAAATACTTATTCCTTTCAGAGGTATTGATGTTACCAGATCCTCCCCCCTCCCCAGGTCCATGTGCAATAAAGAGAGATGAGGAAAAAGAGGAAATGAAAATTTTGTGGGAGTTTTTGGACAGGCAGAGACTGTGGAAGATGTGGATGACTGGAAAGAGGCTCTGGAGAGAGCCCTTGAGGCAGCCCCCAATGCAGGTCTGGTGGTGGATCATGATACGGCCTTTCGAAATGAGGCCCATGATGCTTTTGAAGGTTTACCTCAGCATGGTGAGCATGGTGATTCCACTGCAGTAATTTATGGGGGTGAATGAAAGGACAACTTTGCACCAAATGTGCATTTTCTTAGCCATGCTAGTGTTTAGGCTAGAGCTCCTGATAGATTCCTTCTATTTTCTCAATTGGTGTCCAAACAGGTCTAAAGTGTGCAGTTTTTATTATCTGACTTCTAACTTTTGTCAGTAATTAGGAAGAGATATTTCCTTGAATTGTGGGGAGGAGAGACCTTACATGTCTTGGTCTTGTCAATATCAGCATATCACTCCTTCTAGCATTGATTTGTCTTTTGTTCATTCAGTTTCTGCTGAACGGTACGTTTGATAATGTTGTTCAGGAAGGGACCAAAGAGCTGTGAAGTCTTCAGTGGTCGGGAGGCCTATACTGCTAGCCCTTGAGGATATTGATGGAAGTCCTTCCTTCTTGGAAAAGGCACTTTGTTTCATTGAGCAGTATGGTATGGTTTCATGTCCCTTGTGAAGAGCAACTTTGCAGATAAGCAAGGCTCTATATTGGGACTGGTATCAAAGTAATCCTAAGATCCATGTCATTTGTCTCAAATGCTTATAAACACATAACAGACATAGCCAAGTAATTGACAATTGGAACTGCATATATACCTCCTGTTTTCTAAGGCCTCACATGGCTAAGTTCCCAATGGTGATGCAGGGGTTGGGGTGGAAGGTATCTTACGTCAGTCTGCTGATGTGGATGATGTTGACCAAAGGGTCAAGGAATATGAGGAAGGTGTGCACACCCATCAAACTGTATTTGAAGAATGCCACAGAATGGTGTCCCTTGTTAGCCATTCTTCTCTTTCTTGGTACAAAGGAACAGAGTTGGATAGAGATGCTCTTATTTGAGTTGCACTTTTTTTTTCTTTTCAGGGCGGAACCAATTTACTCAAGATGAGGATGCACATGTCATTGGTGACTGCATTAAGGTGAACTTGCAAGTACATGTGAAATGTTGTGGTGCCGCTTCGCTCTATAAGAGACTTCACCTTCTGATGTGTTCAGATCACTAGGCTTGATTTCAAGGCTTTATCTGGAATGCGTTTGTGTGCCTAAGGAGGCTACAAGAAGACCACCCAAAGATTTTTCTGAGTTCAATGAATGGGTCTGGTGGCTGCAGCATTTTCTGAGGGAGCTGCCATCACCACCTGTACCTACACCTTGCTGCACTGCACTTCTTGAAGCTCACTGTAAGAGCTTCATTTCACCATCTGTTCCCTCCTTTGTAGGGTCTCACTCTTTCAAGTAAGGTATATGAGAAACTTGGATACAATGGCAGAGATATTTGTGAAGCTTTTCAGGAACACAGGCAGCAGTCAGTAGTCATCTTGTCACCAATGTGCGTGTTGTTTCCAGTCCAAGGTAGGCAGCCTTCTTTTCTAATTTTCCTGTAAACCTGCATTGAAAGTTTGAATCCAGTTGCTCCATATTTCTAAGCACAGCTCTTTTGTTAAACTGTCTGGCTAGGCCTAGAAGGAAAGGAAAGCCAACTCGATGCTATGCGCACAGCTATTTTGAACACTTTTCCAGAACCCAACCGCCGGCTCCTACAGAGGTGTGGTTGGCTTTGTCAATGCCCATGTTTCTTGGCAATTTCTAGGTCATGGATCCTATGTTTCCACCTTCAATAGAGTATCAAGGAATAAAGCATGATTTGGACATAATATTCTATCAGTGTTTGGGTTTAGCAGTGTCTTGGTTTCCTGGTTTTTAGCTTCAGAATTTGAGCCTTGCTTGTGAATCTTTGACTTTTGATCCTACCCATCACTTGAAAGTCCTCAAAAAAGATCATCCTCTTGAAGTTCTCCTTGTTTCCCTCTTTCCTTTCCCATTTCTTGTTCAGCTTTTTTTCTCATTTTGTGGTGCTCACTCTTCTGGGTCTCCTTGGTGTTCACCATCTCTTTTACTCTGTTGATCTAGCCAGCATCATGGCTGAGTCTTGCTAGTACTGCCAGTCTTGTGACAGAAACTCAGTACTTTGGTTAATGCATGACATTGAACTCTACCCAACTGCCAGGATCTGATGATGTTGGTTGGAGTATAGAAGTTTTCAGTGCATATGATTAATTTTACTGTCACTTAAAAGAAATGCCATCATGGAACCTCTCCAATGCCATTTCTCACATGCCCTTTCTTTGTCATTTGAACCTGGGATAGAACAAAAGTCTCCACTTTGAGCAGCATCTTCAGCTTTCCTTTCATTTCTCTTCAGAAATTTGTGTAGGGGTTGGGATCCAAGGTCCTCTGTGTATATGCGTACACTGCTGCTTGTTGGATGCTACATGTCCTTTGGTGTGAAGCTGAGTCATTTCTGTTGCTTCTTGGAATGCAACAGAAACAGAGGATGCAGACTTTTGTATAACTCTTTGCCCAGATTTTGGGTAGAGTATTGTATACACATTACACCCACTGTTGGGAGCTGATAAACTCAGGGGTAAGTCATGGCAGCTCGTCACTGCTATCTGTGACAAAGGTGACAGTCTGACACTTTTGTGAGCGACTCTCATAAGGTTATGACTGCACTCATTGTTGTGGAGGTCTCTGCAATTTCATAGATATGTATGTCCTTGTGTAACATGGCAAATGCTGACTTGAAACAGATGGGTTGGGAGTTCTCAGGGTGTTGAGAATGATGCGAGCAGTGTCAGCTCACACCGCAGAGAATCGAATGACTGCATCAGCTGTTGCAGCCTGTATGGCACCACTACTCTTGCGTCCTTTGTTGGCTGGTGAATGCGGACTTGAGGATGATTCTGAATTCACTGGTGATGATGTGACACAGCTCTTGGCAGCGACTGCAGCTGCCAACAATGCACAGGCAATTGTGACAATGCTACTGGAGGAGTATGATACTCTTTTTGAAGTAAGTCACTACTTGGTCTACTCTATCTTTTGTAAGCATTTGGAAGCAGCTCGAATAGTATGACAACATTGCAAACTGCTGCGATGTTGTCTTTATCTGATCTGAATGCCAAATGTCATATCAGGAGATGCATGTGCACCAAGGTTCACCTTCACCACATACGTACAGGCACATGGAGGGTAATGCCAGTGATGCCTACTCAGAGGATGATGACAATGACTATGAAGCATTGCATGTGATGCGTGATGTGGATGGGGGTTACCTTGATGCTACCAATGACCTTCATGAGGACATTGACTATGACACTGAACGAGCTCTTTCTGGCACCTTCAGTGGTAGCAGTGGAAACCTTGACAGTGATCTTTTTTACAACAAGGTGAGTAACAAGATGAAGTCTCAGTCTAGGGAGAGAGGCTCTAAGTTCACACCCATGTCCAGCTGATGTCCAAGATTTCTGTTTGTTTTGATAGGGTAGCCTTACCATTTTTGTACTCTGTCATTGTGATCATGTGGACAAAAGCAGGAGATGTTGGTTTGTGATTTTTGTGTTTGTGGCCTGCTCTCTTGTTGAGATCTGGCAGAGGTTGTTGACTATCAAGGTCTACATAACAATGTGCTTGATTACTTGCAGGTATTTGAAGGTGGTGGTGACTCAGACAATGAATTTTCTGGAGGATTTGGTTGTAAGGAGAACAGAAAATCATCACCTCAAGTAGTAAATGTAGGGAGTGATGAGCGATGTGATGAACTTTCTCTTCCCTTGGGAAAGGGTGTGGTGTTGAACATCAGCACTGTGGGCTGTGGACGGTCTCCATGGCATGTTGGCAAGTCCCCTCCTTCCAGCAACATACGGGCAGGAGGGAATGGCCTAAAATCGAAGGTGAAACCATGTGCATCAACATCAAGCACCAAGCGTTCATCTCTATGGGGACTCTCTTCAGTATGTCTGTCTCATCCCATTGTGCTCCTTTCCTCTGTTGTGGTGTGTGCAAAGCATCAAAGAGCTAAATGGGTCTGTTAGTAGTTTCTTCAAGTTTTTCAACCTGAAACTGAGTGTTATAGTGGCTGTGGTTCCACTAAAATATTTGCATTGGGTTTTACAGGCAAACAACAAAATTTCAAAAACAGATGTCAATGACTCATCTGGAGAAGAAGAGTAAGTTTTACAACTCTTGGTTTTGGATCTATTGCAGTTTTTTTTTTCCTGGCTGTTGGGGAATTTCTCTGAATGGAGAAACATTGACATAATAGCATTCCCTTGACCACCTTACAAAGAGTGGACATCCCACCTAAGGATAGCTGTAAATTTTGTTCCACAGATGTCATACTGCTATTTCTAGAGAGAAGCTTCTGTTGTCTACTGGAATTCAGCAAAGGACCTTTTGACCCCTGTGAGTACCTAATTGGTTTGTCTTTCTGCAGTTTGGCCATATATCACTTGGAGGTGACACGAAATGATCTACGTACTCAAATTGCCAAACAGGTATCAGTTGTATTGTTGATATTTCTCTGCCTTATTTTTGAAGCACAATGTGTTAGGTTCATCTGGTTTGTTGCATGATGCCCACCCTAATGATCCTTGGGTTCTATCATTTATCAGTTTTAGCATGCAAAGAGAGCTTCTCTCATGACAATCCTCATGTACCAGGCAAAAGGCAATGCAATTCTTCAAGCCAGTTTGGAGAGGAGGAAGCAAGCTCTGCACAACCGACGTCTGGCCCTTGAGCAAGACGTGAGAATATAATACATATACATATATATATATATATATATAAATCTTTTGTGGGTGTTTTCTTCTACTGTATTTATCGAACTCAGGCTTGAGTACTCTGAGTACCAAGTCCTGTGACAGAGCTCCAGATGTATCTAAAGGAAATAGTTTGGGCATGGAATAAAGCGACAGAGTGTGGGGGGGCCTTGCTTTGTCAGATTACAAGATTGCAGGATCAGCTGGATACAGAACGAGATTTAAGAGCTGCTTTGGAGATTGGCCTCAGCATGTCAGCTGCCCAACTCTCTGCTGCACAAACCTTTGATTCAAAGGTCTGTAATTACCTGAAATTACCTGCAAAATCAGTGTGGATGGCAGAAATTTATCAAACTCAATAGTTGGTGTACATGTGCTAAGTAAAAACTTAGTTTCCTGATAGTTTCCTTATTGCCTTACACCTCTCTGTCATGCACATGGCAACTCCTAAATCTAAGGGTGCTTTCTTGTGTAGACACGAGCAGAAGTGGAGGAAATAGCAGCTGTTGAAGCAGATGTAGCACGTCTGAAACAGAAAGTTGCTGATCTCCACCTCCAGTTGAACCAACAACGCCGACAACAACATGGTGCATCATTAGCTGATTCAACTGAACGTCGATACCGTGTGAAAAGCCTCCAAGCCCAGCAGTATGTCACAAATCTCACTAACCCTAAATCTATTTTCCTTCCTCTTTACCCTCAGTAGCTCTTCTAACATGTTGTGGACACTTGAATTCAGACTCCCACATGAATATTATTATATTAAGAAAACCTTTCCACATTTCAGGCGAATACTGCAGCAGGAGTTGAATCTCACACTTGCCCTCTGCCGCCAAGAGAAGCAAAGGAACGAGGTGCATTTTTTTCTCAAGTTTTTCAGTGATGCAATTTGAAATGGGCTAAATAGGACTGTGTAACCATGTGTATATGATGATGGACTCAAGATCTCTACAGTCAAACAGGAGGTGGTACTGAAACAATTTGGCTTCATGATTTGACACTTCTCTGCTTTCACAAAGATGCTACTTGTGCCTCTCACAGCAATCTCTGTTTTCAGGACTGAGGTATGGGGAATTATGCTTGGTTCTTTGTGGGGCTGAACTGCTGGGTTTGTGGGTTCAAATCATTCAGTGTATGGAGGACCAAGGTGAGCAGGAGGAAGCGATTGCACTTGAGCACATCATAGCCCAACAACGAAATGCACTTGCGGAAGCAAAAGTAGTGGGCCTCATACTTCCATTTCTTTTCTTTCTTTCCTCTTTACGGTCTATATTCTGTGAGTCTCTTCTTGTCTCTGGCTACAAGTGGTGATCGCTTGAATGTGAATTGTGGAGAATGGGTGCTGCTGTTAGAATTAATGTCTTTTGGATACTTCTCCAATGGAAAGGTTTTAGCTTGCCCAGCCTTCACTAGAGGACTGGGTTGTAGCTCCATGTGGCTTGTTTGTGATTAGTGCTTTTGAAGTTGTCAATGTAGGCCTTTAATTCAACAAGTACCTGAAGAAACCATCTAGGATTAGAGGAGAACCTGCAAGATTTGACTCACGTCCATGTGTGTTAGTAATGTGCAGGAAGCTCTTCTGGCCGAGAGAGCAAGAAGTGCAAATCTACAGCATGGTCATTCTCCACCACCTGATATTGTGGTAACAACCGATTGGCATACACTTCAGCCACCAGCAGGGCCCTCAGCTGCTGGCCGGCAGTTTGCCTGGAGGCATCAATCAGATCCCTTGAATCTTTTGGATGATGCAAATGCTGATTATAAGGGTGTATCTCTTGGTAATGCTCCCACGGTGGGTCATGTCAATGGAAAGAGGCTCCACCTAAATTTACAGGTTAGTTTTGGTTTTTGCTGAAACTGACAAAAGGGGTACCTTCAAAGTATTATCTGTGGCCTCCGTTTTTGAATCCCAATCTGGTAGAGAATAAAAGTCAACAGTGTGAATTTACATTAGAATTGTGATCTTTTTTAGGGGGATGCAGAGCTTTCAAGTCTGCGCAGAGTCTATTTTTTTGCTCTAGAATAGATACCAATTGTGCCAGTTTTTGAGCTTGTGAGGTTTGAGGTGTTGATCTCAAGTTAGTTTTGGCATTCAAAACTTTGACCCACTGTTCAGATGTCTCAAACATGAAATCTGGCAAAATGGTCCATTCTAAGAACCTTTCAGGGTGGTAGGGAAATTGACTCATAAATGGCCAGTTTCCATTTACCTTACAGTTAGTTCATCAAACATAGGACTTGCACAAGAGACATGTGTAGAAGTTTTTTTTCATATATATGTGAAAGCCAGTGACAATTCATAGCAGTTCCTGACTCTGACAATTGGAAGGTTGTGTGACTTCACAGCGTCAAGCTCCAACTGCATCCGCAGCCCTAGTTGAACTCGCCACACGCCTTGATTTCTTCAAGGAGCGCCGTTCCCAACTCATTAATCAGCTGAATAGCTTGGATCCAAGCCTAGTACCCTCTTCTCTCAGCAGTCATGATCTCATACCTGCTTCACCATAACCCACCTGTGAACACCATGACAGATGTTCTGGAGTTTTCATTTACTTGTCAATTTATTATGGGTCTCCACCAGTTTAGTTCAGATTAAGCTATTGTAAAGTTCTTATTGTTTGTGTAGCACTGAAATCAGGTAAAAAATATTGAGATCATGGTGTGCATTATTACTCCATGCTTGCAGTGCATTGTCTCTGATTAATCGTAAAAGAAGACATGCTTTTATTGGTTCTGGCATGTGTTATCAACTTAGGGTTAAAATGGTGTGCAGGTTTGAATGTGCAGTTTATTGTAGACATGAAAAACCCAAACAATGCCCCAACTTTTATTCAGTTTAAATGTTGTATAGACAAGGAAATGGTGCAAGCCCTCTAAGTTGCTGTGAGTTCTGAATGTGAATTGATGAAAATTGTGCTCAAATTGCTGTCCCAATGTTTGAATTTCTACTTTGAAATGTGATCACCTATCCGGATGAATAGGATGTTGGTATCATGCAACAACTAGATTCCAACTCAGTCCACCACAAGTTGTCTGTCACATGACTGCCAACCAGGCTGGTTTTGTGGGTATTCTTCATTTGGATTACTTCAAGGGCAGCTTCGAAAACCCAAGTATGATAGTATGGTTGATGGGCATTTCAGGTTGCCCTGAGTCCTGAATCTGAGTTTTTTTTTGAGTGTTTATTTGTTGTTTGAACCTAGTTTAGTGTGGAGTAGGTTGTTTAAACTTAAGGCATGTCTCTTGAGTCTCATCCTTCACACTTCAAAATCTACTCACCTACAACAATAATTCAAACCCAAAATACAAACTTGGTATGTTTTGATATGTGACTTTGTTAATTTTGATAGTTTTAGGCATCCATCTGATAGCATACAACATTTAACATGGAAAGTAAGTTGCATGTGTGCCATTTGCTATAATGTTTGAAGTGTGTGCTCAAGAAGGTGTGCCAAGGATAACATTTGTAAGAATGAATTCAAGTGTTTTGAAATTGGTATTAAGAGAGCATATGAATAAATGACCTTGTGTGCAAATGTATTGTGACCTTATCTATGTTTATTTTTCAGTACCACATGCAATGAAATGATATTGAACTATGAACTTTAAAAGCAAATCATGACAACAAAGGATAGCATGATAATAGTTTAATGGGATGATTCACAAAATTAGGGTCATTAAAACAGCAATCAAACAATTGTGAGCGTTCTCCTTTTCCAAAAAACTTGATGCTCTCATTTTTATTAATAATTATTTTCAATTTAGATGTCCACCCTAGCTTGTTTTTTCTGAAACCTAAAATAAATGATGTCTACATTTCAAGCTATATTAACATTGTTAATCAAGTCTAATCTCAATACTCAACCTACAAATTCTCAAGGATTATCTTACTTTAATAGCTTTGGATCATTTACTAAATTCCCTTCAACACTAAATATCATTTAACTTAGAATCTTTTAAATCAAACCTTTTTTTGGACAGAATCACATGAACTTTAGACCTTTTAAAAAAAAATTGTATTTGAATTACTATCACGGTATATTTATTCCCCCGCTAGCTAATTATCAATTAATACACAAATCCAATTAATTTGATCCATTTGTGTTGGTTATTGATTTATAATTCATCACATGATTTTTGAAAAACCAATATTTGTCAAGGTATATTTGACAACAACTCTGTTTTTATTATTGATACAACATGTTCAATCAATGATTGTCTAGAGTCCATTGATTTGTTGATTATAATCCAATAACCAACATGTTAATATCTATTTGAACATAAATAACAGTTCCTGACTCGTGTTTTTTTTTTTTCCAAATTTGTGAGATAGGCAGGTGGGTTGGTTCAACTTGGCTATCATCCACAAGACAACTTAGTCAAATTTGGGTACATGTCAAAGAAGAATGTAGAAAAGTACATGAATCATGTTATACTAGTGGGTACCTGTGACCTTCGGACATTGTGAAGTCCCCCGGTTTCTTTAAACCAAAAGAGACACACACAAAGGCGCAAAGCAGCTATTTATTTTATTTAATTTATTTATTGTTTTTGACGAAAATTTGTTGAAAAGTCCCCCATGAAAACATACATGGAGGGAATGTCTGATATATATAAAAGCCCCATTTTAGTCTAATCCAACCCATCCCCTTGGACGA
>Ga0116230_10000192_pt1 | contig 48954 bp, 41 predicted proteins | sample S1TSphfallax_3_FD_88678 | JGI IMG/M metagenome (GOLD analysis project Ga0116230, IMG submission 88678) | Host-associated microbial communities from peat moss isolated from Minnesota, USA - S1T2_Fd - Sphagnum fallax MG | ecosystem: Host-associated > Plants > Peat moss > Unclassified | place...
GCGGACGTCGCGAGCGTCGCGGGAAGGTTTACGTTCTCCGGCATCGCGCTCTACCGGCCGGAATTTTTTGCCGGCTGCGTCGATGGGACGTTTCCGCTGAAACCGTTGTTGTTGCAGGCGATCGAGGCGGGTCGCTGCGGCGGGGAGTTGTATACCGGGCTGTGGCAGGATGTGGGAACACCGGAGCGCCTGGCGGCCATCAACGCAATCGCTCAAGACTCCACGCGCTTGCTGAGCCGCAACAGGTAAATCGAAATCACCATCACGAGGATCAAGCCGGTGAGCACCAGCAACTCCAACATGGTGGAGTTCAAATGCGCCTGGGACTCGGCGGTCCATTTGCCATATTCGGTGGCCTGGGAGGACTCCAAGGTGATGACCAGCACGCGTCTTATCGAGGCAATCAGCCCAACCACCAGGAACGGTTCGGCAACGAGCGTGCCTGATCGAAATGACACCCGCACGGTATGCAGAATCTCGACCACCATGAGCACGAACAAGACGCGGTCAATGGCGGTGACGAGCAAGTGATTGTCGCCGGTCGCTTGCGCAGAATGGAACAGCAGCATCGCCGTCCCGACCATCCCCAGCGCGATGCCGACGGCGAGCAGAACGCCGAGAAGAATATAGGCGGTGACTTCGATTCGATGAAACAGCAGGTCGGCACTCTCGCCGAGTCGCGTGGTGTTTCGCTCGACTTTGGCGTCGGGTTCCATGCTCACTACAGGGGTTCCATGGCCGCTACAGTACCGACCGCTGCGGGAGCGGTGCAAGGTCTATCGGTGTAATTGGACAAAGGCGCGAATTTTGATGATTGACGGGGTCTTAGGGGTGGGCCGGAAAGCGGTATACTGGGGTGATGACGTCAGTGGAATTCAAGGGCATCGCCATCGTCGAGGACCGGCCTGAGGCGGCCCGGCTCGAGACGTCCCGGCCGATTCGCAGCGGTGAGAAGTACACCACCGCGCAGGGATTCAGCGCCATCAAGGATGGCATCAAACAGTCGGTATCGGGCGGTCAGGGGATGCGGAAGCCGCCGTGGTTGCGGGCGCCGATGGCGAGTGGCGCGGAGTTTGCGGCGGTTCGGGGCATCGTGCGTGAGCATCGGCTGAGCACGGTTTGCGAAGAGGCGAAATGTCCGAACATCGGCGAGTGTTGGAATGCCGGCACCGCCACCATCATGCTGATGGGCGCGGTGTGCACGCGGGCCTGCCGTTTCTGCGCCGTCGACACCGGCAATCCGCGGGGTTGGCTCGATGCGGAGGAGCCGGAAAACGTGGCCCGCTCGGTGCAGCTGATGGGCTTGAAGTACGTGGTGCTGACCTCGGTTAATCGGGATGACCTTGCGGATGGGGGCGCGACGCATTATGCGGCGGCGATTCGCGCCATCAAGCAGCGCAATCCTGGCACGGCCGTCGAGGCATTGACGCCGGACTTCCAAGGCGTGCTGGGCGATGTGGAGACGGTGCTGGCGTCGGGCCTGGATGTGTTCGCGCAGAACATCGAGACGGTGTCGCGGCTGACCCACCCGGTGCGCGATCCGCGCGCCGGCTACCGGCAGACGCTCGATGTGTTAGCGCATGCAAAGGGACATCGTCCGGCGGTGTTGACCAAGAGCTCGCTGATGCTCGGGCTCGGCGAAACCGATGCGGAGATTCGCGAGACGATGATGGATCTGCGGAGCGCGTCCGTGGACCTCTTGACCTTGGGGCAGTATCTGCGGCCGACGCCCAATCATCTGGACATCCAGCGCTTCGTCACGCCGGCGCAGTTCGCGGCCTATCGCGAGTGGGCGCTCGAACTCGGTTTCTTGGAGTGCGTGTCGGGGCCGTTGGTGCGTTCGAGCTATCGCGCCGAACTGGCGCTCAAGCGTAACAACGCGGGCCTTACCAACGGCGGGCGCTGATGAGCGGCTGCGCCGACACCGCGGCAGTGACGGCGCCGAGTCTGCCTTCGCCGCCGGCGGATCCGGCCGAGCCACCCGCGAGTCCGGCGGAGCCGGTTGTGAAACACCTCGGGCTTCAGCCCTATGAGCCCATATGGCGGGCGATGCAGCGGTTCACGGATGAGCGGCTGCCGTCGACAGCCGATCAGATCTGGATGGTCGAACATCCGCCGGTGTTCACGCTCGGCATGAATGCGAGCCGGGAGCATCTGCTCGCGCCGGGCGACATTCCCGTGATCGACATCGATCGCGGCGGGCAGGTGACCTACCATGGACCGGGACAGCTCGTCATTTATCCCCTCATCGATGTGCGCCGCCTCGAGTTGGGCGTGCGCCAATTGGTGGTGGCCCTGGAAAACGCCGTCATCGCGTACGTGGCCGGATTCGGTGTGGAGGCGGTTGGCAACCGCGATGCGCCGGGTGTTTACGTGGACGGCGCGAAGCTCGCGAGCATCGGCCTCAGGATCCGCCGCGGCGCGAGCTACCATGGCATGGCGCTCAACGTGTCGCTCGATCTCGCCCCCTTTCAACGCATCAACGTCTGCGGTCTTCGCGGCCTGCGGGTGACGCGGCTCGCGGATCTATGCGGGGCGCACGATGTGAATGTGGTGGCTCACGGGCTCGCGCCGTTTTTGCTGCGCGAGCTCGGGCTGCGCTACAACGCCATCAACACGAGCTTACAGGCGGTGAGTTCGCGGTAGATGGCGTCGAGCTGTTCGCGGCTGGTGGCGGTCACCGTGTAGGTGAGGGCCAGGAAGTTACCATCCCCACTGGTGCGCGTGCGCACTCGATCGTCCGTGAGCGGGCCTGCGTGCCGTTCGATGAGGGGCTGGGTCACGGCGCGCAAATCCGCATCCTGGCGTCCGACCACCTTGATGGGAAATTCGCTGGGAAACACTTGCAGGGAGGTGCTCATAGCGGCGGTGTTCCGGCGAGTTCCTGAATGTGGTCGGTGAAGGCGGCGTGCAGCCGCTTCCACAACGGCCCCGGCTTGCCGGCGCCGACGGCTTGACCGTCGAGCGTGGTCACCGGCAGCACCGCGCGGGTCGCGGCGCCGAGCCAGATCTCGTCCGCTGAACGCAGCTCACCCACTGACACGCGACGCGACTCGCTGGCGATTTGCAAGCGGTCGGCGAGTTCGGTGACCACATCGCGGGTGGTGCCGGGGAGGATGTGATGGCCATTGGGAGGCGTATGAATGACGCCGTCGGCGATGACGTGCACCGTGGTCGATGAACCCTCGGTGAGCGCATCGTTCTCGATCAAGATGGTCTCGAATGCGCCGGCATCGACCGCCAGGCGCTTGAGGAGGACATTGGCGAGCAAGGCGGTGGACTTGATGTCGCGCCGTGCCCAGCGGCTGTCGGCGCGGGTGATCGCGGCAACGCCATGTTCGTAGAGCGGCGCGGGCAGGGCATCGAGACTCGTCACATAGGCGAACAGGGTGGGCGCAAGCCCGTCGGGCCAAGCATGATTGCGCCCCAGCTCCACGCCCCGGCTCACCTGCAAGTAGATGTAGGATTCGCGCGCGCCGTCCTGAGCCAGCAGTCGTTCGCAAATGTCGCACCACTGCCGGTGGGTCCGCGGTGCCGCCATGCCGATGGCGTCCAGGCTGCGGTTCAGCCGGTCCACATGTTCGCGCAGGCGAAAAGGCCGGCCGCCGTAGACGGGAATCACCTCATAAACGGCATCGGCGAACAGGAAGGCGCGATCGAGCGGCGAGACGCGCGCCTCGGCCAAGGGTTGATAGCTGCCGTTCAAATAACAGAGGGGCAGAACCAGACTCACGCGAACCACAGCCGGATGGTGTCGATCAAGCGCCGCCACCACCCGCCTGCGGCGACACTCTTCAGCGGGTGCAGTGGCACGCTGATGAGGGTCTGATTGCCCGCGGTGACATGCAGCTCGCCGACGGTCGCATCCGCCGCCAGCGGCGCGATCAGGCGCGGCTGCAGATCCACCGCGGTCTTGATGTCATTCGCGCCGGTGCGCGGCACCGTCACATAGAGATCGTCCGTGATGCCGACGTCGATCGGTGATTCGGCGGCCTTCCAGACGTGCGTCGTGGCCAAAGATGTGCCGCCCTTTGCCACCATCTTGGTGTCGTAGAAATTGAAACCATAGTTGAGCAACGCCGCGCTCGCGTCCTCGCGCCCCTTCATGCTGTTCGATCCCAGCACGACGGAAACCAAGCGCATGCCATCACGCAGGGCCGAGGTCACGAGACAGAATCCGGCCGAATCGGTGTGACCGGTTTTCAGACCGTCGACACTCGGGTCACGGCCCAGCAAGCCATTGCGATTTTGCTGTTTGATGCCGTTATGTTCGAATTCGCGCACCGAGTAGTACTTGTAGTACTGCGGAAAGTCGCGGATCAATGCCACCGCCAGGAGCGACATGTCGCGCGCGGTGGTGTAATGCTCCGGCGCCGGCAAGCCGGAGCTGTTCTCGAAATGCGTGCCCACCATCCCCAATCGCTTGGCGGTCTCGTTCATCAGCTGCACGAAGGTCTCTTCGGTGCCGCCGATGCGTTCGGCGAGTGCGATGGTGGCATCGTTGCCCGATTGCACGATCATCCCGAGAATCAGCAATTCGACCGAGACGGGCTTGCCGAGTTCGATGAAGGTTCGTGAGCCCTCCGAGCGCCAGGCGTGCTCGCTCACGACCACCGGCTCGTCGAGTTTCAATTTGCCCGAGGCGAGCTCGCTGAAGACGATGTAGGCGGTCATGAGTTTGGTCAGGCTCGCCGGCTCGAGGCGGGTCACCGCGTTGTCCGCGGCCAGCACCTTCCCCGTGTGGTAGTCGATGACGATGTAGGCCTTCGCTTCGACGGTCGGGGCCGGCGGAATCGGCAGCGCGGTCGGCGAGCCCCCCAGCGCGGCGGAACCCACCGGGGCGGAAGCAGGCGGCGCGGCCAGCAGCGGTGCGGCGGCGAAGATGGCGCCGAAAAATAAACTCAAGAACGGACGGAACATGAAAATTTCACCTTGATTGATAACGCGATAGTTTACCGAGGATCGACGCTCCGTCGTCAATCCAGGGCGAGATGGGCATCGGGCAGGCCGGCTTGTTCGAGTGCTTGGACGATGCGGTCGAATGTCGGCACATCGGGCACCGGCCCCAAACGTACGCGGTACATGCTGCGACCGGCGATTACGTCGTGGCGAATGAAGATCGTGCCAAAGCGGCCGCGCAGCTTCGCCACCAGTCGATCGGCGTTTCCCGGATCGGAGAACGCTCCGGCCTGCACGAACAGCGGCTTGTGCGCGTTCGCTGTAGCGCCGGTCGGCAGGGTCGCGGCGACGGCAAGGGGTGCGCCGGACGTCGCAAGCGGCGCGGCCGCGGTGAGCGGCGCGGCGGGCAGCGGCGTGCTGGCCGGCAGGGGCGTGGCAGCGGTGAGGGTCGGCGTGGCGGGCGACGGCGGCGCAGCGGCGGGCAGTGGCGCGGCGACGGTGAGCGGCGCGGCAGCGGTGAGGGGCACGCTCGCCGGCGGCAAGGACTGGGTGGGATCAATGCTGCGGATCTCCACCATGGCGGTGCCGTCCCGCAGCATGTCGAGCCGTGCGGCGGCCGAATAGGAGAGGTCGATGATGCGATTGCCGACGAAGGGACCTCGGTCGTTCACACGAACGACGACGCTGCGCCCGTTCTGCAAGTTGGTGACGCGCACATAGGCCGGCAGCGGCAAGGTCTTGTGCGCGGCGGTCATCGCGTACATGTCATAGGACTCACGGGTGGAGGTGAGCTCTCGGTGAAAGCCGGGTCCATACCAGGAAGCGACGCCGCGCTCGACGTAGTCGGCGCTCGAGGCGAGCACGTAGTAGCGCTTACCGAACACCTCGTAGTAGGGTGGGTTGCCGTAGTGCGAGCGAGGTTCGACCCGCGGAATGGCGTCGGGCACGAACTGCGGCGCGGTCGCCACCGGGCCGGGTCTGGGACCCGGGACTGGGCTCGGTTGTGGTGAGGGTGGTGTTTGCACGCGGGGCGGCGGCGTGGCGGCGCAGCCGGCCAGTGTCAGCACGGCGAGCAGGCTGAAGAGCCTGTCTGCGCCAGGATGGCGAGGCCGCGCCTTGATCAAGGGTTCGCGCCGGCGCCCTGCGTCGCGGCGGAGGTGGTCTCGCCCGGCAGCGCGGCGTCGAGTTGCAGCACGCGCTGCTTGACGGCGGTGGCCAGTTCGTCGACCGCCATGGCGTACAGGGCGCTGTGGTTGTAGCGGGTGATGACGAAGAAATTGTTGTAGCCCACCCGCCAGTGCACGCCGTCGGGTTCATCGGCGGCGATCAGCAGTGCCCTGGCGTCCGGCGGCAGCGGACTCGAGAAGCTCACGCCCTTCAACTGCAGGTTCTCGACGGTGTCGCTCAACTCGAGTTTACGACCGTCAAGATCGGCGCTCCTGGCTGGATCCACCCGGGCGTCGCTCTCCACCGGTTCACCGGGGTTCCAGCCGTGTTCCTTCAAGTAATTGCCGACGCTCGCGCAGACATCCGACCAGCTGTTCCATAGATCGACACGGCCGTCCGCATTGGCGTCGACCGCGTAGCGGCGATAGTTCGACGGCATGAACTGCGGCGCGCCCATCGCGCCCGCGTAAGAGCCCTTGACCGCCAATGGGTCGAGTCCGCTGTCGCGGCTCAAGAGGATGAATTGCTCCAGCTCATCGCGAAAAAACGGCGCCCGCGCCGGGTAGTCGAAGGCCAGCGTCGCCAACGCATCGAGCACCCTGAAGGAGCCCGTCATGCGGCCGTAGAAAGTCTCGACACCGATGATGGCGGCGATGTATTCGGCCGGTACGCCGGTGCGGACGCTGGCGTCATCGAGCTCTCGGCGATGCGCCAGCCAAAAATCGACGCCTTCGCGGATGCGCCGATCGGTGAGAAAGATCGCGCGATATTCGAACCAGGGCTTGGCCTTCTCCGCCGGCCTTTGCATGGCTTCGATGATGACGGGCTGGCTGTTGGCGGCTTTCAGCAGCTTGCGGAGTTGATGTTTGGAGATGCCGTCCTTGTCGGCGACCTCGTCGATGAAGCTCGCAACGTCCGGTCGACGAATGTCGATGGCATGGGCCGTACCGATGCCGAAGGCGGCGACGCCGAGCAGGGCGCCGAACAGGGCGACGAAGCGCGGCGTCGGGCGGCGCCGCGGCGTCAGGCGGCGCGGCGTCAGCAATGTGTGCGAGTGTGGCTGGTTCATGAGCCGATCAACTTACGATGTGAGTGCAGCGACATCAAAATGCCGAAGCCGGCCAATAGTGTGACCATCGAGGTGCCCCCATAGCTGATGAGCGGCAACGGCACGCCCACCACCGGAAGAATACCGCTCACCATCCCCGAGTTGACGAACACGTAGACAAAAAAGCTCAAGGCGATGGCGCCGCCGGTGAGCCGCGAGAAGGTGTCCTGCCCCTGATTGGCGAGGTACAGCGCGCGGCCGATGACGACCCCGTAAAGGGCGATCAGCAGCAGTTGACCGAGCAGACCGAATTCCTCGCCGACCACCGCGAAGATGAAATCGGTGGAGCGCTCGGGGAGGAATTCGAGCTGCGCCTGACTGCCATTCATATAGCCCTTGCCAAAGACCCCACCGGAGCCTATGGCGATTTGCGATTGGATGATGTGGTAGCCGGCGCCCAGCGGGTCGTTTTCCGGGTTCAAGAAGGTGAGGATGCGTTGCCGCTGGTATTCATGAATCACGTGCCAGCCGGCCCATGCGGCGGTGCCGAGCAGCGGGATGGAGACGAGGATGATCTGGATCTGCAGCCCGGCGAGCAGCATGACGATGAGGCCCGAGGCGGCGATCAACAGCGCGGTGCCCAAGTCCGGCTGGACGACGATCAAGGCGGTGGGCAGGCCTATCATGATGCCCATCACCACCAGATCCTTGAAGGTGGGCGGCAGCGGCCGTTCGTGCATGTACCAGGCGCAGATCATGGGAACCGCGAGCTTCATGATCTCGGAGGGCTGGAAGCGGATGAAGCCGACGTCGAGCCAGCGCTGCGCGCCCTTGCCGACGTGACCGGTGACCGCGACCACGAGCAGCAGCATGATGCCGATGACGTAGGCGAACGGGGCGAACAGGCGCAGGTACTGGGGCGTGGTCAGACGGGCGAGCGCGAGCATCGCGGTAACGGCGATGGCGATGTTGGCGAGATGGTGTTCGACCATCTTGACGTTTTGTCCGGATGCGCTGTAGACCACGAGGATGCCGATGCAGACGATGATGGCGAGCACGCCGGTGAGCGGGCCATCCAACCCCAGGGCGCGCAACGTACGGCTGCCGGCGGAGAGCGTGCGGCGGGTTCGCGATGGTGAGAATTCGTCGAAGATCATGAGGCGGTCACCTGCGTCGGTACGCGGTACGAGGATCAAGGCTCAACGTTCGTGCAAGCGGCTGAGCAAGCCGGTCAGCAGCGGCCAGATCAAGGCGCCGATCACCGGCGCCAGCCAGCGGCTGAAGGTGGTCACCGGGTTGCCGGTGGCGCCGTCCACCCAGAAAAGTATGAATTGATAACCGCTCAAAAACGCGAAGATGGTCAGCGATTGCGACACGAGCGAGAAAACTCTGAGGCGCAGCCGCAGGTGCGTGGCCCAGGCCGCCATCAGCGTCAGCGCGAGCGCATGCTGCCCCAGCACCACCCCGCGGGTGACGTCCAAGGCGAGGCCGGCCAGGAAGGCCAGAGCCAAACCGCCGGCGCGGGGTGATTCGATGGACCAGTAGAGCACCACCAGCACCAGGAAATCCGGACGAAAGGCGTCGATGGCGGTGGGCAGCGGCAGGACGGCAAGGGCGAGCGCCACCACCGCCGACAGCGCCATCGGCAGACGCGGCGCTGGGTCATCGCGCATCATGGCGGCGCGCCTCGAGGTTTCGCCGGCGGCGGCGGCGAGGGCGAATGTGCGGGCCCTGCCGAGGCGGTCGCGGGCGGGTGCGGTGGCGTCGCTTGGGCGGTGGACGGTGGTGGCTTGGTGGCGGTCGCGCCGGCCGTGGCGGTCGTGGCGGTCGTGGCCGGCAGCGGTGATGTGGCCGCAGAGCCGCTGTCGCCGTTCAACCACACGAACATCACTTCGCGCGTGCGGTCGAGCGCCGCCGCCGGGCGTACATCGACGTCGGCGAGCGATTGCGCCGGATCGCGCTTGACCTCGGCGACCGTGCCCACGGGGTAACCGGCTGGAAATCCGCCGCCCAAGCCTGAGGTCACCAAGAGATCGCCGGCGACCACGTCGGCGCTGGTGGGCAGATAGGGCAACTTGAGCAGGTGGGTGTCGCCGGTGCCGACGGCGATGGTGCGCAGGCCGTTTCGATTAACCTGCACAGGGATCTCGTGCGCGGGATCGCTGATGAGGATCACTTCGCTGGTCAGCTGTTCGACACGCGCCACCTGGCCGAAGACGCCGCCCGCATCGAGCACGGCTTGACCGACGAAGACGCCGTCACGGGCGCCCTTGTCGATGAGCACCCGCTCGCGGAAGGCATCGAGATCCAAGTGCATGATGTTGCCGATGATGAAATGCGCGGTGACATCGGCGGTGTTGGCGCGCAGGGCGCGCAACCGCTGGCTCTCGGCCTCGAGCGCTTCGTAGCGCTGCAGTTTGAAGTTCGCGAGGCGCAGTTGTGCCTCGAGCTTATCCTTGTCCGCCTCCAGGCTCGCGCGGGTCGAGACGTTCTCGCGAAACCAATCCCAGCCCTGGAAGGGACTGGCGACCGCGACCTGCACGGGGTAGGCAACCACGGAGAGAAATCGCCGCAGTTCGCCCAAATGGTCGTAGCGCTTGTCGGTGATGATCAACCCCAACGCCAGCAGGCAATAAAGAACGCAGCGGAGCAACAGCCCGGAGGTCCGGCCCGACGCGTCGGAATTACGAAAGGCGACCATATCCGAGGCGCCTATGTGCTGAGGCCGGAGCGGGCAAGCGCGCCGTCGGGTGCATTACTCCAATCCGAAAATGCCCGGTCCGTGTTCCTCGGTGAGTTCGAGGATCCGGCCGCCGCCGCGAGCAACACAGGTCAGCGGGTCGTCCGCCACGACGACAGGTAGACCGGTCTCTTCCATGAGCAACTTGTCGACGTCCCGCAGCAGCGCCCCGCCGCCGGTGAGCACGATGCCGCGTTCGGCCACGTCCGCGCCGAGTTCGGGAGGGGTCTGCTCCAATGCCTGCTTGACGGCGCCGACGATACCCTGCAGTGGTTCCTGCAAGGCTTCGAGAATCTCGTTCGAATTGAGGGTGAAACTGCGCGGCACGCCCTCCGAGAGATTACGGCCCTTGACCGATATCTCACGCACCTGTTGTCCCGGGTAGGCCGAACCGATTTCCAGCTTGATGCGCTCCGCGGTCGCTTCGCCAATGAGAATGCCGTAATTGCGGCGAACGTAGTTGGTGATGGCCTCGTCGAACTTGTCGCCGCCGATGCGCACGCTCGCGGCATAGACGATGCCGTTCAGCGAGATCACCGCCACCTCGGAGGTGCCACCACCGATGTCGAGTACCATCGAGCCGCGCGCTTCCTGGACCGGGAGGCCGGCGCCCACCGCGGCGGCCATGGGCTCGGGCACGATGTCGACGCTGCGCGCGCCGGCGCCCTCGGCGGATTCCTTGATGGCGCGCCGCTCGACCTGCGTCGAGCCGAACGGCACGCACACGAGCACGCGCGGGCTCGGGCTCAAAAAGCGGTTCCCGTGCACCTTCTTGATGAAGTATTGCAACATCTTTTCGGTGTAGGTGAAGTCGGCGATGACCCCGTCCTTCATGGGCCTGACCGCGGTAATGTGTCCGGGAGTGCGGCCCAACATGTTTTTCGCTTCGACGCCGACGGCGACGATGATCTTGCCGCCGCGGGTGGGTTCGTCCTGCACCGCAACCACCGAGGGTTCGTTGAGAACGATGCCGCGTTCACGGACGTAAATCAGCGTGTTGGCAGTGCCAAGATCAATTGAGAGGTCATTGGAGAAATAGCCTCTAAGGCGTTTGAACATGGGGTGTTTTTCTAGTGCGAAAGGGGTGAAAAAAGTTGGCGCTAATGTAACAACCGATAAGACATATAACAAGGCAACGTGTATCATGAGCGGCAGCGAAAAATGCGCACTTGCGCGCAGTTTTCGCATCTATATGAGCCTAACCCGTCAAGACGTCGAAAAGATCGCACAGCTCGCGCGGCTGTCGATCACCGAGCCTGAGCTGCCGGTCTATGTGACCAGCCTGTCGAGCATCGTCGATTTCGTGGCAGAGCTATCGCGCGTCGACACCGGCAGCGTCGAGCCCATGGCGCATCCCCTGGAGGGTCAGCAGCAGCGCTTGCGGCCCGACGTGGTGGTGGATCACGACAACCACGAGAAGTACCAGCGGAATGCCCCGTCCGTGCAAGCCGACCTCTATGTCGTGCCGCGCGTGATCGAGTAGGAATTGCCTTTTAGAGCGAGACGATGTTGCACACACTGTCGATCAGCGAGTTGAGCGCTCACCTGGCGGCGCGCCAGGTTTCGAGCGTCGAACTCACCCGCCACTTTCTCGCGCGCATCGAGCGGCTCAACCCTGCCTTGAATGCCATCATTACGCTCACCGCTGAGGCGGCGCTCGCGGCGGCGGCGGCGGCTGATCATCGGTTGGCCGCGGGAGAGCGTGGTGCGCTCCTCGGGATCCCGGTCATTCACAAGGATATATTTTGTACGGACGGGGTGCGCACCAGTTGCGGATCGCGGATGTTGGACAATTTCATAGCGCCTTATGATGCGACGGTCGTGGCCCGCCTGAAGGCCGCCGGTGCGGTGATGTTGGGCAAGGCCAACATGGATGAGTTCGCGATGGGTTCCTCGAACGAAACCAGCTATTACGGGTCCGTGAAGAATCCCTGGGACATTACCCGGGTGCCCGGCGGTTCATCGGGCGGCTCGGCGGCGGCGACGGCGGCGCGTCTCGCGCCCTACGTCACCGGCACCGACACCGGCGGCTCGATCCGGCAGCCGGCGGCACTCACGGGCGTGACCGGAATCAAACCCACCTATGGCCGGGTATCGCGTTACGGCATCGTCGCCTTCGCATCGAGCCTCGATCAGGCCGGTGTTTTCGCCCATTCGGCGGCCGATGCGGCGGCGGTGCTCGAGATCATGTCGGGCTTTGATCCGCTGGATTCGACCAGCGTCGATGCGCCCGTGCCGCGCTATGGCGCGGAACTCGCGGCGCCGGCGGCGGCGGGCGGCCCGCTCGCGGGGCTCAAGATCGGTCTGCTGCGCGAATTCTTCGATGGCTTGGAAGCGCGCAATGCGGCGCTGATCCATGATGCGCTCGCCGTGTTTCGGTCGTTGGGCGCCACCACGCGGGAGGTGAGCCTGCCGCATCTGCCGCTGTCGGTGCCAACCTACTATGTCGTCGCGCCGGCGGAATGTTCGTCCAACTTGTCGCGCTTCGACGGCGTGCGTTTCGGTTATCGTTGCGCGCAGCCGAAGGACCTTCTGGATCTTTACAAGCGCTCGCGCGGCGAAGGGTTCGGCGCGGAGGTGAAACGGCGCATCATGACCGGCACCTACGTTTTGTCCGCCGGTTACTTCGATGCCTATTATTTGAAGGCGCAGAAAGTTCGCCGACTCATCACCGATGACTTCCGCACCGCCTTCGAGTCGGTCGACCTCGTCATCGGGCCCACCACCCCCACGCCGGCGTTCAAACTGGGGGCGAAGCTCGAGGATCCGGTCACCATGTACTTGAACGACATCTACACGATCGGTGCGAATCTCGCCGGCCTGCCCGGCATGTCGGTGCCCTGCGGCTTCGTCGATGACCTGCCCATGGGCTTACAGCTCATCGGCCCGCATTTTGCCGAGGGCAAACTGCTCAACGCCGCGCACCGATTTCAGCAAGCGACCGACTGGCATGCGCATGCGCCCCGCGGGTACGAGTGATGGCTGATTGGGAAGTCGTCATCGGGCTCGAGATCCATGCGCAACTGGCGACGCGCTCGAAGATTTTCTCCGGCGCGGCAACCGCCTACGGCGCGCCGCCGAACAGCCAGGCGAGCCTGGTGGACCTGGCCTACCCTGGGGTGTTGCCCGTGCTCAACGCCGAGGCGGTCCGCATGGCCGTCAAGTTCGGGCTGGCCATCGGCGCGACCGTCGCGCCGCGATCGGTGTTCGCGCGCAAGAATTATTTCTATCCGGATCTGCCCAAGGGATACCAAATCAGCCAGTACGAGCTGCCGGTGGTCAGCCGTGGCCGGCTGACCGTGCTGCTCGATGACGGTGTATCGAAGACCATCGGCATCACCCGCGCGCATCTCGAGGAGGATGCCGGCAAGTCCCTGCACGAGGGATTGGCCAATGCCAGCGGCATCGATTTGAACCGCGCCGGCACACCGCTGCTGGAAATCGTCTCCGAGCCCGACATGCGCTCGGCCAAGGAGGCGGTGGCCTACATGAAGAAGGTGCACACGCTGGTCCGCTACCTCGACATCTGCGACGGCAACATGCAGGAGGGTTCCTTCCGCTGCGACGCGAACGTGTCGGTCCGACCGCGGGGCAGGGAAAAATTCGGCACCCGGGCCGAGATCAAGAACTTGAACTCGTTCCGCTTCGTCGAGAAGGCGATCCATTACGAAGTGGCCCGGCAGATCGACCTGCTCGAAAGCGGCGGCAAAGTGATCCAGGAAACGCGGCTGTACGATTCGGACAAGGACGAGACGCGCTCGATGCGCTCGAAGGAGGAGGCGAACGATTATCGCTACTTCCCGGATCCTGATTTGTTGCCCGTTGTCATCGACGATGAATTCATCGCCACGGTCCGCCGAACGTTGCCGGAACTGCCCGATGAGAAGGCGGCGCGCTTCGAGCGCGATCTCGGACTGTCGGCCTACGATGCCGGAGTGCTCAGCGCCGGCCGCGAACTCGCGGCCTACTTCGAAGCGGTGCTCGCGGAACTCGGGACCGCGCACGCGAAGCTGGCGGCCAATTGGGTGATGGGCGAATTGTCGAGCGCCCTCAATCGGGAGAACCTAGAGGTCAGTGAATCGCGGGTCTCGCCGGCGCGATTCAGCCAGTTGTTGGCGCGCATCGTCGATGCGACCATCTCGGGCAAGATCGCCAAGGACGTCTTCGAGGCGCTCTGGTCCGGATCGCAGTCGGCGGATGAGATCATCGATGCGCAAGGCCTGCGGCAAATCACCGACAGCGGCGCCATCGGCACGGTGATCGATGCGGTGATCGCCGCCAACCCGAAACAACTGGCCGACTACCGGTCCGGCAAGGACAAGCTGTTCGGTTTCTTCGTCGGTCAGGTGATGAAGGCGACCGGCGGCAAGGCGAATCCGGCGCAGCTCAACGAGTTGCTGAAGGCAAAGCTCGGCGGTGGTCCATAGGATGCTGGGCGCGGCTTAAGATGCCGGTCGCCCGCTGATATGCCAGGCGCCGCTTAACATGCACGATCGAGATTCTCTGCATCGTTTCATCTTCGAGCGTTATCCGATTCGCGGCCATCTCGTGCATTTGGACGCTTCATGGCGGGCGCTGATCGAACACCGCGATTACCCACCCGCGGTGCGCACCGCCTTGGGCGAGGCGGTGGTCGCGGCGGTGTTGCTGGCGGCAACCATCAAATTCGAGGGAGTGTTGTCGCTGCAGTTGCAGGGTGCGGGTCCCGTGCATCTGCTGCTGGCGCAGTGCACCAGCGGCGCGGGGATTCGCGGACTCGCCCGCTATCGCGATGAGGCGCTTGCCGCCGTGACCGCCGCAGTCGCCGACGGCGGGGTCGAGGCGCTGATCGGCAGCGGCAATCTCACGGTGACCATGGAGAGTGATGACGGTACGCAGCGGTATCAAGGCATCGTGCCGATCAGCGGCGCGCGTCTTGCCGACTCGCTGCAGGTGTACTTCGAAAATTCCGAACAATTACCGACGCGCCTCTGGTTGTACGCGGATAAGCACGGCGCCGCGGGCATGCTGCTGCAGCGTCTCCCCGATGCGGGCGGCCGCGGAGCGGGGACGCGCACCGGGGGTGCACTCATCGCCGGCGACGAGAGCGCACCGATCACCGATCCGGCCGCGATCGAGGATGCTTGGCAACGGGTGCAAATGCTCGCTGCGACCCTCACCAGCGAAGAACTGCGCACGCTTGCCGACAGTGAGATCCTGCATCGGCTGTTCAACGAGGATGATCTGCGGCTGTTCGAGCCTGCGCCCGTGTTCTTTCGCTGTCGCTGTTCGCGCGAGCGGGTGAGCGGCATGCTGCAGGGTCTCGGCGAGAAGGAGACCCGTTCGATCCTGGTCGAACGGGGCGAGGTCGAAGTGCGCTGCGACTTCTGTAACCGCGCGTATCTGTTCGATGCGGTGGACGTGGCGCAATTGTTCAGCGAGACCGCCGCGCCCGACGCGGGTGGGTCCGTTCACTGACGCGCAAGCCGCGGAGGGTCGTGGCTAGGCTCGTCGTTGCGTGCGCCGCGGCCTGGGCCGCGGCCGCGTGGGCGGCGAGTTTGAGCGGGCAGCCGACCGATGCGGCCGGTGCCGCGGCGGCCGATTCAGGCGCAGCGGCGCAGTCTTTCTATGCGAGTCACTTCGAGACGACACCGACCGCGGCGGCGTTGTCGGCCATGGGGCGGGCGCTCTTCTTCGATCCGTCGTTGTCGGCTGCAGCGACGCGTTCCTGCGCGAGCTGCCATGACCCCAGGCACGCCTTCGGACCGGCCGATGGGGCCGCCGTCGAACGCGGCGGGATCGATGGGATGCAGCCTGGTTTGCGTGCCGTGCCCTCGCTCGAGTACCTGCAGAACGTGCCCCCCTTCAGCGAACACTTTGTCGACGATGAGGGCGATGATTCCATCGACCAGGGACCGGCCGGCGGTTTCAACTGGGATGGCCGCTCCGCCTCGGCCCACGAGCAGGCGCGCATTCCCTTGTTGTCGCCCTTCGAGATGGCCAACGCCAGTGCCGATGCGGTGGTGGCAAAAGTGGCGGCGGGGACTCATGCCGCGCAGTTTCGTGAGACTTTCGGCGCACACGTGTTTGCGGATGCGGCGCTCGCGTTCAAAGGCGTGCTGCTGGCGCTCGAGACCTATCAGCAGGAACCCACGGAGTTTCATCCCTATACGAGCAAGTACGATGCGTGGTTGCGCCATCAAGCGAGCTTGAGCGCCGAAGAGCGGCGCGGACTCGACGCCTTCAACGATCCCGCCCGCGGCAACTGCGCTCGTTGCCACCCGAGCGCCATGCGCCAGGGAGCCCTGCCGCAGTTCACGGATTTTGGCTACATCGCCTTAGGCGTACCGCGCAACGCGGCAATTCCGGCCAACGCGGATCCGCGTTACCACGATCTGGGACTGTGCGGACCGCTGCGCACCGATCTTACCGCTCATGGCGAGTATTGCGGCATGTTCCGCACACCGTCACTGCGCAACGTCGCCATTCGGCGCGTGTTCTTTCATAACGGCGTGGTGCATCGACTCGCGGATGCGGTGCGTTTTTACGCTGAGCGGGATATGCATCCGGAGAAATGGTATCCGCGAACGAGCGGAGTCATCAGGGTGTTCGATGATCTGCCCGCCGAATATCACGCCAATGTGGATCGAATCGCCCCCTTCGATCGACGGCCGGGCGATCCTCCGGCGCTCAGCGCGGCGGACGTCGCTGCGATCGTGGATTTCTTGAAGACCTTGACCGATGGCTACGTTGTCGGCTGGAAAAATCAAGCACAGGCGGTTCAGAGTTCCGAGTTGAAGGCGCGCCCGTAATCCTTCAACAGCAACTGGATGCCAACATAGCCCATGAACTCCGCTTGGCCCTGGCCGAAACCGCTGATGCTGCGTCCCGCCATGAAGAGCGCGATGATCCCAGGCCGCAGCTTGTAACGCGCACCGACATCGACGGTGGTGGACTGGGGCGGCGCGCCAAAGGCGCGATCATCGTAGATTTCCGCATCGAACTCGAGCCGATCCGTCACAGCCCGACCGACGGCGAGGCCGAGAATGCGTTCTCTCGGGCCGTGCCCAGGAAAGTAGTATCCCGCTTCGACATCGACGTCGACCGGGCCGACTTTTCTCGCAACCTCGACGGGCAAGAAAAAGCGCGGGCCGGGCGCGGCGATGTCGATGCTGCGCGCGTGCGCCGCGCCGGCCGTCTCGAATTGCGGGAAAGTTGAGATCTGCCAGCCCGCCTCACCCTGATCGAGGAAGCGCCATTTGATACCGGGATATGCGTTGCTCCAGCCGCTCTGCAGAGGCGCATGCGTTGAGGTTTGCAGAACGTAGGGAACCTCATAGGTCAACTGGATCCTCTCGCCAAGACCAAAGTTCAGGTCGATCTGTGGGACCTGGTACGCCGCGACGCCGCGCGCGAGCGTCTGCATGGACGCCAAGTTGATTTCCCAGTTGCCGTTTCCCGGCGTGCCGGGGTCGTTGGTGAGAAAGGGCGGGCCGCCCTGCGCATGGCTCCACGAAGAACAGCCAAGCAGGGCGACCAGGATGGGCATGCGACGCAGCGACCCCGGCGGACAGGCTGGCATACCATCCCGGGCCATGGAGTGTGCCGTGCGCATCGGTTGGCTAGTTGCCGACACTCAGCACGGTGAAGGTGTCGTCGAGTACCGGCGGACGGGGATGCGGCTGGTCCGGCGTCGGCGCCGGCGCCTCCCCGAACTGCGCGGCGACCAGATACAGCCGATGAGTGGCCGGATCGAGCGCCATGGTGCGCGCGCTCTTCTGCGTGACCACCGTGTCAACGACATGGAAATGGTCGGGGTCGTCTTCGTGAATCACCGTGAGGGTGCCATCCTGCCCATTGGAGCTGAACACGAGACCGCGCCCCGCATCGAACGCCGCCGCGTCCGGCCCCTGGCCGATCGGTACTTCCGCCACATGACGCCCGGAAATGGCATCGGTGACCACGAGGACACCATTGCCGCATACGGAGAACAACCGGTGGTGCTTCTTATCGAGAGCCAGGCCGGTGGGTTGCTCGCAATTCGGCAGCGTCCAAACGTTGGCGATCGTGTTCTTGTACGAATCAATGACTCCCAGCTGAGATTTATCCTCAATGTTGAAGAATAGGTGGCCGTCTGCGTCCGTCACGGCGAATTCCGGCTTGCCGCCGGCGGGCAGCTTGGCGATGACCCGCCGATTGAGCGGATCGATCACACTGATGTCCTCGCTGCGGCCGTTGAAGGTGTACAGGTGCTTACTCGCCGGGTCGTAAAGAATCGCGTCCGGGTTGTGCCCCTCGACGTCGATGGTGCCATCGGCCTTGAATGTCTTCAGGTCGAACTCGGTCACCGAGTCCCCCCGCCCATTGCTGGTGAAGCCTTTGCCTATGGCGGGTGCCAGTGCAATGCCGTGAACGCCCGGTGTATCCGCAATCGTTACGGCGAGCGCGCCGTGAGGGTCGACCACCAGCACTCGATCGGAACGCGAGATCAGCAGTCGATGCGAGCCCGGGTCAACGGTGAGATAGTCCCATCCGCCGGGACCCCCGATGACGAATTTCTGTTGCACCTCATAGGGTGCTCCACCGGGCGGCGCAGCGTGTACCCAGCTCGAAACCAACCCAAAGGCGAGCATGCTCAATCGCAATGACACGGATAGATCTCCCATTGGTGCTACCGGCGCGGTCAATCGACCGCAATCATCGTAGTCTAGTCGCAGTGAAAGCCGGGCTTTGGCGCTTTCCATAGCGACCCTGGCGCCTTAACATTGGTGCTGCACCCGGCCGCGATTCCGCCGGGCAGCGCCGCGCGCAAGGCTTGAACACTGCGGAGAGTTTGATGACCGTTGGGGCGGCTCCCACCGTTTTGGCTTCGTTCGCCGCCTCATTGGTCGAGTGCATCGAGGCATTGACCATCGTGCTCGCGGTGGGGGTGGTCCGCGGCTGGCGTTGGGCTTTGGCAGGGTCGGCGGCGGCCGTGAGCCTGCTCGTGGTGCTGGTGGCGATGTTTGGCGCGTCGATCGAACGCATCCCGCTGCCGTTGGTACAGGTGACCGTCGGCGCCTTGCTGCTCCTGTTTGGCCTGAGGTGGCTGCGCAAGGCGATCTTGCGCTCGGGCGGGGTCATCGCGCTGCATGACGAAGAGGAATCCTACGCGAAGGCGACGGCGGCATTGCGTGGGGTCGCGGGCCCATCATCAAGGTGGGATTCAATGGCATTCGCGACTGCCTTCAAGATCGTCATGCTCGAAGGCGTCGAGGTGGTCTTCATCGTCATCGCGATGGGAGCCGGTGGCCCATTGATCGTACCCGCGTCGCTGGGGGCGGCCGCCGCCTTGGGCGTGGTCGTCTGTCTCGGCGTCGCCTTGCACCGCCCGCTCGCGAAGATACCGGAGAACACCCTGAAATTCGCGGTCGGGGTGTTGTTGAGCGCATTCGGCAGTTTTTGGGTCGGCGAGGGCATCCATGTGGAATGGCCCGCCGCCGACTCATCGCTCGTGGCGCTCATCGCACTGTACTTCGTCGTGGCTCTAGCCCTGGTGCGCGTGGTGCGTTCGCGCTTTCGACCGTCCGATCGCCGAAGCAAGGCGCCGGGTTCGAGTCCGCATCAGACTCTGCTGGTCCGGTTCTGCCGAGAATTGCTGTCGCTGTTCGTCGATGACCCGGCGCTTGCGGCGGGCACGCTCGCTTGGATCACCCTCGCTTGGTGGACCGCGCCGCGTTTGTCCGGCAGTCCCTTCTTGGATTCCGGACTGTTCGTCGCGGGATTCGCCGGTGTGCTTATCTACAGCGTCCTCCACGCCGTTCGCGCCTAACGACGCCCCTTCGATCGGCGCGCCGCATCTCGCGGCGTGTAATCAAATTGTCAAAATCCGCACGCATCGTCTGCGCGCTCATAGCGCCGACACGCCGGCGAGTTCGGTCAGGCTTTGCGAGCGAGTCATGGCGATGAACTCTCTTATATAAGCCGCCTCGGCTCCCGCGGCCGTGGTGGCAGCATACAGTTCGCAGCGCAGCCCGCGGGGTCCGATCGGCCGGGATACGACATAACCTCGCTCGATGTAGTTGCCGACGGTCCACGAGGGGAGTGCGGCAATGCCTCGACCGCTCGCGACCAGCTGGAGAATGGCGACGGTGAGTTCGGCGGTGCGGCGCTTGGGGTTGATGCCGGCCGGCATGAGGCAATGCTTCATGACATCCAGCATTTCGTCGGGCACAGGGTAGGTGATGAGCGTTTCAGCAGCGAAATCAACCGCTTCCATGTATGTTTTTGATGCCAGGCGATGCCGCGGGCTCATCAACGCGACACTCTCATAGCGAAACAACGGACTGAACACCACATCTGGCTGGGGTTTTTGCGGATCGTGGATGATGGCGAGTTCAGCTTCGCCACGTTCCAACAGGGGCAGCGGGTCGACCACGAACCCGGAGACGATATCGAGTTCAACTTCGGGCCATAGCGACCGATAGGAGTCCATCGCCGGCATGAGCCAATCGAAGCAATTGTGGCATTGCACGGCGATTCGCAGTGGGCCGGCATGCCCCTGGGCGAGGCGCGCGACGTCGCGAACGGCCTCCGCGACTTGAGGAAGAACGGCCCGGGCTAGGGTGACCAATCGGTGACCGATGGCGGTAAAGCGCAGCGGGCGCACGTTCTTTTCAACGAGGGCGGCACCATAATGACTTTCCAGCGCCTTGAGCTGGTGCGAGAGGGCTGACTGGGTGAGGAAAAGCCGCGCAGCCGCCTTGGATAGACTGCCGCACTCGGCCAGGGCAAGCAGTGTTTCCAGATGTCGAAGCTCGAGCGCCGTGGAACTCATGAGCGGAATTCATTCTCGCCATGAAGATAATGAGATTGCGTCACAGCTTAGCCCGTTGCATGCTCATCGTCGAGATAGCCCCTTTGGAGTACAGATGTGAATAAGGTATCGGTATCGTTCGAGTTTTTCCCGCCGAACGATGATGCCATGGCAGGGCAGTTGTGGGAGGCGGTCGCCCGGCTGGCCCCGCTCGAGCCCAAGTTCGTGTCCGTGACCTATGGCGCCGATGGTTCGACTCGCAGCCGCACGCATGACTGCGTGATGCGCATGTTGCGCGAGACCGAGCTGTGCGTGGCGCCGCATCTGACCTGCGTCGGTGCGTCCAAGGAAGAGGTGCTCGGTATCGCTCAGGATTATTGGCGCCAGGGCGTCCGCCACTTGGTGGCATTGCGAGGCGATTTACCGGCCGGCGATCCGGCCACACCCGCCGCCGCCGCAGCGGGCTTTCAATATGCCTCCGAGCTGGTCCAAGGTCTCGCCGGCGTGGCGCAATTCGACCTCGCCGTGGCGGCCTATCCGGAGGGGCATCCGGAGACGCGTACGGTGGAGGCGGATATCGAGAACCTCAAGCGCAAGATCGATGCCGGCGCCAAGCGCGCCATCACGCAATTTTTCTTCGACACCGACGTCTATTTGCGTTACCGGGACCGTTGCGCGGCGGCGGGCATCCACATCGACATCGTACCCGGCATCCTACCCATCACGCGCTTTCCGCAGTTGCTGCGCTTCGCTGAACGCTGTGGAGCGTCGGTGCCGCAGTGGCTGCATCGGCGCTTCGACGGCTTGGATCATGACCCGGATACCCGGCGCATGATCGCAGCGCATGTGGCCATCGAGCAGGCGCAGCGGCTCGAAGCGCATGGGGTCGAGGAATTTCATTTCTACACCTTGAATCGCGCCGAACTGACCTATGCCATCTGTCACGCGCTGGGCCTCAGGCCGCGTCCGGTCACGGCAGCCGAGGTGGCGTGATGAACCGTAACGGTTTACCGCCGCGCTCCGAGGCATTCCTCGCCCTCCTCCGGCAGCGCGTGGTGATCCTGGATGGCGCCATGGGCACCATGATCCAACGTCACCGCTTGAGCGAAGCGGATTTTCGCGGCACGCGCTTCGCCGACTGGCGCACGGACCTGCGCGGCAACAATGACCTCCTCGCCTTGACCCGGCCGCAGGTGATCGGCGGCATTCATCGCGAATACCTGAACGCCGGCGCCGACGTCATTTCGACCAATACCTTCAACTCGACGCCGGTGTCGCAGGCCGATTACCGGATGGAATCGCTCATCGGTGAGCTCAACCGCGCGGCGGCTCAGGTGGCGCGCCAGGCGGCGGACGAGGTTGGTGCGGCCAGCGGCCGGCAACGCTTCGTCGCGGGGGCGCTTGGACCCACGGGTCGAACCGCCTCGCTGTCGCCCGACGTGAACGATCCGGGCTTTCGCAACATCAACTTCGATCAATTGGTGGCGGGCTATGCGGAGGCCGCGCGCGCGCTCGTGGAGGGCGGTGTCGATCTGCTGCTCATCGAGACGGTATTCGATACCCTGAATGCCAAGGCCGCCCTGTTCGCGGTGCGCAATGTCTTGGATGACATGGGCATTGAATTGCCCATCATCGTCTCCGGCACCATCACCGATGCGTCGGGCCGGACGCTCTCCGGGCAGACCACCGAGGCGTTTTGGAACTCGATCCGGCATGGGCGCCCGACCGCAGTGGGCTTGAATTGCGCATTGGGCGGCAAACAACTGCGTCCCTACATCCAAGAGCTCTCGCGTATCGCCGACACCCATGTGTGCGCCTACCCGAATGCCGGGCTGCCGAATGCCTTCGGTGAGTACGACGAGACGCCGGAACAGACCGCGGCGACCTTGCGTGAATTCGCGACGAGCGGCTTCCTTAATCTGGTCGGCGGCTGCTGCGGCACCACGCCCGAGCACATCCGGGCGATTGCCGACGCGGTCGCCGGGATCGCGCCGCGCGCGGTGCCGACTGTGTCCCGGGCCTGCCGCCTCTCCGGCTTGGAGCCGCTCACGATCGATGCCAACAGCTTGTTCGTGAATGTGGGTGAGCGCACCAATGTCACGGGCTCGGCCAAGTTTCGCAAGCTCATCGAGGCCGGCGACTACGCGGCGGCGGTGGATATCGCCCGGCAGCAGGTGGCGAACGGCGCGCAGATCATCGACATCAACATGGATGAGGGCATGCTCGATTCGCAGGCCGCCATGACGCGCTTCCTGCTGTTGATCGCCGGCGAACCCGACATCGCACGGGTGCCGGTGATGATCGATTCCTCGAAGTGGTCGGTGATCGAGGCGGGCCTGAAGTGCGTGCAGGGCAAGTCGATCGTCAACTCCATCAGCTTGAAGGAAGGCGAGGAGGCATTTCTCCATCATGCGGGGCAGTGCCGCCGGTACGGCGCCGCGGTGGTAGTCATGGCCTTCGACGAGAAGGGTCAGGCGGACACCATCGAGCGCAAGGTCGGCATCAGCGAACGCGCCTACCGTCTGCTCACCGAGAAGCTCGACTTTCCGCCCGAGGACATCATTTTCGACCCGAACATCTTCGCGGTCGCGACGGGCATCGAGGAACACAATCGCTATGGTCTCGATTTCATCGAGGCGACGGCAGCGATCAAGCAGCTGATGCCGGCGGTGCACGTCAGCGGCGGCGTCAGCAATGTGTCCTTCTCGTTCCGCGGCAACGAGCCGGTACGCGAGGCGATGCACTCGGTGTTCCTCTACCACGCGATTCGCGCCGGCATGACCATGGGCATCGTCAACGCGGGACAGCTCGCCATCTACGAAGACATCCCCGCCGATCTTCGCGAGCGGGTCGAGGACGTGATTCTCGCCCGCCGGGAGGACGCCACGGAGCGATTGCTCGAGATCGCCGAGCGCTTCAAGGGCGGCGGTTCGGTCAAGCGCGGGGATGATCTCGAGTGGCGCAAGCTGCCGGTGGCGGAGCGCCTGCAACATGCGCTCATCAAGGGTTTGGACGAATTCGTGCTTGCCGACACCGAGGAGGCGCGGCTGGTCGCCAAGCGACCACTCGACGTGATCGAGGGCCCGCTGATGGACGGCATGAACGTGGTGGGCGACCTGTTCGGCGCGGGCAAGATGTTTCTGCCGCAGGTCGTCAAGTCGGCCCGCGTCATGAAGAAGGCCGTGTCGGTGCTGATTCCCTACATCGAGCAGGAGAAGTCCGGCGCCAGCCGCTCCAACGGCAAGGTCATCATGGCCACCGTCAAGGGCGATGTGCATGACATCGGCAAGAACATCGTCGGCGTGGTGCTCCAGTGCAACAACTTCGAGGTGGTGGATCTCGGCGTGATGGTGTCCTGCGAGAAGATCCTGGAGGCGGCCACGCGCGAGGGCGCCGATTTGATCGGATTGTCCGGCCTCATCACGCCGTCGCTCGACGAGATGGTGCACGTGGCCAAGGAGATGCAACGCCTGGGGTATCAACAGCCGCTGCTGATCGGCGGCGCAACGACATCCCCGGCGCATACCGCCGTGAAGATCGATCCGCAATACGCGGGACCGGTGATTTACGTCAAGGATGCGTCCCGTTCAGTGGGGGTATGTCAACAGCTGGTGACGCCGGCGACGCGGGCGGCCTATGTCGCCAACATCAAGGAAGAGAATGAGCGTCGCCGCGAACAGCATCGCAACAAGAGCGTGAAGTCGCCGCAGTTGTCGCTCAATCAAGCGCGCGCGAAGAAATTCGCGATCGAGTGGGATAGCTACGTGCCGCCGGCACCCACCTATCTGGGTGTCCGCACCTTCGAGGACTACCCACTGGCGGAACTGGTGCCGTACATCGATTGGATGCCGTTCTTCAACGCCTGGGAGTTCGCCGGCAAGTTTCCCGACGTGCTGACCGACCCGGTGATCGGTGAGGCGGCGAGCAATTTGTATGCGGATGCGCAGCGCATGCTGACGAAGCTGATCGAGGAGCGTTGGTTGCAGGCGCGCGCCGTGGTCGGCTTCTTCCCGGCGAACAGCGTCGGCGATGACGATGTCGAGGTGTACGCCGACGAGCAACGCGCAGCCGTTGCCCACCGGCTGCATCATCTGCGCCAGCAAAAGTCCAAACCCCAGGATCAGGCGCAGCTCTGTCTCGCAGACTTCGTTGCGCCTGCCGCGACCGGCCGCGCCGACTACATCGGCGCGTTCGCGGTGACCGCGGGCATCGGCATCGATGCGCACGTGGCGCGCTTCGAAGCGGCGCATGACGACTACAGCAGCATCATGCTGAAGGCGCTCGCCGACCGGCTTGCCGAGGCGTTGGCGGAACGTCTGCACGAGCGGGTACGCCGCGAACTCTGGGCCTACGCGCCGGAGGAGCAGCTCGACGGCAGCGGTTTGATTCGCGAGGAATACCGCGGGATCCGCCCGGCTCCTGGCTACCCCGCCTGCCCGGATCACACCGAGAAGGCGACGCTGTGGCGCATGCTCGATGCGGATCGCACGGCGGGCATTGAACTCACTGAATCCTTCGCGATGTTGCCGACGGCGGCGGTCAGCGGGTTTTATTTCTCGCACCCGAAGGCGCATTACTTCGGCGTGGGCAAAATCGACCGCGATCAGGTGGCGAGCTACGCCGAACGCAAGGGCATGGATTTAGGTCAGGCTGAGCGTTGGTTGGCGCCGGTCCTGGGATACGATCCGGATGCGCCCGCCGCTGCTGCGGTAAGAGTCGGCACCGCCGCGGGCGCGCCGGCCGAGGCCGATGCGGCCTAAGCCACGCGGCCTGCCCGAGAGTCGTGGAGCCCAGGATGGCGTGGGCAAGAAGGTGGCGTGAATGGCGAGCGAGTCGACCCGGTTGACGTTCCTGGCGGCGGCGCTCGCCGCGTCGATTCGCGTCGTCGGCGCCGCACCGATCGAGGTCGGCGCGGCGCCGACCTTCACTAAGGATGTCGCCCCCATTCTGTTCGCGAACTGCGTGCGTTGCCATCGCGAGGGTGGGTCGGCGTCGAGCATCCCGTTGGAGTCATACGAGGCGGCCCTGCGCAAGTCGAAGGAATTGCGCGATATGGTATCGCGGCGTGAAATGCCGCCGTGGCCGGCGGATTCGGCGCATAGCCTGAAGTTCAGCAACGATCCGCGGTTGAGCCAGGCGGACATCGACACACTGGTCGCCTGGGTGGATGGCGGCAGCCCTAGGGGGAACGACGCGGATCTCGTTGCGCCACCCCATTTCAACGGCGGCTGGCTCAATCCGTCGGGGCGAGCACCCGATGCCGTGGTCACCCTGCCGAAGTACACGGTGGCGGCCAACGGGACCATCCCCTACATTCAGCGGCTCATCAAAGTTCCTTACAAAGATGACCGGTGGATTGCCGCGCTGCAGGTTCGCGCCGGCAATCCGCTGCTGCTTCATCATATGGGAATCACCGAGGTCGAACTGCCCAAGGGCATGACACCGGAAACCATGGACGCATTCGATGCCGTTGCGCGGCAGATCGGCGCGCCGAGCGGACAATTACAGATTCAAACCCCCGCCGTGACGGACTCGGCCGATCCGGGGGCCTATGACATGCTCGCGGTGTATACCCCCGGCACCACCTTCGAGACCTACGGTGAAGGCAATGGAAAATTGCTCAAGGGTGGCGGTAATTATTATCTGAATTTCAACATTCATTACACCACGACGGGCACGCCGGAGACCGACCTGACGCAGCTCGCCCTGTGGCTGCAGCCGAGTCCGCCACGGCATGTGTTGTATCGGTTACCGAGCGCGGTCAACAGCATCATCGCCAACGGCCGTGAGCTGCTCACCGATGATCCCGGGACAAAGGCCGAAGGCACTGCGTATGCGCTGCCGCCGATCACCGTCAATCAGGAGCACTATGAACTCATCGGTGTGAGTGGCTACCGACGAGCCATCACCCTCTACCAACTGCAGCCGCATGCCCATGTTCGGGCGACCGATTTTAGTTACGTGGCGGTGTATCCCGATGGCCGGGAATTGCCGGTGCTGTCCGTGCCCCACTATAGCTATCATTTTCAGCTCGCCTACGAATTGGCGGCGCCCTTGCACCTGCCGGCGGGCAGCAAAATGATCGTCACGGCGCACTATGACAATTCGCCTCGCAACGAACATCTACAACACTTGGGCAGCAACGAGGCGGCGCGCAAATGCGGTCCCGAGAATGTGGCCTTCTTCGCCGCGCAAAATCAAAGCTGGGATGAGATGTTCTCACCGCTGATGCAGTATTCGGTCGACGCTGAATCGCAGCGCAGTCTGCCCTTGGTGAGCGCGGTTGGTTGTCTCGTCAAGGACAACGCGGGCGGGTGGATCTTGAGCCATGGCAGCCACGCCCTCGCGACTCGCGAGCAGGGCACGTCGAGGGCGGAGCTTGACACCACCTCGCGCCGGATGCTCGGCAGCGAGCGCTACCAACTCATCGGCGTGGATGTATTCAAGCCGACGAACGTCGGCAATGCGAAGGTGGCCGTCAAGGGGGTGCTCATCACAACACCGGGCGGACGCCGCATCAACGTGACGTCGTTGCAATCGCTGACGGCGGATTGCCCGCATTGATGCGGTCTCCGGCGCAATCGCGGCGAGCCTTTTTGACCCTGGTGGTGATGGCGGCGTTGATTGCGGCCTCACGAACGGCGCGATCCAGGGATTCTTTTCGTCTCCTCAAGTGGCCGGCGAACGCATTCGAACCAAGTTTCAGTCTGTTCGACACCGATCACCGGCGGCGCAGCGAGAAGGATTTCCACGGCCTGGTCTGCGTGGTGTTTTTCGGTTTCACGCAATGTCCCGACATCTGTCCCACCGAGATGTTCAAGCTGGCGTTGGTCGTCAAGCGCCTCGGTTCCCTGGCCTCGCAGGTGCGCGTATTGTTCATCAGCCTGGATCCGGAGCGTGACACCGCTCCGCTGTTGAAAACTTATGTGACGGCGTTCGATCCGGACTTCATCGGCTTGACCGGATCGGCTGCCGATATCAATCGGGCAGCGGCGAGCTTCTCGGTTCAGTTCGCGAAGGTTCCGCAGGGCGAGAACTACACCATCGCTCATTCCACCGGTGCTTACGTGATCGACAAGGCGGGTCGGCTGCGGCTCGTCGGGACCGCGAAAAGCCGTGTCGAGGATTGGCTCAACGATTTGCGTCTGCTGGCCGCGGAAGGCAGCGGCGCTGCGCCGCAGTAATTGAAAATGTTACACGTTCCCCGCGCGAGAGCACGTTCGCGCGCCGGGAAAGATTGAGTACAATTTGACATGACCACAACAAGCCCACCAAACCGGTTGAAGGTTCTGGTCGCGGACGACAACCGCGATGCCGCCGACACACTCGCCATGTTGCTCGAGTTGAATGGTCATGAAGTCAGCGTCGCGCATTGCGGCAGCGCTGCGCTCGCGAGCACGCTCCGGCTGGGCCCGCATGCGGTGATTCTGGATATCGGCATGCCGGATATGTCGGGCTACGAAGTCGCCCGCAAGATACGCGCGGAGGCCGGCGGTGCGGCGATGATGTTGATCGCGGTGACGGGCTGGGGACAGGCGGAGGACAAGGCCCGGGCGTGCGCCGCCGGATTCGATCATCATCTGACCAAGCCGGTCGACCCCGACCAGGTGGAGAGGCTGCTTCAAGAGTGCTCGCGGTCACTCCTCGAGAGGGGGAGCCGGCGGGTTCTCTGATCTCTGGCCGTCAGTCTTGAAGTCGCCGACTTCGACGCGGTAACGCGCCAGCAGCTTGTAGAAATCCGTGCGGTTGCGCTTCGCAAGGCGCGCCGCACGGCTGATGTTGCCCGCCGCGGCCTGCAAATTCGTGGTCAGATAATTTCGTGCAAAGTTGTCGCGCGCCTCATCGTAGGTGAGCACTTTGTGGGTTGCCGGTCCGAGCGACCGTTGGACGAATTCCTTGCTCATGACGTTGTTGTGCGACAGGGCGACGTTCTTTTTCACCAAGTCGAAAAGCTGCCTCACATTGCCCGGCCAGTCGGTGGTGACGAGCAGCTCGATGGCCTCGGGCGTGTATATTTTTCTGGTTTCGCCGGGTTCGGTCGCCTGCTCCAAGAAATGTGAAACCAGCAGCGGAATGTCCTCGCGACGCCGACCGAGTGGCGGGATCTCGATGGGAAAGACATTGATGTGATAGAACAGTTCTTCGCGGATCTGGCCGGCGCGCAGCAGCGCACCGAGATCAAGCGAGCTCGAGCAAATGAGCCGGACGCCGAGCGGCTCGGCGCGCAGCGCGGCAAGAAGGGCCAGCTGGAGTCGTACGGTCAAGCAACCGATCTCATCGAGGAACAGCGAACCGCCGTTGGCCCGTTCGAGGGCGCCCTTGCGCGGGCCCATCGCGTCCGCGCAGGGGCTCGCGCCGCTGCCGGGCGCGTTGTCAGCTGCGCCGAACAGCTCGGATTTGAGGCGCTCCTCGTCGGCATCCCGGCAATGCACGGCGACGAAGGGTTGATCGCGCCGCGGGCTCGCGGCGTGAATCGCCCGCGCGAACAATTCCTTACCCGTGCCGTTTTCGCCGTTCAACAAGATCGGTGCGTTGCTGCCCGCCGCGCGATTCGCCTGTTCCAGGCGCTCTTCCATCAACTGACTACGGGCGACGATTTTGGCGCGCCAATCGCCATCGACCAGCTCGAAGGTTGACGCGGTGATGGCGCGCCGAACCTGGCCCAAGAGTTCGGCTTTCTCCACTGGCTGGACCAAAAAACTGAAAGCGCCCGCCTGTGTGGCGCGAACCGCGTCCGGGATCGTGGCGTGCGCTGTGATGATGATGACGATGATCGCCGGCCACCGGCTGGTCAGTTCAACGAGCAGCTCGAGTCCGCCCATGGCGCCCAGACGCAAATCGGTGATGACCACGTTCGGCCGCGCGCGGACGCACATGTCGAGTGCCGCGGCGCCGCTGTCGGCAATGTCGACCCGGTAATTCGCCGCGGTGAGTCGTAGATGCATGAGCCGGCGCGATTCGGGATCCGGATCCACCAACAGGATGCGCGGCTTACGCTCACCGGCGGGCGAGGCATCAACCGCGCTGCCTCGCGCTGTCTTCGGCTTGGCAATGATACCGAAGCCGAGCGATTTGGTGATGGGGGGCGTTTTGTTGCTCATGTCTCCTAAAACGTAGCAACGCCGCCAGCAATTGACTGTAGGGGATTTACCCCAAATGAGGTAAATTTCCACGCCGGGCCGCGCTGCTCAGCCCGCTCTGCGGTTGAACTCGAGGAGATTTATGATGCGAGCTTGGCGATACAGTTGGGACGTTGTGAGATTGTTCGCCGCCTGCGCGGCGTTTCTGGCGAGCGTGCTGGTGCATGCCGAGAGCTATCCGAATGCCATCGAGGTGTTCAGGCAGGCGGGTGAAAGCGCCAAGTTTTTCAACCATTGCTACGGCTACGCGATCTTTCCGACGGTGGGCGAAGGCGGGTTCATCGTCGGCGCGGCGGTGGGCAAGGGACGGGTCTACATCCAGGGACATTTGGTCGGCGACACCACGCTCACGCAGATCAGCGCCGGTTTTCAGGCGGGCGGCAAGGCCTACAGCCAGATCATTTTCTTCGAAGACAAGCGCGCCGCCGATGAATTCGAGTCCGGCGCCTTCGAATTCCAGGCGGGAGCGAGTGCGGTTGCCATTACCGCGGGTGCCGGCGCGAGCGCGGGGACCAACGGAGTCCAAGCCAATGCCAGCGGCACCGTGAACAACGCCACCACGGCGGGCCAGTACAACAAGGGCATGGCAGTATTCACCATCGCCAAGGGTGGACTCATGTACGCAGCAACGCTGTCGGGTCAACGCTACTCTTACAAGCCGCGCGGCGCCGGCTAGTCAGTAAATCCGCATGTCGTGCGGGGAGATGCTGCGGCCTAGGTCCGGTTGGCGGAAACGATCGCCGGCGCAGGGACGCCAGGTGGGAGTGCGAAACCGGCGTCCGTCCCAATGCATCGTGACCTCATCCCAGGTAGCGCCGTTCCAGGGGGTGCGCGGCGTCGCGGTGCCCTCGCAATGTTCGATCCAGACGATGCTGCGTGGATCTCGGACCACGCCGATGTCCATCAGGCCGATCGCGATGTCGGTGGCCAATTCGGCAAAACAATTGGTGATGCTCACGCCGCGATTGCTCTTCAATTCCGTGAGCATCACCGTCAGTCGGTCTGAATACTCGAAGATCTCCACGCCGCAAACCCCGGTCGAGCCGATACGCGACCGGTAGGTATGCTTCAACATGAACGCGCGCTCCGAAGTACCCATGTGATTCGTGAGTGTCGCCTGCCGACCGAGCGAAATTCAAGTGTCCATGTTGCAAAGCGATAACGCTACGGCGGCGGCCGGTGTTGGCGGTTTGCAGTGACGACTCGACGGCGCCACCGGAAGGGGTTCAAAATACAAAAGCGACGGCTCAGGCTGGCAAGAATTAAGTAGTCGTCGCCTCAAGGTCCCATGCCCAATCAAGGAGAAACAACATGAGTGCACAGGTGCGACCCAGTTCCATCGACAACGGCTCGATTGCCCAAAGCAGCTCGTTCGCTGCCCATTTGAACACCCTCGAACGCAAGATTCCGCTGCGCTCACGCTATGAGAACTTCATCGGCGGCAAATGGGTTGCCCCCGTCAAGGGTGCCTATTTCGACAATATCTCGCCCACCACCGGTCAGGTGATCTGCAAGATCGCCCGCTCACAGGCGGAAGACATCGAACTGGCGGTCGATGCCGCGCATGCCGCCGCGGATGCCTGGGGCCGCACGGCGGTGGCCAACCGCGCCGCCGTCTTGAATCGCATCGCGGATCGGATCGAGCAGTATCTGCCGTTTCTCGCGGCCGTGGAGACCTACGACAACGGCAAGCCGATCCGCGAGACCAATCTCGCCGACCTGCCGCTGACGGTCGACCATTTCCGTTATTTTGCGAGCTGCGTCCGCGCCCAGGAAGGCTCACTGGGCGAACTCGACGACGACACGGTGGCCTATCACTATCACGAGCCGCTGGGTGTGGTCGGCCAGATCATCCCGTGGAATTTCCCGATCCTGATGGCGGCATGGAAACTCGCCCCCGCCCTGGCCGCCGGCAATGCCGTCATCATCAAGCCGGCGGAACAGACGCCTTTGTCGCTGCTGGTGCTGGCCGAACTGGTGCAGGACATCCTGCCACCCGGCGTACTCAATATCGTCAATGGTTTCGGTCTGGAAGCCGGCAAGCCGTTGGCGTCCAATTCGCGAATCGCGAAGATCGCATTCACGGGTGAGACCACCACCGGCCGTCTCATCATGCAATACGCGTCGGAGAACATCATTCCCGTGACGCTGGAACTCGGCGGCAAATCGCCCAACATCTTCTTCGAGGATGTGCTGCGGGCGGACGATGATTTCTTCGACAAGGCGCTCGAGGGTTTCGCGATGTTCGCCTTGAACCAGGGCGAGGTGTGCACCTGTCCGTCGCGTGCGTTGGTGCAGAAATCCGTCTATGACCGTTTCATGGAGCGAGCCATCAAGCGGGTCGAGGCCATCAAGCAGGGCGACCCGTACGACATGAGCACCCAGATCGGCGCCCAGGCTTCGAACGATCAATACGAGAAGATCCTCTCGTACATCGACATCGGCAAGAAGGAAGGGGCCAAGGTGCTCGCCGGTGGGGTGGCCAACAAACTCGCCGGCGAACTCTCGGGTGGCTACTACATCAAGCCGACGATATTCGAGGGTCACAACAAAATGCGGGTATTCCAGGAGGAGATCTTCGGGCCCGTGGTGTCGGTGACCACCTTCAATACTCCGGCCGAGGCGCTCGAAATCGCCAACGACACGCTGTATGGACTGGGGGCCGGCGTGTGGACCCGGGACATCAACCTGGCCTATCGGTTCGGACGAGGCATCAAGGCCGGACGGGTGTGGACCAACTGCTACCATGCATATCCGGCGCATGCGGCTTTCGGCGGCTACAAGAAGTCGGGCATCGGCCGCGAAACCCACAAGATGATGCTGGATCATTATCAGCAGACCAAGAATGTGCTGGTGAGCTACGGCACGAAGGCGTTGGGCTTCTTCTGAACGGGGAATTCGCCAGGGATCCGAACCGGGTCGGCGTCACACCGGCCGCCGAGGCATTGATCGAGGAATTGAAGAGCCGGCACGGACCCATCATGTTTCACCTCTCGGGGGGGTGCTGCGATGGCAGCGCCCCCATGTGTTTCCCGGTGGGCGAATTCAAGCTGGGCGGCGTTGATGAGAAGGTGGGCGAGATCGTGGGCTGCGAGTTTTGGATGGATCGGGCGCAATTCAAGCTCTGGGCACATACGCGCTGGACCGTCGACGTCGTGCCCGGGCGGGGCGGCAGCTTTTCGCTCGAGGCACCGGAGGGTCGGCGTTTCATCATCCGCTCGGAGTTGTGTGCGGTGAAGTGACGGAGAGCAAAACCGCCACGTCGCCGTGGCCGTGAGCCTGTCGTAAGGGCCGAGGCGCGGGACGGCAGGGCGGCCGCGCTCGTTTACGGCTGCTCGGCGGCGATGATCGTGTGGGCGAGCGCGGCGTAGTTCCCGTCGAAATGATGGCCCCCTTTCAATTCCACGACCTTCACCTTGTGCGGATCCAGGTGCGGGCAGAGAGAGTCGGTTTCGTCCGACCCATATACACACAGCACGGGTATGGCCGTGATCTTGTCGACCTCGGGCATCGTCGCGAGTCCGGAGTCATCGTCCTGGAGCCAATTGGTCATGTGAAATTCGAACAGCGCATGTTCGGACATGCCCATGATGGCGGTGAGGGCGACATGTGAACGGATGTCGCCGTGCAAGCGATTGACGGCGAAAGGCAGCACGTCCGCGCCCTGGGAATAACCAATCAACACGACCTGCTGCTTGCCCAGGGCCTTGAGGTAGTAGTCGATCATGCGATCGAGATCTTTCGCCAGGCCGGCAGGCGTGCGGGCTGTCCAAAAATAACGCAACGAATCGAGGCCTACCACAGCGATGCCATCGGCGGTCAGCGCCGCGGCTACGTCTTTGTCGAGACCGGCCCAGCCACCGTCGCCCGACAGCATGATGGCAAAGGTATTCGCGGGAGCGACTCCGGCCGGGACCGGAACCGTGACGATGGGCAGATCGGCGAGCGCGGCGGGAGCGAGGTCGAATGATGCCGGCGCATTCTTTGCCAGCAGTGAATCGACGGCGCTCAGCATCGGCGCGGCCGCCGAGTTCAGGGTCGCCGAGTTCAAGGTCGCGTCTGCAGGAATCGTCCTGACCTCGACTCCCGGGACTTGGGCTAGGAAGCGTTGCACGCCGTCGCCGTCGCAAGACTCGGTGGCCGCGGGGCGGGAACCGGCAGCGGGTTGCAGCACCAGCCAAGCGGCGGGCAGCCGCGGCGCGGGCAGGTACTCGAAACCCCGGGCGTCGCGTGGCCGGTAATCGAGACCGCCGGTCTTGCACAAACCCTTCTGCATGGTGAGCGTCGGGCAGAAGTGCAGGCTCACGGCGCCGCCGAAGGTGTTCGCCGGCGCCTGGATCAACATGGCGTAGGCAAGCGTGCCACCGGCCGAATCGCCGACCAGGATGGGCGTCAAATAGGTGGGCAGCCGAAAGTACGCTTGGACGAAGTGGCTGAGATTCTCCATGTCGCCGTCGGGAAACACGCAAGTGCCGCCATCCGTGTCGAGCGAAGCGGCGAAGCGACCTTCATCGAGCCCGGCAACCATCGCGCCGTCGAGCGCCAGGCGTCGCGCCAAGTCGCCGAGGGACGGATTCCAGCCCTCCACCCCGGACAGCAGCAGGATGAAGCCCCGCGGCGTGCCATGCGGCGCATATACGGGGAAGTTCTCGAAGCGGCCATGGCTCAAGACTTGTTCGGATACCGGTCCCCAAGCAATCTCGCCGCCGCCACGCAGCGGAGCGGTGTCGTCGACGGAGCGATTGAGGGCCAGGGCCAAGGCCGCCAGGACGGCAGCGATGAGGATGAAGCGCAGAGTTCTCACGACGCATACAGCGTAACAGTTCAGCCGGCGTAACTGTTCGGCCGGCGTGAACGTTCAGCGCGCGGCGAGAACCTCATTCAGCCAATCGGTTCGCAACTGGGGCAGCGACTCGAGCAACGTGCGCAAATAGGGATGGGACGGGCGATCGAGCACGTCGGCCACGCTGCCCGACGCGACGATGTCACCATTTTGCATGACGATGACGCGGTCAGCGATGCGGCGCAGGCTGGCGAGATCGTGGGTGATGTACAGGTAGGCGGTGCCAAGCTCCGATTGCAGGCGGCGCAGCAGCCGCAGAATGTCGTCGGCCACCAACGGATCCAATGCCGAGGTGACCTCATCGCAGACCAGCAGATCGGGCTGCGCGGCCAGCGCGCGGGCGATGCAAACGCGCTGTTTCTGGCCGCCGGACAACTGCCCCGAGCGGCGCGTCTTCAACTGGGGGTCGAGCCCGACCAGGGTCAACAACTCGGCGACGCGTGCCTGCAGCGCGTCGCCCTGCAGGCCAAAATAAAAACTCAAGGGTCGGCCGATAACCATGCCGATCGAGTGACGCGGGTTCAACGCCACGTCGGGCGATTGCGTCACCCACTGGATGCGCCGCAACTGCTCGCGGCTGCGTGCGGAATAATGCGCGGCCAGGGCCACGCCGGCGAATCGCAGCGCTCCCGCCCGGGCTGCGGTCTGGCCGCACACCGCATTCCCGAGGGTGGTCTTGCCCGAGCCTGATGCGCCGACGACCGCCAGGGTTTCACCGCGGGCGAGTGCGAACGTCGCCGCCTTGACGACGTCGCGGCGGCCGTAGCTCACGACCAAGGCGGCGACTTCCAGAACGGCAGGCGCCGTCTTGGCGGGCGCGGCGGGCGGAGGGTCGGCGACGCCCGGGGTGCCGTGGTGTGCGCTGCCCGGTGCGGTGCCGCGGACGAAGGGGGTGCCAGCCGGTGCGCCGCCGGGGCCTGCCGCCGCGTCGCTGCCGCGTTCGGTAATCAAAGCGCGCGCGTAGGCCGTGCGAGGTGCGCGGAGCAGCACTGCGGTGGATTCGCTCTCGACGATGCGGCCGTGTCGCAGCACCATGAGCCGATCGGCGATCTGCGCCACCACGGCGAGATCATGCGAGACATAGAGCGCGGCCATCTCATAGCGGGCGATCAAGCGTTTCAGCAGCGCGAGGACTTCGATCTGGGTGCCGGCGTCGAGCGCAGTGGTCGGTTCATCGAGCACCAGCACGGCGGGCTGACAGGCGATGGCCATGGCGGTCATCGCCCGCTGCAACTGGCCGCCCGACACTTGATGGGGATACCGTCGACCGAACTCCGTCGGTCGTGGCAAGTCGAGCGCGGTGAACAGCTCGACGGCATGCGCGTGTGCCTCGCGGACGCTCATCAGGCCGTGCCGAATCGGTCCTTCGCAGACCTGGGCACCGATGCTCAAGGACGGGTTGAAGGCGGCGGCAGCGCTCTGTGCGACATAGGCCACTCGAGTGCCGCGAATGGCCCGCCGGCCGACCGCATCGAGGGCGCGCAGATCGATGCCGTCGAGCAGTATTCGCCCGCGGGTGATCCGGCAGCCGGCGCGCGCGTAGCCGAGAGCGGCGAGTCCGATCGTCGACTTGCCGGCGCCGGATTCGCCGATCAGGCCGAGAACTTCGCCCTGGTCGAGCTGTAAGTCCACATCCTCGACCAGCACACCGCCCGTATGGTTCTCGACGCGCAGCCCTTCGATGCGCAGCAGTGCGCTCACAACTCGATTCCATGGCCGGTCGGGCGCGCATGCAGGGCGAGCAGCCAATCGACGATGAGGTTGACACCCACCGTCAGCAGGCCGATCGCGGCGGCCGGATAGAGCGGCGCGAACAAACCGAAATTGATGGCCTGGGCGTTCTCTCGCACCATCGAACCGAGATCCGCGGTGGGCGGCTGTACGCCCAGTCCGAGAAAGCTGAGCGAGGCGATGAACAAGAAGATGAAGCAGAACCGCAAGCCGCCCTCGGCGATCAGCGGCGGCAGCGCATTCGGCAGCAATTCGCGGCCGATGATCCAGGCGAGGCCCTCGCCGCGCACTCGCGCCACCTGCACGAACGGCAGACCACCCACCGAGCGGGCGACGGCGCGGGCGACGAAGTACACGCGGGTCGCCTCGAGCAAGCCCAAGGTGCCGATCAACACCGGGGTCGACGTGCCGAGCACCGACAGAACGATGAGCGCCGAGATGAGCACCGGCATGGCAAGCAGCACATCGACGGCACGCGACAGCAGGGCATCGAGCCAACCGCCCACCGCGGCGACGAGAAAGCCCAAGGACACACCGATGCTCAAGGCGATCGCCGTGGCCAGGGCGGCGATCGAGACCGTGGTGCGGGTGCCGAACAGGAGGCGGGTGAACATGTCGCGACCATCGTTGTCGGTGCCCAACCATGACGTGGCGCTCGGCAGATCCCAGACACCGCCGATGAACTGAGCTTCGTGGTAGGGAGCAATCCAGGGCGCGAGGAGGGCACCGCCCACCATCAGCACGACGATGCCGGTACCGACCACGACCGAGAGCGGCATACGAGCGGACTGCGCCATATCAGCTCGCGTGTCGCAGGCGTGGATTCGCGTAGAGCGCGAGCACGTCGGCGACGACATTCAGCGCGATGTAGATGGCGGCGAAAATCAACCCGCAGGCCTGCACCAGCGGCAGGTCGCGTTTTGCCACCGCATCGACCATGAGTTGACCGGCACCGGGATAGACGAAGACCACCTCCACGACGACTACGCCGACCACCAAGTAGCCCAGGTTCATGGTCACCACCGCAATGATCGGCGCGGCGGCATTCGGCAACGCATGACGCAGGATGACGGTGGAGGTCTTCAGGCCCTTGAGGTACGCCATCTCGACATAGGGCGCCGCCATGACCGACAGCACCGAAGCGCGGGTCATGCGCAGCATGTGCGCGAGCACCACCAGCACCAGCGTGCAGGTGGGCAAGGTCACCGCGGCCAGGCGCCCCGGCAGCGTCATGCCGGGGTTGATGATCGCGAGCGACGGCAGCCAGCCGAGCTGAATCGCGAAAAGCCCGATGAGCAGGTAACCGAGGAAAAACTCCGGCAGCGAGATCGTGAACACGCACAGCAACGACGCGAGTCGATCGACCAGGCCACCTTCGTGCATTGCGCAGAGCAGGCCCAAGCCCACCGCCAGCGGCACGGCGACTGCACCGGCCAGCGAGGCGAGTAGCAGCGTATTGCCGAGCCGTGGGAGCAGCTCACTCGCGACCGAGCGGCCGCTCGCCAGCGAGACGCCGAGGTCGCCATGCAAAAGGCCGCGCAACCAATGCAGGTAACGCAGCCAGGCGGGCTGATCGAGGCCGAGAACCGCGCGCAGGCGCGCGAGCGACGCGGGCGTTGCCTGCTGGCCGAGCAATGCGGCCGCGACGTCGCCGGGCAGCAGATTGGTGGCGAAAAACAGCAGGGCTGAAATCACCCAGAGCGACAGCAGACCGAGGCCGATGCGTTGCAACAGCAGCCGCGTCATGACCGCAACCAGACCTTCTCGCCGATCCGCTGACCCATCAGATCGAAAATGGCGGAGGGCTGCCACCCTTGGACGCGGGTCGAACCGGCTTCGATGTGATCGATGAACATCGGAATGATGGCGCCGCCTTGCTCCGCGATCATGCGCTGGCATTGGCCGTACAGCTCACGGCGTCGGCGCGGATCCTGCATGCTGCGCGCGGCATTCGCGAGCTGGTCGAATTCCGGGTGCCGCCAGCTGGTGTCGTTGCCCGCGGAAGTCGATTTGTATGCCTTCGCGAATGCGGCATCGACGGTGGCGCGACCATCCGAGAAAGTCACGTAAAACGGCGCCTTGATCCAGACGTTGCTCCAGTAGCCGTCGATCGGTTCACGGCGCACGTCGACCTTGATGCCGGCGGCCACCGCGGCCGCTTGGAACAGCACGCCGGCGTCGACCGCTCCGGAGAACGCCGCGTCGGAGACCTGTAGTTGCACGGCCAGTGCATCGCGGCCCGCCTGTTTCAGGTGGTAGCGCGCCCGGTCGGGATCGTAGCGATGCGGCGGCGACGCGCTGTCATGGTAGGGACTGGCCGGCGAGATGGGTTGGTCGTCGCCGACGGTGCCGTAGCCGTTCAGCACGGTCCGCACCAGGCGTTCGCGGTCGACGGCGTATTTCAGCGCCAGGCGGATCTCGTTGTCCCGGTAAGGATCGGTCGTGCAGTTCATTGCAAAGATGGCATGCTGGCCGGTCTGCGAGCGAATGACCTGCAGTCGCTTGTTGCGGCGGAGCAGATCGGCGGTACGACCATCGATACGATTGATGATGTCGACCTCGCCGCCGATGAGCGCATTGGTGCGTGCCAGCGCATCGTTGATGACCAGGATCTCGATGGTGTCGACATGCGCGGCATCCGCCTTCCAGTAGCCGCCCGCCTTCGTGGTGATCGAGCGGACACCGGGCTCGAAGCGGTCGAGCTTGTAACCCCCGGTGCCGATCGGATGAGCCCAATCGACGAAGCCATCGGGGACCACCAGCAGATGGTAGTCCGCCAGCGTCGTCGGCAGGTCGGCATCGCCCCCCTCCAGGCGAATCCGCACGCGATTGGCATCCAACCGCCCGACCTCGCGAAGATTTTCGACCACACCCCTGGCAACCGAGGTGGTGTCGCCTCGATGCAGGTTGAGCGAATAAATGATGTCCTCGACGCCGAGCGGCTTGCCGTTGTGAAACACGACTCCCTTGCGCACGGTGAATACCCACTCGCGGGCGTCAGGACTCGACTCCCAGCTCTCGAGCAATTCCGGTACGGCGTTTCCGGCGGCGTCGATCTCCACCAGTCCGTTCATGATCTGATAGCCGATGTTGATCGGTACCCAATCGAGGTAGGTTCGCGGGTCGAGCGAGTCGGTGGTGGAACCACCCGCCATGCCGAGTCGCAGAACATTCCCCGAGCGGAGCGCCGGGTCATCGTCGACGGCGCAGCCGGTCATGAGCGCGCCCGCGCCCGCCAGCGCCGCCGTTCCCGCGAGGCCCGCGAGCAGTCGGCGACGATCCAGGCGTTGCGGGTCGTGCCCGGCCACTAACAACCTGTCCGGCGAATGCTCGACCGCCAGTCGCGGCGGCACACGCGGGCATCGCCCTCGAAAGCCTCGAGCCATGCCGTCGTGTCGAACGTGGCCGCGGTCGAGGTCATCTCCGCGCCGGCCTTGATCGTGATGCGCCAAGCGCCACGGCTCATCTCGTAAGTCTGGCTCATGCGGGCGCGCGCCGAATTGGGTTCATCCGGATGGATGCTGTAGATGCGCTCGAACACATGGCCCATCGAGAGGTCGATGGCGTCGAGCCGAAATTCTCCCCAGTCGCCGAATACGCCGCCGTCGATGAACAGCCGATGGCTGACCAGGCCGGTGATTTGATCGGTGGTCACCGAGCGTTCGACCCGCCCTTGGCGCAGGATCGTCACCGGCGAGGGTTCGGCTGAGACGGCCGGCGGCAAGCGGTGCGGCGGCTCCGCCGCGGCCGAGGCAGCGCGCACCGGCAACAACAATTGTGATACGCCGGCGTACACGCTGAGTGTGCTGCGTCGGGGCGACGGCCAGAGAATCGGCCAATAGGCATTCGACAGCGCCACCCGGAGACGGTGGCCTGCGGGAAAGGCATAGGCCGTGCCGGTCAATGAAAGCTCAACCCGGTAGACCTGACCCGGAACCAGCGGGCAGGGCGCTTCCCGATCGTCGCGGTGGCTTAGATTGAGAAATCCCCGCGCCACCGCGGTGGCGGCACCGTCCGGCGCCACATCGATGAGCCGGGCGGCGACGAAGGCAGCCGCTTGGTCGGCGCTCACTTCGAGGACGAGCCGCGTGTTGCCGAGAATTTCGAGCCGTTCGGGCAAGGCTTCGCTGGTGAACTCCAACGAGCCGAAGGCGTCGGCCCGCTGATCGCCCGGCACATCGCCGGGGTTGCCGAAGCTGCCCCAATCGCCGCCGGCAAGGCCGGTCGATTGCGGTGAGCAGAGGGTCAGGGGCGGCGCGGCGTCAGGCGGGGTGCCGGCGGCAAGCGAGACATCGCGCTGGAGCAAGCCGTCGGGCAGGAGCCAGCCGTCGGGCTGGAGCGAGCCGTCGGCGCGCAAGGTCAGGGCGCGCATCGTGACCCGGGGGCTGGGCCACGTCTGTTCCGTCACCCAGCGGCCCGGTCGCTCGTCGTAGGCGGCGGCGGGTCTGACCGCCTCCATCATGTAGAAATTGAGGGGCGCTTCGCGGCTCACACCGCGATCGATACCCTTAAGCCAATGGTCCCACCAGCGCAGCGCCTCCTGTAGAAAGCCGACCGCGGGTCCCGGTACGGCCTCGTGCGGATAGAGGTGGCCCCACGGACCCATGGTCACCCGGTGCGGCACTCGCAGATGTTCTGCCAGACGCAGCGGCGTATCGCGATAGAGGTCGGCCCAGCCGCCCCAGAACCACGTGGGACAGTCGATGGCGGCATAGTCGAAGCAGACGGAGCCGTGTTTCCAATAGGCATCGAGCCGCTGATGCTCGAGCCAGATGTCCGGCCAGAAGGTCTCGGCCTCGAGCCGATCAAGCCACATCTGCCGCCAGCGATCGCCGACGATCTGCGGATCGGGGGGGCGGGCGTTGAAAGTCTGCATCACACAGCCCCACCAAAAGTTATCGTTGAGCAGACAACCGCCGGAATAATGGATGCACTCGGCAAAGCGATCGTCCGTCCCCATGACGGCAATCACCGCCTTGAGCGCCGGCGGACGGCGTGCGGCGACCTGCAACGAGTTGTAGGCGCCCCAGGACTTGCCCATCATGCCCACGCTGCCGGAGCACCACGGCTGGCGCGCGAGCCAATCGATCACTTCGAGCGCATCGTCCTGTTCCTGCGTCAGGTACTCATCGTGCATCAACCCATCCGATTCTCCCGAGCCGCGCATATCGACACGGATCGCGGCGTAGCCATGACCCGCGAACCAGTGATGCATGCCTTCATCGCGGCGGCGCATGAAATCGCGCTTACGGTAGGGAATGTATTCGAGGATGGCGGGCACGGATTGCAGCCCCTTCGGCAGCCAGATTCGTGCCGCCAGCCGGCAACCATCGGCCAGCGTGATCCACACGTTCTCGATGTCCAGGACTTCGTGCGGCAGAGATTTTTCATAACGTGGCATGGGCTACCTCAAAGCACGAGCGCGGTTCAATGGTTGGGACGATAGAGCAGATCGCCGTACTTCTCGAACTTGCCGCTGCCGGTGGGCGCGACGTACTGCAAGGTCCGGACGCTGCCGTCCGCATTCTTTTGATAGACGATCTTCAGGTCTCTGCCGCGCGATGGGATGAGTGAGGTGTAAACGAGGTCGCCCTTGGCATCGAAATTACCGCTCATGGCAATCGCGCCCCATTGATTGTCGGCCCAAAGCTGCAACCAGCGCTCGCCGTCGAAGCGATTGACGCCGATTCCGGCGAGCCGGTAGGCGACGCCCGGGCGGCGGTACAGATCGGTGAGCAGCGTGAGATTCTCCTGAATGATACAGCCCTGTGAGTGCTTTTCGACCCGCTCTACAGCAACGAGTTGATCGTCATGGTCGGCGTCGTACACCAGCCAGTCGCCGATCCAGAAATCGAGCTGGTGAATTTGCGGCGTGTCGCAGGGAGCCGTATTCGCGGCAGCGACGGCGCCGGCCGAGGGCAGCAGACCCGGCAGCCAGAGGAGCACGGCGCCAAGATGACGATTGAATGCATGCAAGGTCATGAGATCTCCAAAGTTGACAGCGAAATTCTATTTACCACAGCGGGCTTCGCCCAGTTGCGGTCGATCTACTAGTAAATCATTGGCGCAAGCAAAGGCTCGGCAAAAGCGTGACGGGTATGGTTTCGGTCAGGGCGAACGACAACAAGACCCGAGGGAGACTTGAGATGCAAAAGACGTCTGGAATGGCTACTGCAGAACGTACGGTCGCTGCGGCGGTGTGGCTCGCCCTCTATGGACTGCCGCATGCCGCTTCGGCGCAACAGTCGACGGCGGCAACCCCCGCCGCCACCGGCGGCCTGGATGAAGTCGTGGTCACCGCGAATCGTCGTGAACAGACCCAGGAAGCCGTCCCCTACAATCTGTCGGTCATCGGCGCACAGCAGCTCGATCAGGCCAACGTCACGGATCTTGCCTCGCTCGCCAACACCGTGCCCGGCCTCAGCATGTTCGATGAAGGCTCGCGCTTTGCCGGAGCCGTCTCGCCGATCATCCGCGGCATCAACGCCACGGCGGAGCCGACGCGCGGCTTTCGCACCTTCGAGCAGGCGCCGGTGGGCACTTATATCGGCAACTCGCCGGTAACCGGTTACTTCCAATTGGATGACCTCAAACAGGTGGAGGTGCTGCGCGGCCCACAAGGAACACTGTACGGGGCGGGCGCCTTGGGTGGCGCTTTGCGACTCATTCCGAACGATCCGGATCCGTCCGCCACGGCCGCTTCCTTCGAAGCCGGCGGCGATCGTCTGGATCATTCGAGCGGCACCGGTTACACCGTCAAGGCCATGGCGAACCTGCCGCTGGCCGATACGCTCGCATTCCGGATCGCGGCGAAGTATGCCTATCAGCCTGGATTCATCGATGCCTACGGGCTGCTGGCCCGGACCAACAGCTCGCTGACCGGCATCCCGCTGTCGGCGGATCCGGGCAACCCCGATAGTTCTGGCATCTATTCGAGTCGCAACGATTGGAATTTTCAGAAGACCTTCACGGGGCGGGCAAGCGCTTTGTGGAAACCGAGCGATGCCGTCAGCGTCGAGCTCGCGTTCCTGCACTCGAATCTGCGCGGCGAGGGCGGCCCGGATGTGAATCCCACATTCTTGGGCGGCGTCTCGCCCCTCGATCCGCAGACCACCCTGCCTGCCGGCGGACACTATCAGGAATTTTCGCAGATCGATCAGCCGTACACGCGGTTCACCAATCTCAGCAGCCTCGACACCTCGTACAACATCGGCTTTGCGACGCTGTCATCGACCAGCTCGTACTACACCACCGCAGGGTCGGTGCTGCAGGACAACACCTATGATTTGGCGGGTCTGGATTCGGGCGCATACCTGCCGTATTACGCCGGTGCGCCCACCAATCCACGCTTCGTCTACGACCAGCTGTTCACCGATCAGGAACATACCTTCAGCGAAGAGGTGCGGCTGGTGTCGAACACCAGCCCCGACAATATGTTCGACTACGTGGTCGGGTTGTTCTACGAGAAGCAGGAGCGCGTCGGCGCCTGGACCATTGCGATTCCTGGCTCACCCGAGTACGCCTCGACCCAGGACGAGGCCATCACGGTCGGCGCGAACGATGTGAATTTCCAGCAGATCGACACGCAGCGCTTCCAGGACAAATCGGTGTTCGGCGAACTCACCTATCATTTTCTCGAGCACGGTCAGATCACCGTCGGGGCGCGGCATTTCTGGCAGTCCTTCAGCGATGCACAGTCGTACGACGATTACACCTTTGGCACCTTCCTGCCGGCCACACCGCACAGCTCGCCGGCCTCGAAAACCGTGGGCAAGGTCAATCCGTCGTTTGAATATGCCAAGGATCAATTCGTGTATGCGTTGTGGTCGCAGGGCTTCCGCCGCGGCGGCGCCAACTCCGTGCCGCTCGCGGGACCTTTTCAGGAAAGTCCGTTGCTCGCCAGCTATCAACCGGACAAGACCAACAATTACGAGACCGGCTTGAAAGGTCGATTTGCCAACGGGATCACCTATTCCGTCGACGTGTTCTACATCGATTGGGACAAACCGCAGATCTCCTCGAGTCTGCCATCCGGCAACCTCGCGGTGTACAACGCCAACACGGCCGTATCGAAGGGCGTCGAGTTCGAAACCGCGGGACCGTTGCCGCTCACGGGATTGGGCTACTCCGTCGGCTTTTCGTATGCCGACGCGAAGTTGACCAGCGACTTCTCGCTGCCGGCGAACAATGGTGCCGGGGTGATCGTGCCGGGTCTGTTGTCCGGCAAGTCCGGCCAACAGATGCCGGGCAGTCCGAAGACCAGCCTCGGGGCGGCGCTGCTGTACGGCACGCCGCTCACGGCGGACACCGACCTGCAGCTCTCCTTGAACGGCGTCTACCGCACCGCCGTGAAGATGCAGCTGGCCCCGACCTTGGGAGCAAGCACCGTGCAGCAATCCTCCTCTTATGGGATATTGAACGCGAGCGCCACGGTCAATCATCAGCAATGGCATGTCACGGGTTATGTCGCCAACCTGCTCGACAAGCAGGAAATTCTGGTGCCGCCCACCCAGCCTGGAGCCGGCAACGATCTGAATAATCTCGCGAATGATTTCTTGGTCAATCCGCCGCGGGAGATCGGTGTGCGCGTCGGCTACAAGTTTTAGCGGCGACGCGGGAAACTCGGGCAGCGGCTGGTTTCAGGGGTTCTGCGTCTACCTGTCGGGCGGCGACGCTGGTACCCTGACGATGAGATGACGGCCCACGCTCGACAGCTGCAAACTCCGGTCAAAGCGGCCCGCAACGACGGGTTGTTCAGAACCATTCTTGCCGGCTCGGGGCATTCCCTGGCCGATGCCTTCGCGAACCTCGAGCGTGCTCCGGAGGTTGAGCAGATGACCCGCCATGCGGAACGGGGTCTGCTCGGCGCGCGCGTCACCCTGCCGGCCGATGAGGGCGAGGGTTACTGGGATCTGACGCGGGTACGCGACGACATGCATGTCGTGATCGCCAACTTCAGCTACAAGGAACCGCGCTTTGAAATCGTCCCCGGCGACGGGCTGGTGCAATTTAATTTCAAGCTGTCGGGCGATATGTCGCTGGCGGTGAGCCGCACCGAGCCCTTGCGTTGGAATCGACCATCACTCCTGGTCTGGGCCCAGCCGACCGGCGTCGACATCAGCGAATGGACCGCTCCTTCCGCGCGTGAGCGATTCATCATCATCAGCATCCGGCCGGAGTTCCTGGCGGAGAATTTCTTGAGCTCGGCCGGCGATCTGCCGCCGCAGCTGCAGCCGTTCATCTGTACGAAGCGCGAGAAGATCCTGTATTGCCAGCGGCCGTTGACGTCGCAGACCTTCGAAATCACCACGCGGCTCATCAACAATCCCTTCTCCGGCCCGCTATCACTGGTGTACACGGAGGCGCTGGCACTCGAATTACTGTGCTGCGCCGTGCATAGCTTCACCGCTTCGTCGGGAGCGCCCACCGAAGAGTACACCGAACGGGAATTGAAGTGCCTGTACCAGGCGCGCACCATGCTCATGCGCGAACTTGCGCCGCCGCCCTCGATCAGCAAACTGGCGCGCACCGTAGGCATGGCCAAGTCGAGTCTGACCAAGGGCTTCAAGGCGGTGTTCGGCGAGACCATTCTCGAATACAGCCTGGGCTGCCGGATGCGCCATGCCATGATGCTGATGCGGGATCGCTGTTGGTCGGTGGCGAAGGCCAGCGAGGCCGTGGGCTATGCGCATCCGACCTCGTTTGCGACCGCTTTTCGGCGCCATTTCGGCGTGCCACCCATCGACGTGAGGCGCGTCAAGTCACGCGATAATGGCGTCCAGCCGGAGGAGACCGGCTGACAGTCTGCAGAGAAGCGGCTCGCCGGATTCGGTGGATCTCCTAGCTAATGCGCGTGCCGGCAAAGGTTTTCCGCCGCGGCCGGAGCTAATGTGCGGTTGATGACAAACGATCCGCTGCTGCAACCGTTCCAGCTCAAGCATCTCAGGCTGAGGAACCGGATCATGACGACGTCGCATGAGCCGGCGTACCCGGAAGACGGACTGCCGAAGAAGCGCTATCGCGCCTACCATGTCGAGCGGGCGAAGGCAGGCATCGCGCTCACCATGACGGCCGGATCGGCCGCCGTCTCGCTCGACAGCCCGCCGGTGTTCAACAACCTGCTCGCGTTCAAGGACGAGATCGTGCCTTGGATGAAGTCGTTGGCGGACGAATGTCATGAACATGGCGCGGCGGTGATGATCCAGCTCACGCATCTCGGCCGCCGCACCCGCTGGGACAAGAATTTTTGGTTGCCGGTGGTTTCGCCCTCGAACCAAAAAGAGGCGGCGCATCGCGCCTTCCCGAAGAAAATCGAGGACTGGGACGCCAGCCGCATCATCCAGGATTATGCCGATGCCGCCGAGCGTATGCGGGCGGCCGGACTCGATGGCATCGAGTTGCAGGCCTACGGGCATCTGCTGGATCAGTTCTGGTCACCGCTGACGAACAGCTTGGACGAACCCTATGGAGGCTCGCTCGATCAGCGGCTGAAATTCACCTTCGATGTGCTCACCGAGATTCGCCGGCGTGTCGGCCTCGAGTTCATCGTCGGCATCCGCTACACCGGTGATGAGGATATGGTCGGCGGTCTCGACAAGCGGGATGGTCTCGCCATCTCGCAGCGTCTGAAGGCGAGCGGCATGGTGGATTTCCTCAACATCGTCCGCGGCCACATCGATACCGATGCGGGGCTCACGGACCTCATTCCGATCCAGGGCATGGCGAGCGCGCCGCACCTGGATTTCTCGGGTGATATTCGCGCGGCGACGAAATTTCCAACCTTTCACGCGGCGCGGGTGCAGGACGTCGCCTCGGCACGCCATGCCATCGCCACCGGCAAGGTGGACATGATCGGCATGACCCGCGCCCACATGACCGACCCGCACATCGTGCGCAAGATCATGGCGGGCCGTGAGGACCAGATACGTCCCTGTGTCGGCGCCAACTACTGCCTCGATCGCATTTATCAGGGCGGCGCCGCCTATTGCATTCACAACCCGTCCACCGGCCGCGAACTGTTCATGCCGCATGAAATCCGCGCGGCGCCGACGCGGCGCAAAGTGGTGGTGGTGGGGGCGGGTCCCGCGGGTCTGGAGGCGGCGCGGGTGGCCGCCGAGCGGGGACATCAGGTGGTGGTGTTCGAGGCGGCCGGCGAGCCGGGTGGCCAGATCCGCTTGACGGCGCGCAGTCCGCGGCGCAAGGAAATGATCGGCATCATCGACTGGCGCATGCAGCAATGCCGCGAACGAGGGGTCGTGTTCCGGTTCGAGACGCTGGCCGAAGCCGAAGACGTTTGTGCCGAGCAGCCCGACGTGGTGCTGATCGCCACGGGCGGCCTGCCGCATACCGATGTGCTCGAGTCCGGCAACGATCTGGTGGTCTCGACGTGGGACGTCATCTCCGGCGGCCGGGTGCTCGCCGGCCGCGTGCTGATGTTCGATGACGCCGGCGACCACGCCGCCTTGCAGGCGGCGGAGTTCATCGCGCGCGGCGGCGCGACGCTCGAAGTCATGACGCCGGACCGTACCTTCGCGCCCGAGGTCATGGCGATGAACCTCGTGCCTTATATGCGCAGTCTGCAGAAGCTCGAGGTCACTTTCACGGTGACTTTCCGCTTGCAAAGCGTCAGCCGCGATGGCGGTGAGTTGCTGGCCATCGTCGGCAGCGATTATGGCGGCGTGCGCAAGGAACGACGCATCGATCATGTGGTCGTCAATCACGGCACCCGACCCAACGATGAACTCTATTTCGAGCTCAAAGATGGGTCGAGCAATCTCGGCGCGGTGGATCATGGGCGGCTCATCGCCGGCCTGTCACAGACGACGGTGACCAACCCGGCGGGGCGTTACCAGCTCTTTCGCATCGGTGATGCCGTCGCGTCGCGCAACACCCACGCGGCGATTTACGATGCGCTGCGGCTGGTCAAGGATCTCTGATGGTCAAGGATCTCTGAGCCAGCCGCAGCCACACCTCGAGCTCGTGAAGCTTCGCGCTCAACCTGCGCGTGAAGCTTCGCGCGGCAGTTCGCCGCCATTCGGGACCGCATCGCCAAGCGCTGCCGCGCGATCCTCGAGACCTCGCTTCGCCGCTTCCAACACCGGTCCCTTCAGCACCAGCGGCACGCACGTGTCGGCCCAATGACGGGGCGTGAAGTCGGGGTGCGCCTCGATGAAAGCCCCGCCGTTGATGAAGGCCGTGCGATTCCCCGTGTCGAGGTAGCTCTCGGCGGCCAAGCCCTCCGCCAGCACGATGTCGTGGGCGTCGAGTTCCACATGCCAGTATTCGACTTCGCTGCGCGGCAGCTGGACGATCGTCGACTCGTTGATGAGTTTTTCCACCGGGATAAGCGCGCCGTCGACGAAAACGGCATGTTTTCTGCTCAGCCACAGGTCGCGTCGGGGAGCGCCGTCGGCGAATGCGCCGGCACGCACCAGCACCGGCCAGACGGCATCCGGCTGAGGATGCTTCGTGCAATTCACCCGCCGGAAGCCCAGCCAGCGCACCGGCCGGCACGCTCCCGAGGCGGTCAGTACCTCGTCACCGATCGCCAGATTCTCGATCGCGACTTCGCCCTTCGGCGTCAGAATCCGCGTGCCACGCAAGTAGCAGGCC
>Ga0116230_10000193_pt1 | contig 48915 bp, 34 predicted proteins | sample S1TSphfallax_3_FD_88678 | JGI IMG/M metagenome (GOLD analysis project Ga0116230, IMG submission 88678) | Host-associated microbial communities from peat moss isolated from Minnesota, USA - S1T2_Fd - Sphagnum fallax MG | ecosystem: Host-associated > Plants > Peat moss > Unclassified | place...
GCCTTGACCACGGCACCGCCCTTCATCACGAAGCGCACGTGCTCGAGCACACGGATGTCCTCGAGCGGATCTCCGGGTACGGCGATGATGTCCGCATAGTAACCCGGCTTCAACTCGCCGATTTGTCCGCCCCAGCCCAGCAGCTTGGCGCCATTGAGCAAGTCCGCCTGCAGCACCGCGAGGGGCGTCATGCCGTATTGGACCATGAGCTCGAGTTCTCGGGCTTGAGTGCCGTGTGGAAACGGCCCGACGTCGGAGCCGACCGCGAACGGAATTCCGGCGGCGACTTTCCGCTTGAATTCCTTGATCTTGTAATCGAGCATCGCCTGTTCGCGGGCAGCCTGGGTCGGCGTGGCGGCATGCGTGGCGAAGTACTCGATCACGGCGAAGGTCGGTACGGCGGGAATGTGTTTTTGCCGCATGAGCGCCATGGTCTCCGCACTGAGCTGGGCCGCGTGATCGATCGATGCCACCCCCGCTTGGGCGGCATAAAGCGTCCCGGGTTCTCCATTGGCGTGGACGGCGACCACGGTGCCGAGCCGCGCCGCCTCGTCGACCGCGGCTCGCAATTGCTCCAAGCTGTATTGATAGGGCGTCTGAAAAACGCCATCCCGCAGCTGGTCGTGCCCGGTCTGATAAATCTTGACGAAATCCGAGCCTTCCTTGTGTTGTTCGCGGATCGTCGCGACGAGTTCGGCCGAGTCATTCGCGTAATCCGCGTTCGACAATACATGCTGGGCCGGATTGAACTTGTTCGCATCCTCGTGGCCCCCGAGGATGTCGATCGCATTGCCGCTGATCCGCAGCCGCGGGCCTGGAATCAATCCCGCATCAATCGCGTTACGGACGGCCGTATCGGCGGAACCGGCGCCTTCGGTCCCCATGTCACGCTCCGCCGTGAATCCGGCCAGCACGTCGTCCCTCGCCGCCATTGCCGCGAGCAAGGTTCGCTGTGGTACGGACTCCTCGACCGTTTGCAAGTCCTCCGCGCCGGGATGCAGGAACAGGTGCACATGCGCGTCGATCAGACCCGGGAGCAACGTCGATTCGCCGAGATCCACCAGCTGCGACCCGGCCGGATGCGCGACCGCGGTTCCGACGGCGCTGATGCGTTCGCCCTCGATCGACACCTCTCCGGGGGACAGCAGCCGACCCGTCGACACGTCGAGTAGATGAGCGGCATGCAAGATCAGCGGTGGGCGCGCCGCCACGGAATCGGCCGTAGCCGCGCCCGCGAGCAGTGAAAGTGAAACGCAAATCAACAGCCAGGTCGGAGCGGGTAACGGTTTCATCCCGCTATGGTAACCTTGGAACGATACGGACCCAAGTCGTGCGGCTTGGGAGACCGCTTCGAGTTGCGTCGCCTTGATTCCCCATTGAATGCCGAGGAACTGCATGCCGATCGAACGCTTACACTGCGGACCGCGGATGTCGCAGGCGGTCATTCACGACGGCACGATCTACGTCGCGGGCCAGGTCGGCGCCGGCGCCGGCGTGACCGAACAGACCCGTGACATCCTCGGCAAGATCGACTCGCTGCTCGCCGAAGCACGCAGTTCCAAGAGCCGCATCCTCTCCGCGACGATCTGGCTCGCGGACATGTCGACCTTCCCGGAAATGAACCGCGTGTGGGACGCTTGGGTCGTCGCCGGATCGACGCCTGCGCGCGCGACCGTCGAGAGCACCCGGCTGGCGTCCAGTGAATTCAAAGTCGAGATCGCCCTCGTTGCGGCGCAGGGCTGAGACGCTGTACGCCGGGCGCAACGCGCATCCGACGTCCTGGATGGGGGCGGTCGCAGGTCTGCTCGCCACGTGCGTGGCCGTTGCAGCGGCCGCGGCGGCGAGCGCGCCATCGGCCGCCGCCTCTGCCGGCCCACCCGCTTACGAGCTCAAACAAGCAAGCCCGGACGGGATCGGCAAATTCTATCAGGGTCGTGAAATCGCCCAAGTCATGGGTTTCGACGGCGCGCCCTGGCTCGATCGACCGACGCGCGAGAGCGAAGAGAGGCCCGACTGGCTGGTCGAAGAGTTGCAACTGCGGCCCACGATGAACGTCGCCGACATCGGTGCAGGCTCGGGCTACCTCGAGAGACGATTGGCGCCGCTGCTGCCCGAAGGTCGCATCTACGCCGTCGATGTCCAGCCGGAGATGGTGGCGCTGCTGCGAGAACTCGCGCGACGACCGGGTGCCTCCAATGTCGTGCCGGTGCTGGGATCCGACCAAGACGTGCATCTACCCCCCGACGCGGTCGACGTCGCGGTCATGGTCGATGTGTATCACGAGCTGGCTTTTCCAGCCGAGATCATCCGCAGTCTTTTGCGCTCGCTGCGTCCCGGTGGCCGCCTCGTGTTCGTCGAGTACCGCGGCGAGGATCCTGCCGTTGCGATCAAACCGCTGCACAAGATGAGCGAGGCGCAAATTCGGCGCGAGATGCAGCCGTTTCCCGTGGTCTGGGAGCGGACTTCCGAACGCCTTCCGCTCCAGCACATCGTCGTATTCCGCAAACTCTAGCGATCGACAGCGACGACCACACCCGAGGGCCGTGAGTGCAGATCATCCGACAGGCGTCCTTCCGGACGACGCCGTGGAAGAACGGCGGCGGCGTCACGCACGAGGCACTGCGCTACCCCGCCGAGGGAGCGCCGTTCCGTTGGCGGCTCAGTGTCGCAACGATCGGTTCCTCGGGGCCGTTTTCGGATTTTTCCGGCTATCGCCGCCATATGGCGCTGCTCCGCGGTGCCGGCCTGCAACTGCGATTCGCCGACGGTACGGTGGCGAATTTGCGGGAGGTCGGCGAACTCCTGGCATTCGACGGCGGACTCGCCGCGCACTGCGAACTCCTGGCCGGTGAATGCACGGACCTCAATTTCATGATCTCGACCGCGCTGCCCGCCCCGCGGGTGGGGGTCACGCAGTTGAGGGCCGCTTGCGACCTGCATGCTGCATCGCAGCATTCGCTGTTGATTGTTGCCATCGACGCGGCCGTCATCGTGAGCGGAGCCGGTGTCGCCGAGGAAATCCTGGCGCCTTGGGATCTGGCACTCGCGACTTCGCCGGACGATCGGATCGTCCACCTGAGCCCGGTCGACGAAAGTCGCCCGGCGCAGGTGTTTCTCGTCGACTTGATGGATACTGGGTGAGCGCATAGCCCGAGGAGATGCCGACATGTCCGCCAAACCCCATCCCGCTGCCCACGACCTTGCCGAGATCGAGACGCTGGAGGCGTTGCGCCTCGCGTTGCGCGAGCACAGCCTGTGGCCGGAGGATCGTGCGGTTACCCGCCTGCTGCAGAGCCTGGAACTCACCGGGGCTGCCCGCCACCGGGCGGTCGCCGTCGCCAGCGGTTTCGTCGAGGGCGCGCGTGCGCGGCGCGACGAGCGGCCGTTTCTCGATGCGTTCCTGCAGGAGTTCGGCTTGTCGAATCAGGAAGGCATCGCGCTCATGTGCATCGCCGAGGCGCTGCTGCGCATTCCCGACGATGCCACGGCCGACAAACTGATCGCCGAGCAATTGGCCGGCGGTGACTGGTCGGCCCATGCCGGCCGGTCCGAGTCCCTGTTCGTCAACGCCTCCACGTGGGGTCTGATGCTGACGGGCGGGATCCTGGAGCTCGAGCCATCGATCAAGAACGACGCGCTGGGTTGGATCGCGAGGTTCACCCGCAAGGCCGGCGAGCCGGTCGTGCGCCTGGCCGTGCGCCGTGCGATGCGCATCATCGGCGGTGAGTTCGTCGTCGGCAGGACGATCGAAGAGGCGCAAAAGCGCAGCGCCGCCGAAGCGCCGCTGCGCCTTTGCTCGTTCGACATGCTCGGCGAGGGAGCGCGAACGCGAAGCGACGCCGAGCGCTATCTTGCCTCCTACGAGCACGCCATCGACGTGATCGGAGCCGGCGCGGCGGGCCGCGCACCCCACGAAACCTCGAGCATCTCGATCAAGCTCTCCGCTCTGGAGCCGCGCTATTCGTTGCTGCAACGTGCCCGGGTTATCGAGCGTCTCGCGCCGCGCGTCTCGGCCTTGGCGCGGCGGGCGGCCGCCGCTGGTATCCAGCTGACGATCGACGCCGAAGAAGCCGATCGCCTGGACCTGTCTTTGGATCTCATCGAAGCGCTCGCCCGCGATCCAGAAACGCTGGCGTGGCCCGGACTCGGCCTTGCCGTTCAGGCCTATGGGAAGCGGGCTTTGGACGTCATCGACTGGGTCGCGGCACTGGCGCGGGCCAGCGGCAGGCGCATGACCTTGCGCCTGGTCAAGGGCGCGTACTGGGACAGCGAGATCAAACGCGGCCAAGAGCGCGGCCTCTCGACCTATCCCGTCTACACCCGCAAGCTGACCACTGACGTTTCCTATCTGGCCTGCGCAGATCGACTCTTCCGCCATGCCGATCTGCTCTATCCGCAGTTCGCGACGCACAACGCGCACAGCATCGCCTCGATCCTCGAATTGGCGCCGCGCGGCGCCGCCTATGAATTTCAGCGCCTGCATGGGATGGGGGGATTGCTCTATGCCGAGGCCCAGCGGCGAGTCCCGGATTTCCCGCCCGTGCGTGTCTACGCCCCCGTCGGCGAGCACAAGGATCTGCTCGCGTATCTCGTACGCCGCCTGCTCGAGAACGGCGCCAACACCTCGTTCGTCAATCGCTTCATGGACGAGCAGGTGCCGGTCGGCGAGATCGTTCGCGATCCGGTGACCGAGCTGGAACGACTGGAGTCCTTCGCGCACCCACGACTGCCCGACCCGGTCGCTCTGTATCCCGACCGACGTAATTCCTCCGGACTGGATTTCGGTGACCCCTTGGAACTCGCGGCGCTGAACGCCGGGATCGCCGCGCGGGCGAGGTCGACTCAGACGGCCGGTCCCATCGTTTCCGGCGTCGCTTTGCCCGGGGCCGGCGAGGCCATCCTCAACCCCGCTGATCACCGCGATCGCGTCGGCAGCTCACGTGATGCCACGGCTGCGGAAATCAGCGCCGCGTTCGATGCCGCTGCGCGCGCTCAGCCGGCCTGGGACGAGGCGGGCGGCGCCGCGCGCGCGGCGTTTCTCGAGCGTGCGGCCGACTTGCTCGAAGCGCGACGGCTGGATTTTCTGTCCCTGCTCGTGCGTGAGGCGGGCAAGACGCTGCCGGATGCGATCGCGGAAGTGCGCGAGGCCGCGGACTTCTGCCGTTACTACGCGGGGCAGGCGCGCGCCTCGTTCGCGGTGCCCTTGCGACTCGGGGGACCCACGGGCGAATCCAATGAACTCTCCCTGCACGGCCGCGGCGTGTTCGCCTGCATCAGTCCCTGGAATTTCCCTCTCGCGATTTTCGCCGGCCAGGTCACGGCGGCGCTGGTCTCCGGCAACGCGGTCGTTGCCAAGCCCGCCGAGCCCACGCCGCTGATTGCCGCACGTTTCGTGGAGTTGCTGCACGAGGCCGGCATCCCTGCGGGGGTGTTGCATCTGACCCCCGCGCGCGGCCCCGATTTCGGCGCGGTTGCTTTCGCCCATCCGGTGCTCGCGGGCGTGGCGATGACCGGCTCGACCGCAACCGCTTTGACGATCAATCGCCTGCTGGCGCAGCGCGAGGGCGCGATCGTGCCGCTGATCGCCGAGACCGGCGGTCTGAACGCGATGCTGGTGGATTCGACGGCCCTGCCCGAACAGGTCGTCGATGACGTGATGTCTTCGGCCTTCTCGAGCGCCGGGCAGCGCTGCTCGGCCCTGCGCCTGTTGTTCCTGCAGGAGGAGATCGCCGATTCCGTGATCGAGATGATCTCGGGCGCGATGGACGAGTTGGTGATCGGCGATCCATCCGACCCCCGCACCGACTTGGGGCCGGTCATCAACGAGACGGCGGCCGAAGGGCTGCGCCGGCATGTGGCGCGCATGACCGTCGAAGCGCGGATCCTGAAGGTCTGCGCATCGACCCCCGCGCAGGCGCACGGCAGCTTCGTCGCGCCGCACCTGATCGAGCTGTCCAACGCCGCTCAGCTGACGCGCGAACAATTCGGTCCGATCCTGCACGTCCTGCGCTATCGCTCGACCGAGGTCGAGTCCGTCCTCGCCGCAATCCGCGCGAGTCGGTACGGTCTCACGCTGGGCGTGCAAACGCGTCTCGAATCGTTCTGGCGGCAGGTATTCGCGCGCACGCAGGTCGGAAACACCTACGTGAATCGCAATATGATCGGCGCCGTGGTCGGCGTACAGCCCTTCGGCGGCACGGGGCTCTCGGGCACGGGTCCGAAGGCCGGCGGTCCGCATTATCTGCAACGCTTCGCCAACGAACGCACTCTCACGGTCAACACCACGGCAACGGGGGGCAATGCCTCCCTGCTGAACTTGGGAAACTGAGGGCCGGGCGGCAGGCCGCATGAGTCTCGGAATGACAAGCGCGAGGGGAGCCGACGCGCTCCGCGGCTTCCTCGGCACGGCGCTGCATACCCCGGCCCGCGGTCGCGTGGAGCTGCTGCGCGACGTGCTCATCGCCGTCGATGCGGCCGGCAACATCATGGGGATCCATCCCGCGATTTCGCCCGAGGGCCGTCATCTCGCCGAGCATCTGGCCTTGGCGGGCCGTCTCACCACGCTCCCATCGGGTCAGTATCTGCTGCCCGGTCTTCTCGATTTGCACGTGCACGCCCCGCAATGGCCGCAACTCGGCACGGCGCTCGATCTACCGCTCGAAGATTGGCTGCAGCGCTATACCTTCCCGCTCGAGGCGAAATGCGCCGATCCCGATTATGCCGCGGCCGTCTACGAGTCCTTGGTCGCCGCCTTGCTCGCCAACGGGACGACGACCGCGATGTATTACGGCTCCATTCACCTGTCCGCGACCCAGCGTCTCGCCGACATTTGTCTGCGCCGTGGACAGCGCGCCCTGATCGGGCGCACGGCGATGGATCATCCCGATGCCTGTCCATCCTTTTATCGCGATGACTCGGCTGCGATCGGCGCCGCGCAGACCAGAGCCCTGCTCGACTATGTCGATGCACTGCCCGGCAACGGCCGGCGTCTGATCCGGCCGGTCATCACACCACGCTTCATCCCGGCCTGTTCGGACGAGTTGCTGCGGCTGCTCGGCGATCTGGCCCGCGAAACCGGCTGCCACGTCCAGACCCATTGTTCCGAGAGCGACTGGGAACACACGCATGTCCTCGAGCGCTGCGGCTGCAGCGACACGCTGGCGCTCGAGCAATTCGGGCTCCTCGGCCGGCATACGATCTTGGCACACGGTAATTTCATCGGCGCGGGCGATATCGATCGGCTCGTCGCGACCGGCGCCGGAATCGCGCATTGCCCGCTGTCGAACGTCTACTTTTCCGATGCCATCTTTCCGCTGCGCCGGACGCTGTTCGCGGGCGTACACGTCGGTCTCGGTACCGACATCGCCGGCGGTGCGAGTCCCTCGGTACTCGAGAATGCGCGCCATGCGGTCATCGCTTCACGGCGCCTCGAAGCCGGCGTCGATCCTGCCGTGCCTCGGGTGCAGCGCCGCCGCGAGGAATCCCGAATCGACGCGCTCACGGCATTCTGGCTGGCGACGGTCGGCGGCGCGACGGCGCTGGACCTGCCGGTCGGCAGCTTTGCGCCGGGTCTGCAGTTCGACGCGTTCGCCCTCGCTCCGGATGCGCCCGGCAGCAACCTGAGCTTGGGCGCCGACGAGGCGCCGGAAACCCTACTGGAGCGCGTCGTCTACGGGGCGGCGCGCGCGAACGTCGCCGACGTGTGGGTCGGCGGCCGGCACGTACATTCCCTGCAGCAACGAGGATGAAAGGGTCGAAGATGAAACTCTACGGGTGGGTGATGCGAGCGGGGCGCGGCTTCTTGTTGACGGGATTTACCGTGCTGACGGTGGCTGCCGGGCCGGCGTCGTCGCCGTCCCTCGCGGCTTCCGCACCGGGTGGCGGCGAGCCCAAGCGACTCGTGCTGATCGACCAGGACGGCTCGGGGCCCGGGGGCTCGAATCAGATGTCCATGATGGTGTTGTTACAGGCCCCACAGGTCGAGGTCCTCGGCATCACGATCGTGACCGGCAACGCGTGGCGTGACGACGAGGCACGTCATACGCTGCGCATGCTGGAACTGATCGGGCGCAGCGACGTACCGGTGGCTTTGGGAGCCGTGTTTCCGCTCGTGCGGACCCAGCAAGAGACGGCGCTCATGACCTCGATCGCAGGTGGCGTCGGCTGGCTGGGCGCCTGGGGCGAGAAGAGCGGCCTGACGCCGGGTTCTCCGGCAAAGTCCTTTCCAGGTCCCTGGGATGTACCGCTTTTGCAGGAGGGTGAGCCGCACAGCCGCGCGATCGACGAGGACGCCGCACATTTCCTGATCCGCAAGGTCCGCGAGCATCCTCACGACGTGACGATCTATGCGGCCGGACCTCTGACCAACATTGCACTCGCGATCACGATCGACCCGCATTTCGCAGAGCTGACGCGGGGGATCGTCATCATGGGCGGCAGCCTGGATCCGCAAACCGACGACCCTGAATTTGCAACCAGTCCGCGTCATGAATTCAATTTCTGGTTCGATCCGGAAGCGGCACGCATCACGTTGCGCGCTCCCTGGCCGCGGATCGATTTGACGACCGTGGATGTCTCGATCAAGGCCATGTTCACGCAGGCGATGCTCGACGACATCGCCAAGTCCTCCAGTCCCGCGGCCCGCTACATCGCCGCCTGGTCCCAAGACCGCTATTATCTCTGGGACGAGCTAGCCGCCTGTGCGTGGCTGGATCCGCGCATCATCACGAAGCGGCGTGACCTGTACATGGATGTCGACGTGAGCCACGGCCCAACCTATGGGGAGACCCTGACCTGGGACGCGGCCCTGAGGCCCAAGATCGATCTGCAACTCGTTCATGCTCAAGTCGATTTGGACCTGCCGAGATTCACGCGCCTGTTCGATGCCCTGATGAAGGCGCCGGGTGCGCCCCGGAACGACGGACGAACACCCTGACCAAACGCGTGTCGGGGTAAGGACTCGAGAACGCAGCGCTCGCAGGCTTCCACGGCATCGATGTCGAGCAGGCGGCCGGCCATGGCGTGCAATTGTTCCAGCGCGACGTCGACCGCCATGCCAGCCCGATACGGTCGGTCCGAGCTCATCGCGTCGTAAACGTCCGCGACCGACACGATGCGCGCCTCGAGAATAATCTGGTCCCCCGACAGGCCGCGGGGGTAGCCACTCCCGTCGAGCCGCTCGTGATGTTGGTAGGCTATCTCGGCGATCGGCAATGAGGAGCCAAGCGCTCGAAGAATCCCAAAGCCAATGCCGCAGTGGGCTTTGACCTGCGCGTATTCCGTCTCGGACAGGGCGCCGGGCTTCCCGAGTATCTCGGGCGGTATTGCCATCTTGCCGATGTCGTGGACGACCGCGGCCAGACGAAGCACCGCGAGTTGCCGTCGGCTCAAGCCGAGTTCGGTCCCGATGGCGACAGCGAGATCCGCCACGCGTTCCTGGTGCCGGACGGTCAATGGATCCTGACAGGCCTGAGCCGCCGAGAGCGCGGCGATGCTTCGATGCACTGAGTCAGCCATGGGGCTGTCGGTCGTTGCGGTATCGTCCATCGAATACCGCCAGTGATTTCGTTCCTTGTCGTCTCATCGGCCTGACCTCCGCAGCGACCGTTTGAATGCTTGGACAAAGGTTGTCGGCTGAAAGCCAGGCCGCTGAATGCGATTCGTGACGATTTCCTGCGATCGCCCAAGCGCTGGCTACCCGACGAGTTTTGACATAAACAGGGCACTTTGGAACCTTGGCGCGCGCGCGGCCCCTCGTCGGACCGGTATCGGGTCTGCCCGCGGAATGCGCCGACGCGGTGGCCAGCGCCGCCGTTTGTCCTGGGCTATTGGGTCCTAACCGCGTAGGACAGCTGCCAGCCCTTCTCGGCGGGTCCGAAGGCGATCGCCCCGTGATCCTCGCCGTCCTCGCGATTCAGGACGAAGCGGGCGGTGGCAATACCGAGCGCCGCCCCGGCGACGGTATCGGAGAACCAATGGACGTTCTCCTTCATGCGCACGTAGGCCGTCCCGCTCGCGATGCCATAACCGACGAGCCGGCGCAGCCAGCGGTACTCGTCGTTGCCGGATTCTGCGAATACCGTGCCGACCGCGAATGCGACACTGACATGCAAGGACGGGAATGAGTCGCCGCTGGAGCGCCAATCGTTCGGTGACGCGCTCGCGTCGGGCCTTGCTCGGCCACCCAAGTAGCCCAGCGCCTCCGCGGTGATGCCGCTGAAGGCACCGGCCTCGAGCAACGCCCAGGTCTCGCGATAGCCATCGGAGTCGCGGATGAAAGCCGCATAGAGGCCGGTTCCCGCGATCAAGGCGACCGTCGGGGCGGCGTCGCGCAGACTGTTCTTGTTCTGGCCGCCGTTCAGGGCAGTCTTCTCGTCGCCCGTAAAATGATCCCGGACCCTGGTGTCGAATTCATGAGCCACCCCGATCGCGGCCAAGGCGCCGCCGAAGTACAACCAGTCCTCGGTGTCCCAGCGCAGCGGCGCCGTGAAGTACTGCTTGGTGTCCTCGAGAGTCGAGCCGACGCTGATGGAATCCGCCGCGGCAGCGCGACTCTGCAGAACGAAAAGACTCAAGAGCAGCGATGCCGTGACCGCGAGGAGATTCTGCCGTCGCTCGATGTTCATGTTTCCCTGATTCGTCAAACCAAAAAGTATACCGGCAGCCCGTTCACGAAATCCCCCGACGCTGCGTCCGCCTCACGATCATACCCGATTCTATGGGTCGCTCGTCGTTCTCGGAGGTCGCCAAAAGTCATAAGATTTCAAACAGTCTAACTCTGCGTCGCAAAGATTTTTTACTTGGTGAGGCAAAGCGAGTCAATGTGCTCATCCCGACTCTAGAATTCCGGTCCTCATGCGTCCGACGGAGGCTGGTTGATGTTCCGACGATTCATCGGCTTGCGATCAGGTCCGGCACGCCGGCTCTGGGTGCCGGCCATCCTCGGGACTGCATCGATCTTGCGCGCTTCCGCGGCGCATGCGGGTGGCGGCCCCACGCCCTCAGAACATCAGACCTCGGGACCCAAACGCGACACTCTGCCAACCGCGGGCTGCTTTTGCTGTTTCGTTGCGTCATGGAGCAACTGTTCGAGCACCGTAAGGTAACCCAGGTACTTCCGGCTGCCGAGCGCGGTCAGCCGACAGCGTGTTTCCCGGCGGCCGCGGCCCGATCGTTTGGTCATGGACACCAGTTTGGACTCGATCAGGACTTGTAAATGGCGACTGAGGTTTCCATCCGTCAGCGAGCAGAACGACTTCAATTCGGTGAAGGTCAAACCCGTCGGATGAGCCGCAAGCGAAGTCATCACGCTCAGTCGCGCACGTTCGTGAATGACTCGGTTGAGGCCTTCGTAGGCGTAACGGGATTTCACTTCTCGGGCGTCAGTTTCCGTCGGAGTTTTCTTCAACGCACACCTGCAATACGGTCGCTACCAACAATTGTCCGATGCCGAACGGCAAACCCATGCTCCACGGCAGGAAACTCCTCTGAGCACTACACGCAACGATGCTGCACAAGCCGGCAACCAAATACCAAACGCCCACCGCAAATATCGGCCGCGGCAAAAAACGGCAGGAGGCAAAAATACCCAAACTAAAAATGACCTCCCAAAGACCCGGCAGCAACCACCCCTCGGCCGGGCTCAATCTGAAGATCACCAGCGTCAACAGCGCTCCGACGATCAAGGCGGGGACGAACTGTTCGACGGCGATGTGTAGCATGGCGGGGGCGAATTCGTCATAGACCTTGCGGGATCGACGAATGGTGTCGACCGCCGATAGACCGAGAGCGGCGCATGCCGTCACCGTCCAGATGATCAGGCTCGAGAGCAGATCATGCAGCGCCTCGGGGTACCAGGTGTCTTGCACGAAAGCCACGGCTAGCGCGAGCAGACCACTGAACGCGACCGAACGGGGCCCGTAGCCGCGAAATTGCGTGCTGCGCGCGACTTGATGTCGTATGAGCTTGATTTGCGATAAGGCTTGCTGAAGGTCGTCCATCGCTTCTCCGTTCGTCCGTCCTTGGCATTCGGCCAAGATCCTACACGCCGCGTCGGTGCGGGTCGAGAATCTGGTCACGCTGCGGCGCGCTGGAGTCACCACGGCGCGGGTCCCGCAGTGCCCGCGACTTGCAAGGCTCCGGGGCGTCGGCCAAAAATGGCCCGCTCCGTTGCTGCCATAGGAAAGAGATGCCCGGTCCGTACCGCAGTGGAAGGCCAACCTGGACCGCGCTGGCGGTGGCGGCGCTCTATGGCGCATGCCTGACGACGGCGAGCGCGCAAACCGATGAAATCCAGGTCTATGACGCTCAAATTGCCGCTCCGGGCGTTTTCAACCTCACCTGGCACAACAATTACACGACCAACGGCGCCCAGACGCCGGCGTATGCGGGCGGGATCGTTCCGGACAGATCCCTCAACGGCGTCGCGGAGTGGGCCTATGGCGTTGCGCCCTGGTTCGAAGCCGGGTTGTACTTTCCCCTCTACTCGCTCACGCGTGACGGCAGCCTGCTCTACAACGGCTTCAAACTTCGCGCCTTGTTCGTCTCGCCGGATGCGGCCGACCGTGAGGTGTTCTATGGGGTGAATTTCGAATTCAGCTTCAACACGGCGCACTGGAACGAGCGGCGTTACACGTCCGAGATCCGCCCGATCATCGGCACCCATGTCGGACGCTTCGATTTCATCTTCAATCCGATCGTCGACAACTCCTGGAACGGCGTTGCGAACCTCGAATTCGTTCCCGAATCGCGTGTCGCGATGGGGTTCGGCGAAACCCGCAAGATAGCACTCGAGGAATATGACGATTTCGGAACGGTCACGCACTTCCTGCCGTCCGCGAAACAGTCCCATCAGTTGTTCGTCGTGCTGGATCAGCACACGCGATGGGTCGATGTCGAACTCGGATTCGGCGCCGGACTGACCGAGGCATCGGATCATCGAGTACTGAAGCTCATCCTCGCGAAAGATTTGTAGGTCACCGCCCGGGCGCCGTACGCTTGGGTCACGCCGCCCCCTGCAGCGGCGCGATTTGCAGTGACGGCGCCGGGAGCGGCAGGGCCTCGGCGAGCGCGTCGGCCACCGCGCCCCGCTGCGTGGCTAGCCATATCTCGAATGCCTCCGGCGTCAGTGGCCGCGCGATCGAATAGCCCTGGGCGATGTCGCAACCAGCCGCGCGCAGCCAAGGCGCGAGTCCCAGCGACTCGACGCCCTCGATGACCACGGTCATCTGCATCGCGTGGCCCAGGCCGCAGATCCCGCGCAACAGGTCCGCGCGTCTCGTCGACGGATCGATGTCGCGGATGAAGGTGCGATCGATCTTCAAGCTCGTTGCCGGCAGCGATCCCAGGTAACTCAGGGACGAGAAGCCGATGCCGAAGTCGTCGATGGCAATCGCGATCCCTTCGCGCCGCAAGGCCTGCAGCTGCGCATCGGACTGCGCAAGATCCGCGATCGCGGCGGATTCGGTGATTTCGATCTCGAGCAGGTGGGGACGCAACGCCGTTTCGCGCAGGCAACGCATGACTTTGCCGTACAGCTTTCCCGAACGCAGGTCGGTCGCGGAGATGTTCACCGCGACTCGCACGTCGTCCGGGAGGATCGACTGCCATCGCGCGCGCTGTCGGCAGGCGGTCCGAAGCACCCAGTCGCAGAGCCGCTCGGCGGCGTGCGGATCGGCCTCGATCAGGGGAATGAATTCCGCGGGCGACACCGCGCCGAGCACCGGATGCTGCCAGCGTGCGAGCGCTTCGAGCCCCGCGAGCCGGTTGGCCGAAAGATCCCACTGCGGCTGATAGACGAGGTTCAGCTCTTCCACGACGCGCGGTTGCCGCAGTCGTTGGGAAAGCTTTAGCCGGCGGTGCTCGAGATCGTTGGCCGAGGTGGAGAAATGAGAAAACCGTGGCGTTCCCGCCGTGAGCGCTGCCAGGCATGCGCCTTCCGCGTTGCGCAACGCGGTCATCGCGTCGACGTCGAGCACACTGACGATACCGGCGTGCCCCTGCAGGCGAAGTCTTTGATCCCCGATCAGCACATCCGACTCCAGGGTCGAGAGCAACTGTTCGGTGATTGCCTCGGCGGATGCTGCGCCCGTGGTCTGCCAGAGCAGGGCAAAGCGGTCGTCGACGCGAAACAAGATGGATCGGCGCAAGCCCTGACGAGGATCGCAAGTCGCCACCTCGAGGCGGCGCGCCGCGGCGAGCAGCATCTCGTCCACCGCCACGAACCCCAGCGTCGTGCGCACGAGCTCCAAGTCATCGAGGGCGAGCACGACGAGGGATACGGCACTGCCGCTCGCCCCCTCCAGCATCTGGCCGACGGCCGAAGCAAAACGCCGGCGATCCGGCAATCCGGTCAGCGGATCTTGATCGGCCGCCTGGGATAGCAGCACGCGCTGCGCGCGTCTCTGGTCGGAGCGCTCGTGCGCTGCGCGAATCGCGACGATGAGATCCGCGGGCGGGCAAGGTTTGGTCAGAAAGCGGAACACGGAGCCTGCATTGACGGCCGTGATCGCGGTGGACAAATTGGCATTGCCGCTCAGCAGGATGCCGGTCGTATCCGGCGAGTTGTTCGCGACCCAGCGCAGGAACTCGATGCCGTCCATTGCCGGCATCTGAAGATCGCACACGACGACCGAGAACTCCCGACCCGCCTCGATCAGTCGGATCGCCGCCTGTGCCCCCGGGGCCGTGGTCACCTTGCAGTGGCGCCGCAGACCGCGGGCCAGAGCCTCCAAAATCCGTGGTTCGTCGTCGACGCACAAGACTTCGGGCAGCACGTCACGCTCCGTTCTCGGGCTGGAAGCGCGCTCATCCGACATATTCTGCCTCGCATGTCTCGGGACCCACTCCCCGGTAGCGGCACGGCATCAAAAGTCTATAGCGGTCTTCGAGCGCCCCGCGCTCGGGCCGCGGCGACGGCCGCCCGGGGCCAGCTGGCGGCGCTCGAACGGGACGAGCTGGTGGCGCTCGAACGGGCGACGGGTTCCGGGCCCCGCTCGCGCAAGCCGCGTGCGCCTGGCGGCGAGTTGCAGGGTTGCGACGAGTTGTGTCGATGCACCGACATTCCGTAGACTCTGTGTACCCCGGTGGGCGTTCCCGCTCAAGGACGAGAGGTTGTCCGTGCATCGATTCTCCATGATCCGTTTCGTCCTTACCGTGGCTTGTGTCGGATTCGTGCTCACTGCCTGTGGCGGAGGAGGCGGGGGCGGCTCCCCTGGAGCCTCCTCGTCCGGCAGCAGCAGCTCGTCGAGCAGTTCATCGTCCGGCGGATCCTCTGGCGGTAGTTCCTCGAGTGGTTCGAGTTCTTCGAGCGGTGGCGGAAGCTCGACGAGCGGCGGCAGTTCCTCGGGCAGCTCTTCGTCCGGCGGGAGTTCCACGTCCAGCGGTTCTAGTTCCTCCAGCGGCGGCGGCAGTTCGTCGTCTTCCGGCGCGTCCTTGGGCGCGTTTTGGATCCCGATCCTGGAGACACCGACTTCGGCCGGCGGCAATAACAATGTCTATGTCGTCGCCTCCAACGCCTTGTCGGCGACCCCGCAGCCCGTCTCGCCCGTGACGAGCAATGCGAGCTTGCTGGCGATCGTGAACCAGACGGGCGGGGCCCCCGCCGCGCCGACGTACGGTTCGAGTGTCGCAATCATCGCGGCGACCGGGTCCGACGGGAACACCCATCTGTATGGCCTCGATCTCGCCAACACCGCGAGCCTGCCCGTGCCGACACAGCTGGGTAGTCTGTCGCTGAGTTCCGGACGGTCCATTTGCAGCTGGAATTACGCGCAGCAGAGCCAGACGAATCCCGCCTCTTTATTCGTCGTCGTCGAAGTCACGAGCGCCGCGGGCCAATGCGGCAGCTCGACGGATCAGTTTTTCCTCGTCAATTACACCGATACCCCGACGACGGCCCCGCTGTCAGTGTCGTTCGGCACGACCGATTTCTCGCCGATCTACCAGGCCGACGGTCAACTGGGTGGAGTGGTGCTGGTCAACGCGAACTCCACGCTCGTGTTTTATCCAGCGAATACGCTTGGCACGACCACGCCAGGCACCGTGGTCCCGACGGCGTACAGCTTCGAGGTTTTCGCGAAGACCGCCGCCGGCGCCTACGTCGTGGTCAACGGGACGTCCGCGGCTCTGAGTCCTGAGTCCCTGTGGCTCGTGAGCCCCTCCGGCGGCGCGAACCAGGTCTATACCGGCGGCCTGCTGGGCGGGACGGTGCTGTCCGGTGCGCTCGTCGATGCGAACAATCTTTACTTCACCGATACGAACGCGGCGTTCACGAGCGTGCTCTACAAGGCGCTGTCGCTCAGCACGAACACCTCGACCACCCTCTATGCGGCCAACGTCACGAACGGCAGTTCCGTGTCCCTGATCGGCCTCTCGGGCTCGAAGCTGCTGTTCACCGTGGCGGGGAGCGGTGGTGACTCCATCGCCGAGATCCCCATCAGTGGGCAGAGCACGGCGCCGACGACGGTCGTGACTCTGACGGGCGCCCACGTCGGTCTCGCGTTTCTCGATCCGTCCAACTCGTATTTGTTCATCAACGAATTGACGGGCGCGGACACCGCCAATGCCGTAGCCGTCCAGCTCAGCAACGGCCAGGAGATCTTGACGGCTTCGAACGGCTTGTTCTTCCCTTACGGCGGTAACGCCTCGTCGGTGGTTCTCGTCGCCGGATTCACGAGCAACGTCAATGGTTACGGTGGCGCGACCGTCTATGATTACCAGCCCGCAGCGGCATCCAAGACGGCGTTGACGCTCGCCAACGGCGCGCCCTACACGCTCCCCTCGGTCTATTCCGGTGAATTCTATGCGCTGTCCTCCGGTGGCATCGGCGCGGCCATGGGCCAGATCGGCAATACCGCGACTCCCTCGCTGGGAGCGCTCTACGATTTGTCGAAAAACATCATCGTGCCGATCACGCCGAACGACACCAGCGTTTCCGTCCCCTATTGAGGAGTGTCCAGTGAAAACCGCCTTTGCACTCGTCGCCTCGATCAGCGTCCTGGCGACCACCGCCGGAATGGCCCGGGCCGAGGACCCGCAGCCCGCCGAGCGCGCCGCGGCCGAATCCGCGGCGCAGAGCTGGCTCGGACTCATCGATGCCGGCAACGCCGCGGCGAGTTGGGCCTCGGCCGCCACCCTGTTTCGCGCCCGGGTCACCGAAGCGCAGTGGGCCAATGCCGTGACGGGGGTGCGGGATGGACTGGGACCTTTGAAGTCGCGGACGCTGGAATCGGCGACCCTGGTGCATACGCTGCCGGGGGCACCCGACGGCCGCTACATCGTCTTCAAGTACAGCGCCGTTTTTGCCAACAAGGCGGGCGCCACGGAAACCGTCACGCCGATGCTGGAGGCCGACGGCAGCTGGCACGTGTCCGGCTACTACGTTCGATAGGCGTACGTCGGCGAGCGTGACATCGAGGTCCCTGCGCCCCAAACGCAGGAGTTTTGGCATGCCTTGAAGGTCTTGGGCGTCCCGACCGAAATCATGATCTACCCCGGGGAGGGCCACGGTCTGCGGGATCCGCTGAATGCACAGGATGCGCTCGAGCGCACCCTCGCCTGGTTCGACGACTATCTTTGAGACGGCGCGCGGCGCCCACGCGCGGGCTCACATCCAGTTCGACAGCCAGGTCAGCAGCCGGTCGAGCGAGGGTCCGTAAGGGGGGCGAACGAGCCCGGTGCCGGCGAAGCGCGACTGGATGAAGACCGGTTTTTCCTTCGAAAAACGTAGGAACCCGAACTCGCCATGATAGTGCCCCTGGCCGGAGGCACCCACTCCGCCAAATGGCAGGTTCTCCTGGGCGATGTGCAGCAGCGTGTCGTTGATGCACACACCGCCGGCGATCGTGCCGCGCAGGACCCGGTCGCGGGCCGCGGCGTCGGTCCCGAACCAGTAGAGCGCGAGCGGCCGCTCCCGTCGGTTCACGTAGTCGAGTGCCTCACTCAAGGAATCGTAGGGAACGATCGGCAACACGGGCCCGAAGATTTCCTCGCGCATGACGCGCATCGTGTCATCGACATCGACCAACAGAACAGGCGCCATCTGGCGCGTGCTGCGCTGCCCGGAATCGTTCGCTTCGATGTCGATGACCCGGGCACCCCGGGCGCGCGCGTCCTCGACCAGATCGACGAGGCGCCGCAGATGCCGCTCGTCGATGATGCTCGTGTAATCGCGATTGCCGCGAAACGCCGGGTAGAGTCGCCGCATGCTGGTCCCCAGGGCCTCTGCGACCCGCGCGACGGCGTCGCGAGGCGCCAGGACGTAGTCCGGGGCGATACACGTTTGCCCGGCGTTGACCAGCTTTCCCCAGCCGAGCCGGTCGGCGACGCGCCCAAGGTCGCAGGAGCGATCGATGATCGCGGGCGATTTGCCACCGAGCTCCAAGCTGACCGGGGTGAGATTATCCGCCGCGGCTCGCGCCACCTCGCGGCCCACCGAGGTCGACCCAGTGAACAGTAAATGGTCGAAAGGCAAGGCCGCGAAGGCCTTGCCGACGGCAACGTCCCCGGTCACGACGGCCACCTCGTCCGAGGCGAAGCTGGCGGCAACCGCGGTCTGGAGTTCGCCCGAAAATCGCGGCGTCAGTTCGGATGGCTTGATCAGGGCACGATTACCGGCTGCGAGCACCCCGATCAGCGGACCGAGGGCCAACTGGAGGGGGTAGTTCCAGGGACTGATGATGCCGACGACCCCGAGCGGTTGGCGCAGGATCAGCGCACGACCGGGCCGATACGCCCAGGCCGTGCGGACTCGGCGCGGTTTCATCCACCGCGCCAAATGGCCGAGTGCGTGCCGCAGTCCGCTTTGCAGCATCAGCGTCTCGGTAATCCGGATTTCGATCGCCGAGCGCGTCCCGAAATCCGCGGCGATCGCTGCGGCGAATGTTTCCGCATGCGTCTCGATCAGACCCGCGAGCCGCTCCAAGCGATCTCGGCGCAGCGTCCGAGAAGGTGATAGATCGCCTTGCGCGGCCGCCTGCATGCGCCGAAGCAGTGCGGCAGGGTGCAAACCGGGGGAGACTTGCTCATTCGGCATTGGCGCTCCGCGTTCTCGGCGATCTCATGCTGCGAGATTTGCCTCTTGTCCGCTGTTGTCCGTTCTTGTCCCGAGTTCCCAAGCCCCATGTCCGTAAAGCGGTGTCCACCTTGCCTGTCCCTTCGATTAGCCTCACACGAGGCCGCAACTGGCCATCTCAAGCCCGCCGACCGGCGGCACTGGCACTGGGGTCACGACGCACTCATCGGGAGATCACTCGTCATGTCAAAAGAGAAAGGATCGAACTGGGTCTGCAATCCGCGCCTGGCGACGAGCCTCGGCCTCGCCATTCTGGCATTTTCGGCGTGCTCGGTTCAGGCTCAAGTCATCACGGAAAATTTAACCGGCGACCTGGGTGGCTTCATCGATGTCGCGGGTAATACCCCGGCACCGATCTCCTCCGTCGATGCGTCGTTTACCGTGACCTTCAATTATTCTTCCTTCATCGCGCCGACGACCAGTGGGCTGACCGTCAATTCTTACAGCGGTCCGTCACTGGCCTCGCTGGCGAGCCCGATCGAGTACGATTGGGACCCCTCGGCCGGCATCATGAGCATCGGGGCGACCGCGAATCCGAGTACGAACCTCGGATTGATCTTCCCGGGGTCTCAGGATCTGGTCTTTCAATTCAATTTGAGCAACCCGTCCGACCCGAAATTGAGCGTATGCAGCGATCCCGGGTTCAGCTGCGGTACGGCCCAGGGCAATGCCCTTTTCTACGCATCGGGTTATACGCTTGCGAGCAGCCCGAACGACGGATGGCTGGCAACGGTCGCGAACGGCGTTTCGGTGAATTCGGCGCCCGAAATCGACCCGGCGTCGACCGCCGCCGGACTGTCCTTGTTGCTCGGCGGACTTCTGGTCAGCACCGGGGCCCGGTCCGCGCAACGCAAAGCTCTCGCCTGATCCTCTCGGGTTCGCCGCCGCCGCGATCGCGGCGGCGCCTCCTCTGATCGCTGCGCTGTCAGGAATTTCCGCCCTGTCAGGCGGCCGCCGTCATTTCCAGCAGCTGCGCCTTGCGTTCGGCGAGCTGCAGCCCGAGAGCGCGCAAATCCATTTTTGATTTTTTCGCCTCGGCGAACATGCCGTCGGATTTTTCTTCTTCCTTGACGTGATGTTTGATCATTTCCGACAGCACGTGAACCTTGGCATCGTAGAAGTCGTCGGAGGGGTCCGACTGTTCGATCTCTTCGATGAGCTTTTTCGCGCCATCGTGTTCGACGACGGCTTCATGATGCATGTCCTTGTCCTTGGTCGCCTGCAAGAATGCGGGATAGAAGATCTCCTCCTCGATTTCGGTGTGCACCGTCAGCGCCTGGCAAATACTTGCGGCCAGCTTGCGTTTCACGCTCGCGGTGCGCGCCTTCTCGAATTCGGCGAACCATTCCTCGACCTGACGATGATCGGCCTTGAGGAGCGCTACGGCGTCCTGCGGTTTGCCTTTTGCCTTCGACTTCGTCGCCATGGAGTTCTCCCGTCGGTTGATGAAGCGGCGACTTTGAGAGCCCCGGAACCGCCGCGGGAGTCGGCGTCCGGCCCGTCTTGGTGTCGGCGTGATCCGTCGGAAGCTCCTGACAACCGAAGCGCCTCGGCGGCGATTGAAGCGTCTGCGCCCTTTACGCAACATGACGCATCGAGATGGATTCGGATGTTGTTTTCCAACGATAAAAGGATCATTTATGGGTCGCGGAATTCTATTGTGGTTGCTGGGCGTGCCTCTTCCCGTCATCTTGCTGCTCGCCATGTGTTCGCATCGCTGAGGAAATCAGAATCATGAGTGCAGCCGTGGTCTCGTCTTCTGCCGACACGAGCGTGACGCCGATCCCTTCGCGGGCCGGCGCCTCGTGGTCTGCGATTCTCGCCGGAGCATTTGTCGCCATTTCGGCATCCCTGATCCTGCTGGCGCTGGGCTCGGGAGTCGGTTTCGCGTCCCTCTCGGCCTGGTCCAGCGCGGGTGCCATCGCGAAAGCCTTGACCGTCAATGCAGCGATCTGGCTCATCGTGAGCCAATGGCTGTCCTCGGGACTCGGCGGATACATCGCCGGACGTTTGCGGACGCGCTGGGTGGGTACGCATGCGCACGAGGTATTCTTTCGCGACACGGCGCATGGCTTGATCACCTGGTCCGTGGCGACCGTATTCGTCGCGGCGCTGCTGTCGGGAGCGCTTTGGAGCGCCGCCGGAACCGGCGCGACCGCGGCGTCCACACTCGGCGCGGGCGCGCCGATGAGAGCCCAAGAGAGCTACGCCCTCGACCTGCTATTCCGGCCGGCGACGGAAGCCCTGTCGCCGGCGCCTCCGCTCCCACGGGGGGAGATCGATCGCCTCCTCGCCAATGCGACGGCGACCGGGCATTTTCCGGATGCCGATCGCGCCTACCTTGCCGAATTGGTGAGCCAGCGCACCGGAGTTTCGCCTTCCGACGCGCAGAAGAGAGTCGATCAGTTCATCGCGGGCGTTCAAGAGGAGGAGAGCAGGGCGCGTGCGACGGCGGAGAAAGCGCGCAAAGAGGCCGAGCTCGCCGCCCTCTACGTCGCCCTATCCCTGGTGGTGGGCGCCTTCGTCGCAAGCGTTTCGGCCGCGCTCGGCGGTCGTTTGCGCGACCTCCACCCCTGAAGACGGACCGACACCCCTGAAGCCGGATCGACACCCTTGAACCCTGACCGACACCCTCGAAGCCTGATCGACGGGTCGGGCTCAGCCGGTCGGTGGACCCAGCGCCAACACCAGTTCGGAGTCGTCACCGAGCCAGTCAGCATGCTTCGCCGTCGTGTCGAAATGGCTCGAGGTCTTGAAGAATTCATACTTGCCGTTGGCGGCGTAAGGCTTGACCCGCTCCACGAGTCTCGCCACGTCCTCGCCGCTCATGGGCTTGAACGATCGTGTCGCGGCGAAGGCCTGATCCAGGATCTTTTCGCTGTCGATGCCGGTGATCACGACGGACGTCGGCAGGTTCATGGCGTAATGCAGGCATTCGATCGGGGTGATCGGCGCGCCGCTCTTGAGGAACACGCCATCCCCCATGGTCTTCATGCCGAGGACTCCGATGTTCTGATTGGCGAGTTCGGGTACGACGAGATGCGAGAAACTGCGGAATGAAGCGTCCATGACGTTGAGCGGCATCTGCACCGTGTCGAACCGGAAGCCATGCTGTTTCGCCACGTCGAGCATGTACAGGTGGATGCGCGGATCCTTGTGTCCGGTGAAGCCGATGTAACGCAACTTTCCCTCGCGTTTCGCGGCCGTCAGCGCCTCGAGTGCGCCGCCTTCCGCAAAGATCCGATCGGGATCGTCGAAGCGCAGGATCTCGTGGAATTGTACGAGGTCGATGTGGTCGGTCTTCAGCCGGCTCAAGGACTCCTCCAGCTGCGAGCGGGCGGCTTCCTTGGTGCGGCCATCGAGCTTCGTCATCAAAAAGGCCTTTTGACGATAGCCGCCCTGCGCGAGCGCCGTACCCATCCATTTCTCGCTGTTGCCGTGGCCGTAATCCCAGGAATTGTCGAGGAAATTGATGCCCCTATCCAAGGCCGCGTGAACCAGCCGCACAGCGTCTTGTTCGGTCAGAGGCTTGCGGCTCAGATGCGCGCCGCCCATGCCGATCAAGGACACCATTTCGCCCGTGGATCCCAGCCGTCGATAGAGCATGTCGCCCCGCAGCTCGCCCGCATCCGTGACGCGCAGCAAATCACGCGGATCCAAGGAAACGGTCGTGCCATCGGGATTCACCGCTGCCGCCACGGGTTCGTCCGGCCCGGGGCCGGATTGCGCAAGCGCGACGCCGCCGGCCGCCGCACCCACGCTGACGATCCCGGACTTCAGGAATTTTCGCCGTTCCATCTAGACCTCCGCCACTTTCAAATGGGATGTGACCCGGTTTCCAAGGCTGCGCAGGGCCGCGCAGGCAGCGCCGTAACCATTGTCGATGTTGACGGTCACGAGCCCCGGTGCGCAGCTCGCGAGCACCGCGCGCAGCGCCGTTTCACCGCCGGCCGCAACTCCGTACCCGACCGACGTCGGCACGGCGATGATGACGCTCGAGACGAGTCCTGCAAGCACCGTGGGAAGCGCCGCGTCCATGCCGGCGACCGCAATGACGACCGGGTAGCGGCTGATCGACTCGAGACAGGCGGTGAGGCGCCACAGTCCCGCGACGCCGACATCGAGAAAGTTCGCAGTGCCGATGCCGGAGAACAATAGGGTGCGCTCCGCCTCGCGCGCGACCGAGATATCGGAGGTGCCGCCCGAAACGATCGCCACGGACGGAGTCCGCGGCGAATCGGTCGCGCGGTCGAAGAACGCCGTCCGCGAAATCTCGCAATAATCGAGCTGCGACCACCATTCGCCGAGAGCGCGATACTTTTCCGCCGACAGGCGCGTCAGCAACAATGCGCTGCCGCGGGTGCGCGCGGCCTGCAAAATTCGGCTCAGCTGATCCGTCGACTTCCCTTCGGCGAACACCGCTTCGTCGAGTCCCGTGCGACGCCGTCGGTCGAAATCGAGCCGGAAATCGACGGCGGATACCGCACTCAAGCGGAGACCTCATGCACGAACGCGCTGCCGTTGCGGTAGCCGGCGAAGCGAACCGGTCCCTGCGGCGGACGGGACGGCTGTTGTTCGATACGCTGGACGAGCCAGTCCGCGTCCGTGGTCGTCAAGCTCGTCAGGGTCTCAGAATCGAGCTCGATGACGATGCCCGCGGCCCGGACACGGCAACGCACCACTTTCGGCCGTACGCGGGAGGTCACCAAACGTTCGACGGAGTCGATGAAGCCCAGCGTGGCCGCATCGATCGGCAGCCCCGTTTCCATCCGGCTCGACAGGCAAGGCGAGGCGGGTATCTGGGCAATTTCGCCCAGTTCGAGCTCCGCGGCGAGGCGCCTTACCGCCGCCTTGTCGAAGCCGGCTTCGATATACGGATGACGCACCCCAAAGCGTGCGGCGGAACTCAGGCCGGGGCGGTACTCCCCGAGATCATCGATGTTCGCCCCGGACAGAATCTGCCGATCGAAATTCGCTTTGACGGCCGTGTAGAGATTCAGTTTGCAGAAGAAACAACGGTTGACCGGATTGGCGCGATACTGCTGGTCCTCGAACTCGTGGGCGTCGATGACCGACAGATTCCACCCGCGGTCCCGCGCAATCCTTCTGAGTCGCTGCGTTGCCTGAGCCGGTACGGCCGGAGAAGCGGCATGCGCGATGGCGACATCGAGCCCCAAGTCCACCGCGAGGGCCGCGAGCGTCACGCTGTCGACGCCGCCGCTCACGGCGATGACCGGACGGGCGATCGCGCGCAGGATTTCTTCGAGCTTAGTTCGCATGGTTTTCGATGTCCTGTCTGGCTGCAGACTCTGATTCGTCCGCGCTCAAGGCCATGCTTTCCGCGGCCCGGCGCAGGAAGCTGCGACGTGAGTGCCCCTCGTGCAGCAGCACGTCGTCTGCCTCCGCCTTCGCGGTGGCGCCGCCGGGCCGTCGGACGAGTTTGACCCGCAGCCGCTGCCCCTCGACGCTGACGTCCTTGATTCGCCTCTCGAGGCCGATGCCCTCCACGAGGCGATGGCGCAGACCGATCGTCGTCGTCTCCCGAAAGCAGGCCTCGACGACCTCGGCAAGCGCGGCCTGACGCGCGAGTACGCGCACGGAGGCCATCATGCGACCCTTCTTCCCGAAAACGGGCGCGTGGGTGACGTCGAGCACGCCGCAGTGACGACGCAGACGATCCAGACCGGCGGCGAGTTCTTCGCCCGACTGATCGTCGATCTCGAATTCCAACACGTGGATGTCGCGCGGGCTCCCGCGGGCCGGCGCGCTGCTCGAAAAACCCAGTACGCGCAGATGGTTGCTGAGGCCGCGAATGCTCCGGGTGCCGAAGCCGATGCCGCTGGCGCAGAGGGTCCGTACCGCAGGGCTGGCACCCACCGAGTCGCCGTCGGGAGGGCAAAGGTAGCGCAGAATCGCGGCGCCGGTCGGCGTGACGCGTTCCCCCGGAAAGCCATCGTCGACGGTTTCCTGTCCGCGTAGCAGCAAAGCCGTCGCCGGTGCCGGAACCGGGAGCCACCCATGCTCCGTCTTCACCCGGCCCCTTCCAAGGGGCGCCGGCGAGGCGGTCCAGCGCGCGGCGCCGACCGCATCGATCAAGGTCGCGGCCCCGACGATGTCGGCAACGGAATCGCAGGCGCCGACCTCGTGAAAGGCCACATCGTCCGCCACGAGTCCGTGGACCTCGGCCTCGGCGTCAGCAATCAATTGGAAAATGCCGAGAGAGTGAGCCCGAACCGGCGGTGACAGCGGCGCGGTGAGCAGGCGCTCGCGGATCGTACGCCACGACGTGTGTGCATGCACCTGCCCCAAGCCCCCGTGCGCGGTTCCTGCGCGTCGCGTCGCGGCGGCGACGCGGAAGCGGGAACCGCGCACGATCGAATCCGTATGCGCCAGAAGTTGACAGTCGACCGGAAAATCGTCGGCGAGCGTCGCGATGGCATCCAGTACCCGGCGCTCGTGTTGCGGGAAGGCATCCAAAAGTGCGGCGATGAACATGTCGCCGGCGATACCACCGAGCATGTCGAGATGTATCTGCAAGGCGGCGGGCTCCCGAAGGCTGATGAAGCAGGAGCTTTCCACACGGGTCGAACCGCCCAATGTCGGAGGAGCGCCCCACCCGGCGTCAGACAGGACGACGTCTCACGCCGATAAGTCCATTCGCCGTCGAGCGCAGTCGCCGTCGCACGGCACAAGACGATCCTGGTTGCAAGCGCCCGACCGAAGCTGAAATACTGAGACTGCAAGGGAGCGCCATGGGGAGCGGCGCTCCTCGTCCGTCTCCCATGGAAGAAACCACGCTTGAAGCGATCCATTGCAGCCAGTTCCGGCCTCGACTTTCTCATCGGCGGGGGAGAAATGGGCGAGCGCATGCGGGCGTTCGATTGGACCCGCACGCCCCTGGGCGCCGCAGCGCTGTGGCCGCAATCGCTGAAGACGATCGTGCGCGTCATGCTCGATTCGCGTTATGCGATGTGGATGCTTTGGGGCCGGGAGTTCACGTTCTTCTGCAACGACGCTTACTTGCCAACGGTGGGTCTCAAGCGCGATTGGGTGCTCGGAGCCCGTTCCGACAAGGTCTGGGAGGAGATCTGGCCCGACATTTTCCCGCGCATTCAACGCGTACTCGCGGAGGGTTGCGCGACCTGGGATGAAGCGCTGCTGCTCTATCTCGAACGCAGCGGATTTACCGAGGAAACCTACCACACCTTTTCTTACAGCCCGGTCTATGACGATGACAATCTGATCGCCGGAATGCTGTGCGTGGTCACCGAGGTCACCGAGCGCGTGATCAGTGAGCGGCGGCTGCGGGTGCTGCACGAACTGGCCCAATGGCCTCGCGCGAACACAACCCAGGAAGCCTGTGAGCATCTGTTGGGAACCTTGGCGGAAGATCCATTGGACATACCCTTCGCCGCGCTGTACGCCTTCGACGCGGTGAGCGATGGCCTGCGACTCGTGCATCACTATGGAACTGTTCCCGAGCCCCTCCTGCCGGCACAGATTCGCCTCGCCGATCCTCTGTCCCCTTGGCCGCTCGCGGGCGCGCTACGCAGTGGACTGCCGCAATTGGTCGCTTTGCCGGACGGAGAGCGGGCAATCCCGGCGCCTCTATGGCCGGGCGCGCATATTGGTCAAGCCCTCGTCTTACCCGTGCAGCATGGCTCCGCCACGAGCGTCGCCGTGCTGATCGCCGGTGTTTCGCCGCGCCGCACCATGGACGAGGCGTACCGCGGCTTCTTTCAGTTGGTGGCTCGGCAGTTCGGGGCCGCGATCGCGGATGTGCAGAGCTACGAAGCCGAACGACGTCGCGCCGAGTCACTTGCCGAAATCGACCGCGCGAAGACCGCTTTTTTTTCCAACGTAAGCCATGAATTCCGCACCCCCCTGACGCTGATGCTGGGGCCGATCGAGGCCATCCTCGGCAATCCGGAAACGCCGACGCCAGTCCGCTCCGAACTCGAGTTGGCGCAGCGCAACGCCTTGCGACTGCTGCGTCTCGTCAACAGTCTGCTCGATTTCTCCCGCGTCGAGGCGGGGCGCATGCGCGCGAGCTATCAGCCGGTCGACCTCGCGCTGCTCACGCGTGAGATTGCGAGCAGCTTCGAGTCGATCATCACCAACGCCGGGATCGCGTTTCGAGTCGAATGCGAGGCACTGGGAGAGCCGGCATACGTCGACCGCAGCATGTGGGAGCAGGTGGTGCTCAACCTGCTGTCCAACGCGTTCAAGTTCACGTTCGACGGGGCCATCACGGTGCGCCTGCAACGCTCGGAAGGCGTCGCGGTGCTGGAGGTTGTCGACACCGGCGTAGGCGTACCCGCCGCGGAAATTCCCCGGCTGTTCGAGCGGTTCCATCGCGTGACGGGTACGGTGGGACGGACGCATGAAGGCTCGGGGATAGGCCTCGCTCTCGTGCAGGAACTATTGAACCTGCACGGCGCGACGATCGAGGCACAGAGCGAACTCGGGCATGGCACGACGTTTCGCGTTCGCGTTCCGCTGGGTTTTTCCCACCTCCCCACGGACCGTGTGCGCGAGCAGCCAGCCGACTCGCCCGCGCTGACCCAAGCCGAAAGCTTCGTGCAGGAGGCCTTGCAGTGGCTGCCGGACGAGGCGGGGTCGCGTCCCACGGCTGGCGTGCGCGACGCCGCGACGGCAACGAACCACGAGCAACGGTTCGGATCGACATTCGGGGCGCGCATCGTGCTCGCCGATGACAATTCGGACATGCGACGATACGTGGGTGGACTGCTCGCCCCCTGCTACGAGGTCGAGGCCGTGGCCGACGGCGAACAAGCGCTGGCGGCGATCCGGCGCAGGCGGCCGGAATTGGTCCTCAGCGACGTGATGATGCCCGGCCTCGACGGCTTCGGTCTGCTCAAGGCCTTGCGTGCCGACGAACGCTTGCGCAGTTTGCCTCTCATTCTGCTGTCGGCACGGTCGGGTGAGGACTCGCGGGTCGAAGGCTTGGACAGCGGGGCCGACGATTACCTGGTGAAGCCCTTCACGCCGCGCGAGCTCCTGGCCCGGGTGGGCTCGCTGATCGAACTGACGCGTTTGCGCGCCGAGAGCGAGCAGCGACTGCGCCTCGCGCTCGGCAGCATCGATGACCAATTCTTCCTGCTCGATGAGCAGGGGCGTTTCACCCTCGCGAATCCGCCGGTCACGGAATCGACCGGACTGCCGGAGCCGGTGCTGCTGGGAAAATCGGTCTTCGACGTCATGCCCGGCCTGCTTTCCACGCCCTTCGAATCCGAGCTGCGTGCCGTGACGGCGACCCGGATACCGCGGCGCTTCGAGTTCGATCATGCGCCGCTGCAACGCTGGTTCGAAGCCGCCATCTATCCCGCCGATCGCGGCGCGGCGGTGCTGATCACGGACATCACGCGGCGCAAAGCCTCGGACGACGCCTTGCGACTGCGGACCGCGCAATTCGAAACCTTGCTCCAGGAGGCCCCGCTCGGAATGTACCTGCTCGATGCGGACTTGCGTATTCGCGAGGTCAATCCGATGGCAAGACCGCTGTTCAGCGGAGTGCCGGATCTCCTCGGCAGGAACGCCGCGGAGGTCATGCATCTTCTGTGGTCGGCCACGCTCGCGGACGAAACCCTGCGAATGTTCAGGCATACCCTGGAAACGGGGGAGTCCCAGGTCATACCGGAACGTATCGAGCGCCGTCAGGGCCGCGAGCACGACGAGTATTACGAATGGCTCATTCACAGAATTCCGCTGACGGACGGCCGCTTCGGCGTCGTCTGTTACTTTCGGGACATTTCCGCGCACGTTCGTGCCCGGCAGCAATTACAGACCGCCGATCGGCAAAAAGACGAGTTTCTCGCCATGCTCGCGCACGAGCTGCGCAATCCTCTGGCCCCGATCTACACGGCGAGCGAGATTCTCGCCCGTTCACTGCGGGACCAGCCGCAGGTACAACCGGCGATCGCGACGATCAAACGCCAGACCGGCCAGCTGACGAGGCTCGTGGACGACTTGCTCGACGTGTCGCGAATCACGAACGGGCGCATCGATCTGAGGCGTGAAACTCTCGACGTGTCCCAGGTCATCGCGCAGGCGCTGGAAACCGTCGAACCCCTCCTGCTCGAGAAACGGCACCGCGTGCAGCTGGGAACCAGCGCCGAACCCCTGTACGTCAGCGGGGACGTCGTCCGCCTCGCACAGTGCGTCATCAATCTTCTGACGAACGCCGCCAAATACACGGACGTCGGCGGTGACGTCCGAATCGAGACGCGCGCCGAAGACGGGAACGCAGTCATCGAGGTCATCGATTCCGGTGTCGGCATGTCGCCGGAGCTCCTACCCCGCGTTTTCGATCTGTTCGTGCAAAGCGACCGAACCTTGGATCGCTCACAAGGCGGACTCGGTATCGGACTGTCGGTCGTCAAACGGCTCGTGGAAATGCACGGCGGACAAGTCGGCGCGCGTAGCGCCGGCGTGGGATTCGGCTCCCGATTCGAGATCCGGTTGCCCCTGGTGGCGGCGATCGGTGGCGCACACCTGCCGGCAGACTCGGCCACGTCGGCACCCAAGCGGGTTTTCATCGTCGACGACAATGCCGACGCCGCGAACACGCTGGCCTTGCTGCTCGAACTGGAGGGTCACGCGGTCCGGGCGGTCCACAGCGCCGAGGATGCGCTGGAAATCATCGAGAGCTTCGAACCGGACGTCGCGCTGGTGGACATTGGGCTGCCCGAAATCGATGGTTACGAACTCGTGCGGCGCCTGCGCAAGAGTCCGCGCATCGGGGCGATACGGTTCGTCGCCGTCACGGGCTATGGCCAGCACGAGGACCGACGCCGCGTCCGCGATGCGGGTTTCGACGACCACCTGGTCAAACCCGTGAGCCTGCAGGCCCTGCAACGCGCGTTGGTCTGAATGGAGTCGCCCACCGTTTCGACTAGAAGCGATAGCCCACCCGCAATCCGATCGTTCTAGGCCGGCCGACGAAGAAGTGTGCCGCGCGGATCCCCACGGCCCCCGCGTCCTGCCCGCCCGTGACTCCCAGCGCATTGAAGATGTTCTGCGCAAACAATCCGCCGTAGAATCCATTTTTGCCGGTCATCGTGACCGATGAATCCCAGAGCTCGAAGCCGACGATCTTGAAGGGGGGAGGCGCCTGAGGGTCGGTGCTGACCAACTGCGACAGGGTCGAACTGCGGTAATTCCCATTGACGTGCCAGTCCAACGTCCAGTTGGAGAGCGACGTGGGCAACGGAGCCTTGTAGTCGAGTGCCAGCGTGGCGCTGTACTTCGGCGAGTTCGGCAGCGGATCGCCGTTGTGGCCGGTCACGATTTGCACGATTTGCTTGCTCGCGTTGATGTCGTCGACCGAAAAGTCCTGGGCCACGGTGGCGTCGGCATAGGAGAAACCCAGGTCGTACGTCAGGCGCGGCAGCAGCAGCGGACCGCTCAATTCGAGTTCAATGCCGCGCGACTTCGCCTTCGACCCATTGACCGCGATTGGCAGCCCGCTCGCCACGGCCGTGGTGTCCACCTGAAAATTATCCCAGTTGATGTAGAACACGGCGGCCGTGAACGTCACGTTGCCCAGCGTTCCCTTGCTGCCGATCTCGAAATTCTTGGTCTCGTCGGGCTTGAAGACCAGCAGGGCGGGATTGCCCGCGAAGGGACCGGCAGTCGGAATGCCGGAGGAGCCGCCGCGGCGGAACCCCTCGGCGTAATTGAAATACACGTTCCAGTTGTCGCTGAACTTATAGGAGGTGTTGAGCTTCGAGATGTGGTTGCTGACCGCATAGCCCTGGGACACGAAAGTATTGCCCTGGGCATCGCCACAATAGCTGCCGCAAAACGGGAACCCGATCTGGTTGTAGACGGAGAAGTCCTGATGGAAGAAGCGCGCACCGCCCGTGATCTGCCAGCGCTCGGTCGCGTGGTAGGTGAGTTCGCCGAAAATCGCCTCGTCCTTGAAGTCGGTCGTGCCGTTGCCGACGTAATTCAAATCGCCCGTTGACGCCGCGTTCGCGCCGGGATCCCCGACCAGGCCGCCGAAATAGGTTTGACCCGGTATCCATTGCAGCTGGCCGTTGTCTCCCTGGAGATGCTGATAGAACAGACCGGTCACATAATCGAATTGCCGGCCGACTTTGGACACGAGCCGGATTTCCTCGACGGTTCCCTTGAGACTGTCCCAATTGGTCTGGTAATCGACCATGCGCGGTATGAAGCCGTAGAAGCTCGGATACAGCGTCAGCAGTCCGGTGTTGTCCGAGATGTATTCGCCGCTGTCCCGATAAAAGGACGTCGACGAAGTCAGCGACGCGAAGCCCAGGTCATAGCTCAGGTCCGCGCTCGCGAGATTGGTTTCGCGATGTTCCTGCAATAGAAAGCTGTCGTTCGCGTCATAATTCGTGTTCTGCGGAAAAATGACGCCGCCGGTCGGAAACGAAACGGGGTAGGAAGGGCTGTAGAACGGGTTGCCGGACGGTGGCGTATCGACGCTGCCGGAGAAGTTCGGTGATGCGGCCTGTTGGCCCTTCGATTCGTTGTCCTGATGGTAAAGAGCCAGCAGCGCCGAGAATTGCTCGTTGGGTTTGAACAGGAAGGAACCTCGTACCTGCCAGATGTCGGCGGTGTTGGCGTGTTCGACCGGGCTGAACACCATCGGTCCGAAAGTCGGATTCTTCGGATCCCCGGAAACCGGGATGCCGACGGGGCTGTCGATCGCCGTGCTTGGCGGCCCGAGCTTCGCGATGTAGTTTTCGTCGATGAAGCCGGCATAATGTTGATATCCGCCGGAGACGCGAAACGCGGTGACGTCGTTGATCGGGACGTTCACGAAGCCCTTGAAGCCGTGGTCGAATTGATTCGTCTCGCTCAAGCCCGCGACGTTGGTCTCGATGTTGGCATGAAAGGCTGCAGGGTCCGGTTGGTTCGGGATGAACCGGATCGTGCCGGCGAGGGAGCCGGATCCGTACAGAGTGCCCTGCGGGCCCCGCAGGACTTCGACCCGCTCGATGTCGTCCAAGTGCAAAGACAAGAACAGCGGTGTCTCGCCGATATAGGTCGACACCGGCGCGACGGTGCCGGTCTGACTCGAGGATTGTCCGGTCGCATTGGCGTTGATCCCGCGCAGGATGAAGTCACTGCGGCTCGTCGGTCCCTCGTCGACGAAGGAGACGCCCGCGATGAGCTTCGCGACGTCGGAAAGGGACTGCACGTGGCTCTCCTCGAGCGTGGTCCCCGAGATGGCTGAAATGCTGTAGGGAATGTCCTGGATCGTCGTGTCGCGCCGGGTCGCGCTGACGACGATTTCATCCAGCGAGTCGGCCGGATCCGAAGCCTGGGCGGTCGCGGCCGCGCCCGCGGGCGGCGTCGCGAAGCCCGCGGCCGCCATCAAGACCGCGCCGATCGCGGCCGCAAGACGATCATCCCGATGATTCTTCATGTTGTTACGTTCTCCCTCGATGCCTAGTTCGCGCGTGGCGGCCGATTGCCCTCGGGCAATACGCCCCATCCCCACTGTGCCTCGGTGTCGCGAACGTCCTTGAGCAACTCCGCGGGGAAGTGATGCGGAAAATGGAGTGTCGTGTCGAAGGCCAGACGCTCGCCGACCGCGGCCGCGAACGCCAAGCCGTCCTCCAGTCCCACCGCGCTGGTGAGTTCCAGATTGTCGCCCGGCGTGTGATTCTGACCGAGGGAGTTTTGCTGCCCGATCTGAACGCCGGGAATTTCGAGCGCCGAGAAATTCGTGACATCGGTGCCGCTCGGGCCGGAATTGCCGGGGCCCTGCATCCCGAGGGACGCCTGGGTTTGCCGCAGGAATTTGAACCAGGCGTCGTCGCCGGTGCCGGTCCAGTCCAATGTGCCCAAGGTCGCACCGATCACGTCGTAATTGATGATCGCGACGATGTTCGGAATCTCGTCGGGATGGGTGCGCAGGTAGGTTTCGCTGCCGAGCAGCCCGAGTTCGTGACCTCCCCAGGCGATGAAGCGCATCGTTCGGGCTGGCTTCGGGCCGGCGGCGAAGGCGCGCGCGAGTTCCATGACCGCCGCCACACCGGCACTGTCGTCGGTGGCGCCCGGGCTCGTGTAGGCGGTGTCGTCGTGTGCCGAGAACAACACGAGTTCATGGGGTTTCGTCGTGCCCTTCAGCTCGCCGTAGACCGAGTGCGACTCGCTCCATTCCACCTGTGCCTGGACGCTCAAGCTCACCCGCTTCGGATGCATCTGCACGAGGCGCGCCGCATCCTCGTAGCTGATGTCGACCGACGGCGGCGTGAATTCCTGGAGGGCTCGCTTGAAATTGAAGTACACGGAGGGAATCGCGCTACGGCCGGGCGAAGAATAGAAAATCATGCCGGCGACGCCGAGCGGCACGAGTTTGTCGGTCAACCAGATGTCCGGGTAGTCGATGTAGACGTCGCGCTTGATCAGCACGATCTTGCCCTTCAGGTCGCGGTCCTTGAGGTCGCGCGGGCCGGCCACGCCCAGATCGACGAATTCTCCCGAGACGCCCTCCGGCGGCGTCGTGCCGGAGAACACCACCGCCTTCGCCGGAAAGTCCGTCGTGTGCTCGGCGTCGGCCCACAAGCGCGTACGCTGTTCGTGCCAGAGCGGAACCTTGATCGTTTGGGTCGTCGTGGCGAGTCCCCAGGAGCGAAATTGCGCCGCGATATAATCGACCGCACGGCTTTCGGCCGCCGATCCGGCGGGCCGCTCGCCGATCTGCCCCGCGAGCACTTCGAGATAGGAGTAGGCCCGCGCCGCCGAATAATCGGGCAGCGTCGGAGCGGCAACCTCCGCCGACGGCGCGGCCGTGGCATGTGCCACGCTCAATGCCGCCCAGGCGAGGCCCACCATTCCCGCGGAGCGCTTCAGGAGCCGCGGCCGGCCCCCGGTGTTCGGACAATGCTGTTCATTCATCGAATGTGTCGCTCCCTTCAAAAGTGATGTCAACGAAACCCGTAACGGTATTGCAGGCCGATCTGTCGCGGTCGCAAGGTCACGACGCGCGGGTCGGCGACGTTCGCGCCATCTGGTTCGACGATCCGCGACTCGTAGGACACCGGCGTGATGTCACCGAGATTCGCCTTGGCGTCGAAGAGATTGTTCAGCAACATCGAGAGCTCGGAAGCGCCGAAGCGAGCGCCCAGCGCGACGTTCGTGACCGTATAGCTCGGCCGCAGACGAGGCGTCGCCGGCGTGTTGTTGCCCGACAGGCTGTCCCCGACGTAGCTCCAGTCGGCGCGCAAGAACCCTCTGACCGAGGCGTCGATCGGGTGTTCGTACACGGCGCCGGCCGACGTGGTGAGCCGGGGAACGTTGAAAACGCGGGAGCCGGCGAGCTGCGGCGAGGAGGCTCCCGCTTCCGTGATCACCGCGTCGAGATAGCCTGCGCTCGCCCGCAGGTCGAGACCCGTGGCGGGTCTTCCCACGAGTTCCAATTCCCCACCCCGGTTCCTGGCCGCACCGGAGTTGCCGACGATGCTGAACCCGCAGATCGGCAGGTAGACCCCCTGTTGAATGTCCTGCCAGTCGATTTGGAAAATCGCCGCCGTCACGGCGAGACGCTGCTCGAACCCGTTCCACTTGAGACCGGTTTCGTAACTCCAGACGCTGTCGGATTTGTAGACACCGGCCGAGGCCGGGTTGATGCCGAGCGAAGCGAGTTCCGGGCCGCAGGAAGAGGCCAGGGGCAGGTTGACGCCGCCGGGCCGGAAGCCCTTGGCCACCGAGGCGTAAACGAGAGTGTTCGGATCGATGTGATAGTCGAGCGCATACTTGGGACTGATCCCATGCTCGTTGGACGAGGTGAGGGGCTGGATGGAGGGGCCACCTTGGAAGAAGCCGTCGGCGCTCGTGGCAGCCTCCTCGTGCAACCAGTACGCGCGCGCCCCGAGCGTCAACGTGAGTCGCTCGAGCAGGTGCGCATAGAGCTCACCGAACAGAGCCGTCTCGTGGCTGGGATTCACCGACTGGGCGGTGTAGGCGACATCGTTCGGCCAAAGCCCGGCCGCAGCGAGCCCCGGCGTGTAGGTGGGCGGAATGGTCGCGACGAAGTGTTCGCGGGTGTAGTACGCGCCCGCGACCCCGCTGACATGGTGAGTCTCATCGAAGGCAAGCCGCGTCTCCTCGGTGAAGCGCGATTCCGAGGTGTTCAGATCCCAGACCGAAGGCGTGCCGACCGGGGGCACGAATCCGGCCAGCGTGAGATATTGATCGTCCGTCCCTGAAGTCCCGTCTTCGCGATCGAAGGCGGCGCGATCAAGATAGCTGGTCGAGGAGGTCACGGACCACCCGTCCGCGGCGTAGCGCAGGCTGATCGACGGAAGACTCCAGCGGTCGCTCGATGCCTCCTGCACGTCCGCTGCCCTGTTGAGCGTGTACGAGGTCACGGCGTAGCTCGGCGGAGGGGCGAAGGCGGCCGGCCATCCGTCGGTAGTTTGATGTTGATAGAGGAGGCGGAAGGTGATGTCGAGCCGTTCCACCGGGCGCAGCAGTATGGCGACGGACGCACCTTCGGCATCGACGCCCCCATCGCCCGAGACGCTGTCCGTGACGGCCGGGTTGGCCGGGGAGGGAAAAGTCCGCGTGAGGAATCCGGAATCATGGCTGAAAAATCCCATCAAGCGGGCCGCGGCCACGCCGGGAGCGAGCACGAGATTGCCGGCGACCTCGCCGCCCGCGTCGAAGCCGCCATATTCGGTATGAGCGCCGAGCACGGAATAACGAATGTCCTCGTCGGTCAGGGAGGGCTGGCGCGTGATGATGCGGACTGCGCCGCCCTCGGAACCGGAGCCATAGAGAGTCCCTTGGGGGCCCTTCAGCACCTCGATCCGATCGATATCGACGATGCGCGGGTCCATGGAATCGAATACCGGCGTGTCGTCGATGTAGAAGGCGGTCGTGTTGATCCCTGCGACACCCCGGATGGCCGTGCCGCGTGAGGTCGAGAATCCGATTCCGGCATTGCCGGAGGCCGCGCTGCCATAGGAGAACGACAGGTTGGGCACCTTGGTCGCGTAGTCCGTGAACGAGCGGATGTCGTAGTCCTCGAGCGTGCGCGACGAGAACAAGGTGATGCTCTCGGGCACGTCCATGACGGATTCGTCGTGCTTGCGGGCGGTGACGGTGATTTCCTGAAGTTCGTCGGCCGGCTCCGCCGCTGGAATCACCCCCGGAGCACCCAGCCAGAGCGGCAACAAGCGCGCAGGCAGGTCCCAGCGCCGGCGTTGCCGGGAGTTGGAGTTTGCCGCACCGTGCTGGATCATGCTCGCTCCCTTGGATTTCGGTTCGAGTATGTGCGTCGCGACGTCCCGATGGATCGAATTATCTGCAACTACGCGCTGACGCGTGTCAATCATTTGCCGGATGCGCGATGATCTCGTTAGTCTGTGCTCGGGGATGAGTCCGGCGCCGGTCACGAGAGAGGTAGTCGAGCATGGGAAAGAGGAAAGCCTTGTTGGGCAGGGTCAGCGACGTGGATCTGCGACTGTTGCGGATTTTCCAAACGGTCGTCAATTGCGGGGGCTTTTCGGCGGCCGAGATCGATCTGGGCATCGGCCGCTCGACCATCAGCACGCACATCGGTGAACTCGAGGCGCGGCTCGGCGCACGACTGTGCCAGCGCGGCCGCGGCGGCTTTGCGCTGACGGCGCGCGGCAAGAAGATCTACGAGGCTTCGCTGGGGTTGATGAAGTCGCTCGATGACTTTCGCAACGAAGTCAACGCCGACGAGGACACGATGACCGGGGACATCAACATCGGCGTGGTCGACAACATCATCTGGGACAAGGAACTGCGCCTGCGCAACGTGTTCCGGGAGTTTTCGGGCCTCGCTTCCAACATCGATCTGACGCTCTACGTCCTCTCGCCCGACGAAATCGAGAGACGTATCCTCGACGAGCGCCTGCACGTGGGGATCGCGCCCGCCATGCACGAAATCGCCGCCCTGTCCTACACGCACCTCTTCGACGAGGTCAATTACCTCTACTGCGGCAAGGGGCATCCGCTGTTCGACCGGCCGGACAGCGAAATCACCACGGCCGACCTCGTCCGCAGCCAGTACGTCAAGAAGGGCTACGCCGTCAACAGCAACCTGCAGCAGGCGAATTCCGCGATGGGCAAGCGCGTGGTCGGTTTCCACGTCGAGGCATTCGCCCTGCTGATTCTTTCGGGGTGCTATATCGGTTTCCTGCCAGAACACTACGCCTCGGTCTGGGAGAGCACGGGGGAGATGCGCCGCCTGCTGCCGAAACGTTACGAGGCCGTCGTGAGCTTTGCCTCGATGACGGCGCGCAACCGTCCGCATTCCAAGACGCTCGATGCCTTCCTCAATTGCCTCCACAGGCCGCAACCCGGGGATGCGAACGGCAACGGCGCGGTGGTCCACGGCCGCGGCGACATGGCGCGCATCGTCGGACTTCGACACGGCGCTCAGAACGTATAAGTCAGGCGCAGTCCGATCGTCCTCGGGCGGGTGATGTAATAATGCGCCGCGCGCGCATTCGTGGGCGGAGGGCCGGCCTCGCCCGGGTCCAAGCCGCCCGTGATCCCCAGAACGTTGAACAGATTTTGCCCGTAGAGACTCATCGACAGCCCGTTCTTGTTCCGTAGGTCGATGGAGCCGTTCCAGAGCGAGAAGCCGCTGATCAGGAACGGCGCCGGCGCGCCGGGAATCGTGCTGAGCAGCCGCGAGTAAGTCGAGCTGCGGTAGTTGCCATCGATGTGATAGCGCATCGTCCAGTCGGTGCTGAACGGCAGCGAGACGTGCGCGTAGTCGAGGCCCAGGGTTGCGCTGTTCTTCGGTGAATTGGGCAGCGGATCGCCGCTTTGCGCGGAGACTATCGCCGCTTCGTTGTTCGTGCCGTCATCGAGACGGTCCAGGATCGAGAAATCCCGGGCGACCGTCGCGACGGTATAGGTGTAACCGAGCGTATAGCCGAAGTGGCTTCCCCATTTTCCGTCGAGCGACAGCTCGAGGCCCTTGGAATGCGCCTCGTCGCCGTTGGCAACGAGCGGATAGCCGCCGTAATAAGAAGAGGTGTCGAGCTGGAAGTTGCTCCAGTCGATGTAGAACACGTCGGCGGTGTAGTGAATGTCGCCGAAGAGCGTGCCCTTCGTGCCGAGTTCGTAGTTCTTGGTCTTGTCCGGCTTGTAGACCAACAAGGAGGAACTGACCTCGAACGGTCCCGACAGCGGAATGGCGTTGGCGCCGCCGCGGCGAAAGCCCTCCGAGTAGTCCGCATACAGGTTCACCGCGTCGTTGAACTTGTACGAAGTGTCGAGCTTGACGATGTGGTTGTTCACCGAATAGCCACCCGTCACGTCGGTCACGCCGAGGATCCCCGTGCCGCAGTACGAGCCGCAATAGGGCAGGGCGCTGAAGGACACGGTCGAGAAATCCTGTTTGAAGAAGCGTGCGCCGCCCGTCACCTGCCAGGGGTCGGTCACGTGCCAGGTGAGTTCGCCGAAGAGCGCGCGATCGAGGAAATCGGTGGTGTTCGTGACGATGTAATTGACGTCGCCCTCCGCCTGGTCGGCCCCCGGCACGCCGGCGAGATTGCCGTAGAGCGTCTGGCCCGGCAGCCACTGTTGCTGGCCGTTGTCGCCCTGCAGGTGTTGGAAGAACAAGCCGACGACGTAGTCCACGGGGCGTGGCCCCGCGGCCGATACCAGCCGCAACTCTTCGACGAAGCCCTTCTGCGTGTCGTAATCCGCTTCGTAGTCGACGACGCGCGGCAGGAATCCATAGATGTCCGGTGTCTTGGCGATGAACGGGCTTCCGTCGGATACGTCGTTGCCCTTGTCCCGGTAATACGAAGTGGAGGAATTGAGCGTCGCGAAGCCGAGGCCGACGGAGACGTCGATCGTGCCGAGATCGGCCTTGCGGTAACTGACCGGCAGCACGCCGTCATTCGCCGTGTAGGTCCCGTTGGCCGGAAACACCACGCCTCCGGTCGGAAAGGACACCGGGTAGCCCGGGCCGTAAAACGGGTTTTGTGAGGCGGGATAATCCACGCTGCCGCCCGCGAAGTAGGGCGATACGGACTGCGTGCCCCGGGTCGTGTCATCCTGGTGGTAATAGGCCGCCAAGATGGAAAAGTCGTCGTTCGGTTTGAACAGGTACGCCAGCCTGGTTTGCCACACGTCCGACACGTTCGCGTTGTTGACCCCAGAGAACACCTCGGGGCCGAACAGGGGATTGGCGGGATTACCCGACACGGGGATACCGACGGGGCTGTTCACCGCGGTGCTGGCGGGGCCCAGTTTGACCACGTAGGGCTCGTCGATGAAGCCGGCATAGCGTTCACGGCCGGCCGTGATCCGCAGCGCCGACACGTCGTTGAACGGAAGGTTCAGCATGCCGTCGAAACTGTCGTTCCATTGATGTCCGACGGCAAGATTGCCGGCGTCCGCCGAAATGTAGCCGCCGAATGCGCTCGGATCGGGCAGCTTCGGAATGAGCCGGATCGTGCCGGCGAGGGAGCCGGATCCGTAGAGCGTGCCCTGCGGTCCACGCAGCACCTCCACCCGGTCGAGGTCATCGATGTGCAGCGACAAGAACAGGGGCGTTTCGCCGATGTAGGTCGACACCGGCGGCACCGTGCCGGCGGACCCGAGGATCGGGGATTCGCTGGTCGAGTCGGCGTTGATTCCCCGCAGTACGAAAAAACTGCGGCTCGTCGGTCCCTGATCCACGAACGAGAGGCCGGCGATCTGGTGGCTCAAATCCGAGAGCGTTTGGACATGGTTCTCGGTCAGCGTGTCGCCGGAAATGGCCGAGATGCTGTAAGGCACGTCGAGGATGTTCTCGCTGCGGCGGGTGGCCGTGACGACCACTTCCTCGAGCGTGTTCGCGTCGCCGCTCGAGTCGGCCCGTGCCAGGATCGGCGCGATCACTGCGCTGCCCGCGCCGGCGATCAGCGCCATTCGAATCGTGGCGCGCAGCGTACGTACCGGCCGCACGCTGGCGCAGCTATCGAGTGCTGTCATGGTCTTCTCCCGCATCCCTAGTGGTGTGCAAAGAGTATCCGGCCGACCCGTGGCCGATGCATCACGCGATGTACGCGTGAATGACGATTTAAATCGACGCATCGCGCGCCATGCATCGAAATCATGCATGCATGATGCGGCACGCACCAATTGGTTGCAGGCGCCCGGACGACCGTCGCCGGGTCCCGACGGTCACTTGACGCGTACGGGACCGGGGTTTCGGGCTTCCGGCGAGGTCAGGATCGGAGCCAGGGGGAGGCTCGCGATGTCGATCGTCCGACCTTCCTTGACCACGAGGGACAACTTCTTCAGGTTCTGAATGTCGGCGAGCGGATCGGCGTCGACGACGATCAGATCCGCGTATTTGCCCGGCTCGAGCGTGCCGAACGCATCGAGCTTGTGATAAGCCGCGGCGATGTTGCGGGTCGCAGCCTGGAGGATCATCATCGGCGTCATCCCGCGCTGTTCCATGGCGCGCATGTCCTGGAATTCCGCCTCCCCGATCAGCGAGGCATGACCACCGAGGCCCCCCGGGCCGCCGTCTGAGCCGAAATCCTTGGCGACGTCGGGATCTATCGTGCCGGCATCCGTTGAAACCAGCTCCGGAATGCCCGCCTTGATGAGTCGAACCGCATTCTCGACGCTGTAATCGACCCCCTCTCGGCCGTTGTCCGAATCGGATCCCGGAAAGCGTTGCTCGCGCACCTGGCGTAACTGCTCGTCCGTCAACAAGCCCCACTGGGTTCCACAGTAGAACTTGCGCTTGATCATGAGCTGGATGGTTTCCTCGGCGATGCGCGAGCGCCCCGTATGGGCGCAATGCTGCGCCATGTCGACGCCCGACTCGACCACGATGCGCAGGGACTCGGCCGAGGTCTGATGCGTCTGGATGATCTTGCCGGCGGCGTGCACCGCATCGACCATGGCGCGTTGTTGCGCCGGCGTGAAGCGCAGCACGGCTTCCTGGCCGACGATGCTGTCCACCGGTTGCTCGTCTCCGGTGGCGCCGAATTTCACGAAATCCACGCCGTGGGCCACGTATTTGACCATCTCGTCGTGCACCTGCGCCGGCGTCATCCACGCGAGATCCGGACCCCCGTTCAATTCGAACTGCGCATTGATCCGTGCCTGGAAGGCCTTGCTCGCCGAGGCGCGCGCCTCCGGCGTCGTGAACACGGCGCGGAAGCCGACGATGTCGCCCGCGACGAAGATGCGCGGTCCCTCGAGTTCGCCGCGGTTGATCCGGTCGCGTACGGCCATCTCCGGGATCGCCGGCCCCATCGAGTCGAAAACGCTGGTGAATCCGTGTTTGAGCGCGATCTGCGCCGCTTCGGCCGCAATGCCCTGGAAGTCGTTCTCGTAGCGGGCGAGGAATTCGATGTAGGTCCAGCTGGGCCAGGGCACGAGATGAACGTTGGCGTCCATCAATCCCGGCACGATGTATTTGCCGGAGACGTCGATGCGCTGTGCATCGTTCGGGATCGATATCGATCCCGAAGGACCAACGGCCTTGATCGTCTTGCCGTCGATCAAGAGTACGCCGTTGGCAATCGGCTTTCCGCCGTTGCCGTCGATGATCGTGGCGCCGGTGAACGCCCGCATTTGCGCTGCTGCGGGAAGTGAACAGATCAGGCTCAGGATCGTCACCACCCATCTCATCTGCATCGCGATCTCCTCGGCGCCGAAGCAGCGCGGTTAGCGTTTGTACATGGCATTGTATTTCAGAATCGGACCCGGCATGTGCCAGGTGCCGACGAATCCGCGCTTCAGGAGGAATGCATCGCCGGCGACGAAGCGCTCCGTGTTGCCGTGGACGTCGGTGATCACGACTTCGCCGTCGATGAGGTAGCACGCCTCGTCGATGGCCAGATCATTGATCGCGAGAGTTCCTGCATCGCAGGCCCAGACTCCCACCGTGAAGACACCCGACGGGTCCGTGTAAGCCGTATACGCGCGCGGCTCCGTGGCGCCCGCGAGGCTGCGATCGGAGGCGTCGTGCGTGGTCGGCGGCAGGCCGTTTCCGCCGGGCCCCGCGGGATCGACGCGCAGGAACATCTTCGTCATCACCACCGCTCGCTGCAAAGAAGTAAGCGGCAAACCATGCCAGAGACCGCGCGCGCGCGCGAGCGGAAGATATTGATGCGAGCGTCGCCGGATATCGGACTATCGCGCGCATCACCGGCACATCACGCGCTTGCAATTGCCCCCTGCAGGGGCTAGCGTCGCCGTCGTGGAAAAGCACGGCATCGAGTCCATTCCCGATCGCGATAGAACCGCGACTCTGGTCGACTTCATGCGGATCGAGTGGGGCGGCCTGAATTCGCTCGCCACCGCCGTGCTCGGCGCCTTCCCGATCATGTTCGGTTTGTCGTTCTGGCAGTCGCTCGCGGCCACCGTCGTCGGCGTGACGGTCGGGGCGCTCGTCCTTGCGCCGATGGCGCTGTTCGGACCGCTGACCGGCACCAACAACGCGGTGTCTTCGAGCGCGCACTTCGGCGTCGTCGGCCGCATACTCGGATCATTCCTGAGTTTGCTGACTGCGGTTGCCTTTTATTCGATCAGCGTCTGGGCCAGCGGCGACGCGTTGATCGGCGCCGCACAGCGTGTTTTCGGATGGCATCCCAGCGAACTCAGCTTCGCGGCGGCTTACGGCGCATTCGCCCTCGCCGTGCTGGTCGTTGCGATCTACGGATTCCAGCTCATGCTGCTCGTCAGCAAGATCGCTGTCGTCGGCGCCTCGGTGCTGTTCCTGGTCGGCTTCTATGCATTCTATCCGGCTTTCGACGTCCATTATCCGGGCGCGGGCTTCCACTGGGGAGACGCGAAATTCTGGCCCGCGTTCGTCGGGGCCGCCTTGGTCGTGCTCGCGAATCCGATCTCGTTCGGCGCATTTCTCGGGGACTGGTCGCGTTATTTGCCGCGCAGCACGCCGCGCGGCCGTCTCATGCTCGCTTCTCTCGCGGCGCAAGCCTTGAGCCTGGTGCCGTTCGTCTTCGGACTCATGACCACCTCGATCATCGCCCGGCTCGCGCCGCATTTTCTCGACCAGGTCGATTACACCGGCGGTCTGATCGCGGTGGCTCCCACCGCGTTCTTCGTGCCTCTGTTGATCCTCGCGATATTGAGCGGAATGTCGACCGGCACGACTTCGCTCTACGGGACGGGCCTCGACTTCTCCAGCGTCTTCCCCAGTCTCAGCCGCCCGCGCGCAACGCTGTTCATCGGCAGCATCTCGATCGGATTGATCTTCGTGGGCCGCTTCGGTTTCAACCTGGTCGATGCCATCACCACCTTCGTCTCCTTGATCGTCGTCATGACGACCCCCTGGATGGTCGTCATGATGATCGGCTACTTCGTGCGGCGTGGCTGGTACTCCCCCGAAGCCATGCAGGTGTTCAATCGCGGGCAGCGCGGCGGTCTGTACTGGTTTCGTGGCGGATGGAATCTCCCCGGCATCATCGCGTGGCTGCTCTCGGCGGGGCTCGCGTTGCTGATGGTCAACATGCCGGGTCATTTCGTGGGTTGGCTCGGCCGGCTCGCGGGGGATCTCGACCTGTCGCTGCTGGCCGCTCTCGTGCTGCCCGCGATCCTCTACCCGATCCTGCTATGGGTCGCGCCGGAGCCCCGTGCGGTCTTCGGGCCCCAGGGACCCCGCGGCGTGCCCGCCGCCGCGACGCCGATCGCCCCCGTCGTGGCGCGGTTCGAGCGTGGCAGCGCGGCAAATTCGGGATAGAGGCCCCGGACACTCGGGATTCTGAGAAGTGGTTCAGGATCCGTCGCGCTTGCCAGGCCTAGAATCGGAAGCACGGAATGAGAACGTAACCATGAGTGCCACCAAGCCCCGTTGCCGCGCGTGCCAGGTCAGCGCGGCAATCCCGGATTTCACGATGGCCTTCCAGCCCATCGTGGACATCGAAAGTTCGGAGGTCTTCGCCTACGAGGCTCTGGTGCGGCCCATCGGTGGCGGCACTGCCCAGGACATCCTGAGCCAGATCACGGACGAGAGTCGGTACGCGTTCGACCAGGCCTGCCGGGTCAAGGCCATCACGCTCGCGGCACGACTGGAAATGAGCGCCTTGCTCAGCATCAATTTCCTTCCCAATGCGGTCTACCAGCCGGCCGCATGTCTGCAAAAGACCTTCGAGGCGGCGCAGCGCGCCAGCTTCCCGATCCATCATTTGATGTTCGAGGTCACCGAGAACGAGCCCTCGCGCGACATCGCTCACCTGCAAGGGATTTTTACCGAATACAAACGCCACGGGATGATCACGGCGATCGACGACTTCGGCGCCGGGCATTCCGGGCTCAACATGCTGGCGGACTTTCAGCCCGACGTCATCAAGATCGACATGGCCCTGACCCGTGCGATCCACACCGATCCGGTCCGCTACGAGATCGCCCGCGCGATCATCGGGCTCTGCAAAGCCTTGCACATCTCGGTGGTCGCCGAGGGTGTGGAGACGATCAACGAAGCGGTCACGCTGCGCGAACTCGGCGTGCATCTCTTTCAGGGCTTTTTGTTCGCCAGGCCTTCCCTGGAGAAACTGCCCGTCGTCGCCGAGAGCACGCTGGAGGCCGTTCAGCGCGCCCACGAGGACGCCTTGCTCGAGGGCACCCCGGAATCCAGCTCCCTCGCCCGCAGCGAAGGCTGAGCGCGGTCACCGCGGCTTTTCGATCTTCGCGTCGTAGGCGGCCGCCTGCTCCGGCTTGCCCATGGACGCATACATGTCCCGCAGAGAGATGAATGCCAGCTGGGTATTGAAAAATCCCGGGCCGTGCGCGGCCTCGAGGTCCGACGCCGCCTTCAACAGCACGGGTTCCGCCTGCGCGTAGCGCTGCAGGTGAGCGAGGCATTGCCCGATGGCGCCTTGGATGGCGGCGAGATGCCAGTCCGTGGGCTCGAGCTTTTTCGCGCGCATCGCGAAAATCCGCTGCGCCACCGCAAGGCCCGCGGGCGCCTCGTCGGTGTGGCATGCCGCGCGCGAATAGGCCGACCAGGTGGCGAAGGTGTAGCGATGCTCCACCCCGAGGGTTCGCTCGAGAGTTTCGGCGACCCGGCGTTGGATGATCGCGGATTCGGCATAACGGCCGAGATCGAAAAGCGCTTCGCCCACATGCTCTTGCGCGACCAGCGCATCCGGATGCTCCGGGCCGAGAACCTGATCAGTCCGCTTGGACACCTCCTGCAGCAGCGGCAATGCTTCCTCGGATCGGTGCAGATTTCCGAGAGTCATCGCATAGGTGGATTCGGTCTGCAGCAGCGTCGGATTGTCCGGCGCCATGGTTTTGCGCTGCAGCTCGACCGCCTGATGCGCGTAGTCCGCGGACTCCGCGTACCGTCCCTCATTGGCGAGTGTCACGGCGAGTTGATCCTGGGGAAACCCCGTGGCCAGCCGATCGAGCTGGATCGCCTCCCTCTCGACGGCCTCGGCTTCCCCGCTCCGATTGGTGTTGGCGTAAACGCCCGCGAGCAGGCCGAGAGCATGCACCAATGCCGCGCCTTCGCCCGGTTCCCGGCGCAGCACTTCGATGCTGGCTTTCAGGGACGACTCCGCCTCGGAATATTGGTTGGCTCGCGATAAGACGTCTCCATGCGCGGACGTCGCCAGAGCGAGTTCCCGCGGAGTCGCTCCCGCGCGCCTCAAGAGCGCGAGCTGGCGTTCGCTCGCTTTCAAGGCGTCGGCATAGCGACCCAGCTCGGCATTGGTATCGACGAGCAGCCCCAGCATCGAGGCTTCCACCAGGGGTTCCGCGCCGAGCTTGCGATCCAGTTCGCGCGAGGCCGTGTCGAGCAGCTCGGCTACCGTGATGTCGCGTTTGCCGTCCTGAGGATTGGCGGACTTCAGCAGGGTTTCGAGAAACTCGTCGCGACGCGCCGCGCTGTCGCGCGCCAGCGCGGTGCTGCGCGACTGCGCCCACACCATCACGGCTCCGGCAACCACGCTGGCCCCCAACAAACCGGCGAGACCCACGGCCAAGGCATTGCGGCGCATGAACTTCGCGGTCCGGTAGCGTACCGAGGGTGCGCGAGCGAGCACCGGTCTGCCGTCGAGATAGCGTTGCAGATCGGCCTGGAATTCGACCGCGGAGCCGTAACGACGCTTGGGCTCACGCTCCAAGGCTTTGCACAGGATGGCGTCGAGATCACCGCGCAGGGTGCGCGACGCGGCTTCCCCGCGACCGGACAACGCGGCCGCGCGGCTCGGCAGGTCCACGTCCCGTGAGCTGACCGCCATCAGATAGGCGACGGGACTCTCGACGTCGCGGTAGATGGGGGCGCCCGTCAGCAGGCGATAACCCAGGGCACCGAGGCCGAACACGTCCGTGGCCACGGTGACCGTGCCGCCGCTGACCTGCTCCGAGGCCGCGTAGTTGGGCGAGAACAGACGCCCGACCGCCACGGTCGGCGCGCTCTTGGCATCCGTGTCGCGCAATGCCGTGGCAATGCCGAAGTCGATGAGCTTCGGCAGCCCTTCGGCGGTCACCAGGACATTCGCCGGCTTGATGTCGCTGTGGACCACCAACAGCGCATGCGCGGCCGCGACGGCCGCCGACAACTGCACGAGCAGACGGACGATCTCGGGGATCGACAGATCACGGCTCTTGCAATACTCATCGATGCGCTCGCCGCGCACGAATTCCATCGCGACCCAGGCGCGCCCGTCCTCGACGCCGGCGTCGATGAGGCGCGCCACCGACGGATTCTCGAGGCGGGCGAGGATCTGCACCTCGCGCTCGAAACGCTGCTGGGCAGTCGCCGCGAGGAGGGTGGAGACCAATTTCACGGCCACCCGCTGCTGCACGCCATCGGTGCGTTCGGCCAGGTACACGACGCCCATGCCGCCTTCGCCGATCTGCTCGCGCAGGCGGAAGCGTCCGAAGACCCGCCCGGTGAGGGGCAGCTCGTGGCTCACCGGCGCCCCCGTGAGCGCACCGGTCTCGATCTCGGCCGACCCCGTGTCCGCGTCGGCAATCGCCAACAATTCCGTGATCGCGGCGCGCAAGCCGGCATCGTCGCCGCAATGGGTGTCGAGGAACCGGTCGCGCAGGTCCGGTGAGATCTCGACGGCTTGTGCGAACAGCCGGTAGACCGTCGCGCGACGGTCGCCATCCTGGCCGGTGCGGATCATTCGCGCGTCAGTTCACGCGTGAGCCACGCCTTGCCGATCGCCCAGCGACGATTCACGGTCGCCACCGAGACGCTCTTGGCGGCAGCCACCTCTTCGATCGTCAGGCCGCCGAACACGCGCAAGGACACGATCTCGGCCGCCAAAGAATCGAAATGCTCGAGCTCGTGCAACAATTCATCGAGATCGATGGCGTCGTGGCTCTGCTCGGGGTCGCCGAGGTTGGTGTCGCTCAGGGTGACCGGATCGCCGCCGTCGCGCTTTGCGGCGCGCCGACGTCGTGCCTCGTCGATCAGCGCCTGACGCGATACCCTCGCCGCCATCGAGAGGAAATGGGCACGATCCTGAAGCCGCAGTTCCCGCAAGGAGGCGAGCCGTAGATAGGCCTCGTGGACCAAGGCCGTGGGACGCAGGCTGGAATTGCGCTCCTGATGCAGTTGCCGGACGGCGATGGCATGGATGTCGCGGTAGAGGTGGGTCAATAGTTCATCGAGCGCCTCCCGGTCGCCGCGCGACCAGCGCTCCAACAAACCCTGCAGAACCACGTTTGCCGATGTCGACTCGATCATCGCGGACCCCATCTGTGCGCCGACTATAGCCCGAAATCGGCGGTGCATGCAGATCCGACTCAACCGAATCGCGTGTCGATGGGAGGCTTTGCGAAGGATCCCCGCGCAGCGACGTGCGGCGAGGAATCTTATGTCGAACGAAGAGGGACCTATTCAGGAACGAATCGTGATCGCGTGCCGCCCGATCCCTCAATGCGGCTGGAGCTGTGCGATCACCTGGCGATAAACGGGCTCCTCGCTGTCGACCAGCTTGCCGAGCATGGCCTGCCGACCGCCTTGCTCCAGTCGTTTGGCGGCCTCCTCCAGGTCGCGCAACCGCTGTGCTTGACCGCGCAAGGTCGCGGCGGCGCTGGCCGCCCGTAGAAAGTCCCGATCGCGTTCCTCGATGAGGTAGACGCGCGCCAACCATTCCTGCGCATCGACACAACGAGGGTCGAGCTCGACCAGGCGTTGCAATTGCCTTTCTCCCTCGGCGCGCCGTCCGGCCGCGAACAGCACCCACCCCTGGTCGGCGACGATCGCGCGATTGTCGGGATCCAGGGAGCGGGCGCGCGCCAACGCGGCGAGTGCCGCGTCGTTGTCGCCGTGCGCTTGCAAGGCCATCGCGTACCAGTGATATGCCTTGGCCGATCCGGGGTCGAGCTTCAAGGCGGTGGCGAATTTTCCGAAAGCTGATTTGGCATCGTCATGCCACCAATAATCGAGGTATGCGCTGTCGACCCAGGCGTCGGCATACCTCGGCCCGCGCGCGAGTGCGGTCTGCGTGGCGGCTGCGGCCATCGCAAACGCCTGCGCGTCGGTCAAAGCGCCGGATTCGCGCAGCAATAGGTAGGCATCGGCGAGGCCGACCCAGGCTGCCGGCGCATCGGGATATCGTTTCGTCAGTTCCAAGAACTCGGCTTTCGCGATGCCCGGCCCGCCGGCCACGGCGGACGACAAGTCGAAACGCGCATCGAGGTAGGTAGCCTGGGCGACCGCATCGTCGCCGTAGGGGCTGTCGTTCGTGGCGAGGGCCGATGGTTTCGATTCCGGGCCGTGTGCCCAAAATTCCAGAGCCGCCGTCACGAGCGCTGCGCACGCGAGCGCGGCGAGACCGCGCCGCCGCGGGCCCTTACCGGACCGCTCGGCTGGCGCTACAACAGCCGCGGCTGCCCCAGTCGGCGCGCCTGCCCCA
>Ga0116230_10000194_pt1 | contig 48873 bp, 46 predicted proteins | sample S1TSphfallax_3_FD_88678 | JGI IMG/M metagenome (GOLD analysis project Ga0116230, IMG submission 88678) | Host-associated microbial communities from peat moss isolated from Minnesota, USA - S1T2_Fd - Sphagnum fallax MG | ecosystem: Host-associated > Plants > Peat moss > Unclassified | place...
CGGCAATACGACAGGAAAAAAATCCCGCCTGCGGCGGCCAGCGTGGCAGCGTAAGTGATTGCCTTGAGCAACACGGCCGCAACATCCCAGCCACCGATAGTCACGCTGCCGCCCCAATGTTGATTCCCATTGACCACAGGATGACATGGCGATGTTCGGCGGGTCCACGGCGCACCGAACCGTTCGTTCGTCATAACATTTCGGTTGTTGCACTGTAGACCCGATTTACTCATCATCCGCGGGTGATGCCCTTCCAGCGCCCCCGCAGCCGGACGAATGCTGCAATTAGCGCCGTGCTCGCGATCGCGGTGCTCGCGATCGCCTCGGTAGCGCTGGTGCTCCACGTGCAGCAGCAGCGCCGCGGCGAGGCGTTGTTGCGCGCCGATCCGGATCGCGTGCTGGCAAGTCCCGCACTCAGGCGCACGGCAATCGACATCGGGAGGCCAGCTTTCGTGCGCGAGTGCGCCGGCTGCCACGGCCCTCGCGGCGGCGGTGACCGGCTGAGGAGCACCCCCGATCTGCGCGACGGCGAGTATCTCTATGGGTCGGGAAAACCCGACGAGATTGAACAGATCGTGCTCTATGGCATCCGTGCCGGCTTTTCCCGTGGCAAGAATCTCGCCTCGATGCCAGCTTATGGCCGCGCAGAACCGTATGCAGGCGAACCCATTCCACCGCTCGGTCCGGCCGGCATTGCCGACGTGACCCAATTCGTCCTGTCGCTTTCCGGCCGGTCCACCGATCCCGAGGCGGCAGCCCGGGGCCGGGCGATCTACCAGGGTGCGGGTGGTTGCTACGACTGCCACAGCGGCGATGGCCGAGGCGATCCGGGAATCGGCGCGCCCAATCTGGCTGATGCGGTCTGGCTGTACGGCGATGGCTCCGCACGGTCGATTGCGCAATCGATCACTTACGGCCGCGCCGGCACGTGCCCCGCGTTTGTCACCCGGATCACGCCGCTGCAGGCGCGCGCGATCGCCATCTATGTCGCTTCGCTCTCTCAAGACCGGCAATCCTGAGGCCGGCGACGTGCTTTGGTCGCCACACGACTCAGCGGCCCGCCGCTCGTTGAGCCTCTGCGCGGCGGGTGCCGTGTTGGGGCTCGTCATCGCCGGAATCGGACTGTTCACCGCCAAAGGAACACGCACCTCGGTCGTACCGGCCGAAGACGTGGCGCTGGTCAATCAAGTACCGCTGCTGATGAGCGACTATCTGGTGCAGCTACGCGCGCTCTACGATGTCTCGCTGAGCGAAGCGACTCCCGAGCAGAAGAAAAAAGTCTTGAACGACATGATTCATGAGGAACTCTACGTGCAGCGCGGCGTGGAACTCGGAATGCAATCCGACACCATCGAGGTGCGGGCGGCGCTGGCCGGCGCGGTCGAGGCTCAGGTGGCGGCGGATGCCGCCATGGCCCAGCCCGCAGAGTCAGAACTGCTCGCCTACTACGACGCCCACACCGGTCAATATGCCAGCGAGGGAATTCTCGAACTCGAGGATTACCTGATCGCCCCACAGTCGCGCCTGCAGCCGCCGGCGGTGGCCGCAGCACTGCGTCACGGCGCGAACCCCGCACAACTCGACCTCATCCGTACAGCGACCATGAAGGACGGCGAGGAATTCTATTTCGCGGCCAAGATCCATCTGGACGACGCGCTGTACGAGGCAGCGACCCGGCTTCAATCCGGAGAGGTCTCCGAGCCGCTGCGGCTTGCTGATGGCATTCACATTCTCGTCGTCAAGCAAAATACGCACCCGGTGCCGCGAAGCTATGCGGAAGTGCGTGACAAGGTCTTACAGGACTACATCGCCGAGCAGGTCAAATTGCTCGCTGCGGGCAACGATCGATTCCTGCGCAAGCGAGCCGACATCGCGGTGGCCCGCGGATTCGAGTAGGCGATGCCCAAGCTGTGCCTGACATTGTTGCTGGCCGCGGGCATCATCGCCGCCGCACCGGCACGCGCGCATACCCGCAGCGAGTCCCACAGCGCGTGGACGCTGGACGGTCCGCTGGTGCACATGACCTTCAGCGTCGCCGATGTGGAGGCCGCCCGGATCTCGGACCACGATGAGCGCCCGGACGATGCGGCGCTGATCGGTTATCTCGATCCCCGCGTCGGCGTGAGCGCGGCCGGCGAACCGTGCCGGGCGACGCGTCCGCCGCGGATCGTTCCCGCGGCCAGCGGCTTTCGCCGCGTCGAGTTTCAGTACTGGTGCGCATCGGTCGAAGATATGCAGCTACGCAGCGAAGCGTTCTTCGATCTCGTGCCCACGCACATTCATTTTGCGCAGGTTCAACGCCCCGATGGTGAATTCGTGGAGCAGTTGCTCGCCGCCGAGCATCCGAGTCTCGACCTTAAGTCCGCGGACGGCAACGGTCTGCAGAGTGCGGGCTTCCTCGAGTTCGTGCGGATGGGCGTGATGCACATCTTCACCGGCGTGGACCACATGTCATTTCTCATCGGCTTGGTGCTGATCTCACGCCGGTTGAAGGATCTCGTTTTCGTGGTCACCGGCTTCACCATCGGGCACAGCCTGACGCTGGCGCTGGCGGTGACCGGGATCATCCGCCCGCACGCCGAATTCATCGATGCGCTGGTCGCGTTGACGATTGCGTTGATCGGCGCCGAGAACATCGTCGTGGCCACGCGCCGGCCGCGCATCGTCGCGCTGTGGACCGGCGGATCGCTGGCCGCGATGGCGCTGCTGCGCCTGGCGGGCATCGGTCTGTTGCCGCCGCTGCTGCTCGTCGGGTCGGCCATGTTTGCGGCCTACTACCTCATGGTCTCGGGTCATCTGCGCGACGCCGGGCGCATCCGGCTGGTCGTGACGCTGGTGTTCGGACTGATCCACGGGTTCGGCTTCGCGGCCGATCTGCTCGAGAGTCGCCTGCCGCCGGACAAGCTTGCGCAAATTTTGCTCGGCTTCAACGTGGGCGTCGAGGCGGGACAGTTGACCATCGTAGTACTGTTAAGCGCGGCGGTCGCCCTGCTGGTACGTCTCAAATGGTCGCTGCCCCGTCCACTGGTGGTCGACGTGACCGCATCGCTGCTGGTCGCCATCGGGACCTACTGGTTCATCGGCCGCAGCTTCGCCTGACTTCTCGCGCCGCGCCCGGTATGGCAGCCCTTAGCGCACCATGGTGCCCGACACGAAGCGCAGCTTGTCGATCACCGGCGCAGAGAGCACGAACGGGTAGGCGTCGGCCAGACCCAGCCCGCGGGTCAAATTGTTGAGCACGTAGGTCAGCGATGACCATTCCCGGACGAGTTGATTGAAGTCGCCGACGCGCGACAGCGGCGCCTTCGACGGGATCGACAGGGCCGGCTCGCCCTGCCTCGCCGGCTTGACCGACAAGCCCACCGCTTGTGCGGTTTCCAAGGCATCCACCATGTGCATGACGTGCGCCCAAGACTCCGCCCAATCCTCCCAGGGATGGGTGGTCGCATAGGCGCTGATGAAGTTATCCGCCCACTGTGGCGGTGCACCTTCTTCATAATGTTGCCGCACCGCCGTGGCATAATCCGCCCGCTCGTCGCCGAACAGGCGGCGGAATTCTTCCAGCCGGTCGCTGTTCGCAATCAGTCGGTCCCAGTAATAGTGGCCGATCTCATGGCGAAAATGTCCGAGCAGCGTGCGGTAGGGCTCATGCTGCTTGAGGCGCTGCGCCTCGCGGTAAACGTCATCCGCTTCCGCCACATTGATGGTGATGAGGCCGTTGTCGTGTCCCGTCAAGACACGGCTGCGGTCGCCATTGACGGTCACCGTATCGGCGAGAAATTGGAATTCCAGACCGTGCTCGGGCTCATCGCGCTTGCTCACCAACGGCAGTTCCAGGCTCAAAATGGCATACACCAAGCGCCGCTTGGCCGTTTCCAACTTTGCCCAGGCAATACGATTCTCCAGCGAATCGAGGGTGGGAATGATCTGCGTGAGGGCACAGGCGCGGCACAAGGTGTCGGGTGCGTCTGCCGCAATGGCCCAGTTGCATACCGCATGGTCGGCGTAGTTGCTGCACAAACGGTAGGCCGGATCGGGCGTGTCGCCATCTCCCACCGTGACCATCGTCATGCGATCCGCGGCAAATGCGAGCGTATGACCGCAAGTCAAACACCGGGTATTTTCGAAGAACACCAGGGCTTCGCAGGCGGGACAGTGGAAGGTCTTCACATCGATCCTCTTTGAAAGATACGAAGCCTAACGAGGCGGGGTCGCCAAGGCCATCCACCGATTTGGACGACCGTTCGTCAGCGAATTCCTAACTCCCTTACGCCGTCCCAGCGCCGCGACAGGATGACGACCAACGGTAACAAGAGCGCCCAACCGATCGCCAGCGCACTCGCCGCAGGCCACGGTTTGGCGAAGCGCAACGCGCCCAAGGCGGCGCCGGCTCTGAACGACAACGGTCCTGCGACGGCGCCGAGTATCGACGCGGCGACGATGCGGGTCTTCAGCCATTGATAGGTGGTATTGAACTGGGCAGCGAACAGCATCCAGACCGCAAGAATCCAGCCCGGCGCCAAGCCGTTCAGGAGCGTGCCATGGGGATAGGTCAACAAGCCGGCGGAGACGAGGCCACTATCCCAAATGCCGCCGATGAGCATCACGCTCACCAGCAGCTTGACCTCCTCGAGCGGTCGCGGGACGCGGATCAAGTGCAACGCGATCAGCACCGCCACCACCGCGATGCCGATCCATGCTTGCCCTCGGGCCGCGCCCATGACACAGGCAAACCAACCGGCTTGGCCAAGCACGAAATAGATGACGGGGGCCCATTTCGACAACGCTAGCGCTTCGCAGATTTCTTCGGTGTAGCCAACGAGTCAGAAATGTCCCGCCCGGCGGCGGCCGCTTCATCCGCGGCCGGCAGCGCTTCGGGTGTGTGCGCATTGGCGGCCGGCGCGCGACCCTTCACCTGGCGCTCCGCCTCGGCCCAGTCGACCTCAGGAGAACCCGGAGGGCAACCGCGAGCGTGCCACAGGTGATATGCGAGGTCAGAAATGGTCTTTTCATGGCTCATGATGCTTTACCTTTGATGTTACGCCCTTCCACATCGGATTCCTCGATTTCCACCGCCAACGGCGCATGATTGAGCAGCGCCACCATCGCAACGCCCCCGAGCGTGTTGCCGATCAACGTGGGGATGAGGAATCCGATGCAATAACGCGCCACGGTGGCATGACCCGCGAATACGGCATATGCACTATCGACCGATCCGGCAATGATGTGCGAGAAGTGTCCTATCCCTACAATGTACGTCAGCAGCATGACGATGAACATCTTGGCGGTCCGGGCGCTCGGCAGCAGCCAAACCATCAATGCAATGATCCAGCCGGCCAGCAGTGCCTTGACGAGCGTGGGCCAAAACTCTCCGTCCACCGCGGCCGTCGCGATGGACAAGAGACTCGCCTGCACGTCGGGCTTGAACACCCCCGGAATGCTGACGAGTCCGGCAAAAATATACGTACCCAGCAGATTACAGCTGAGCACCACCGACCAGAACCTCAACGTGGCGCGCAGCGTCCTGGCATCGCGCCGCACCAGCACCGGCAACACGGCCGTGAGCGTGCTTTCCGTGAACAGCGCCTGGCGTCCTAGAATGACCACCAAGAATCCCACCGTGTAGCCGATGCTATCGATGAGCGGCGCCCACGGCGCGGCCGGTAACGCACTCTGCATCAATGCCAGTGCGAGGAATGAAAAACCCATGGACATGCCGGCCGCGAGGCCAGACCAGGCCAGGGATCCAACGGGCCGCTCGAGTTCGCTCTCGCCCTCTTCGCGCAGCACCTCGTGGATCACGAGCGCACGTATCGATTTGTGCTCTTCCGCCTGCTCGCGTTCGTGCTCGTCGAGAAATTCGTTTTCTGAGTGCTTCGCCGTTGGCGGCTGGCGGAGTTTATTCGAGCTCGACATGGCAGCGTGCCGTTCCGCTACGACGCAGTCGATTTCGGCGGCCAGGGGATGACCGCGCTGGTACGACGCTGATAGTCACGATAGGCGTCGCCATGCGTTTCCAGGGAATGCTGCTCCGTCAACGGCACTCCCGTGACGCGCAGCAAAAAATACGCGATCAACACGGGACAGAGCAGTGCGATCCAGCCGTCGGGCAACGGCAGGACAGCCACCGCGAAACCCACCCAGGTGACGATTTCGAAGAAGTAGTTCGGGTGCCGCGAGTAGCGCCACAGCCCGACGTCCAAAATCCTCTGCTCGGCACCGCGTCGGTGTTTGAAGGTTTGCGACTGCTGATCCGCCAGCGCCTCGCCGACGATGCCGCATCCCGCAATTGCAAGTCCGCACCCTTCGAGCGCTGTCAGCGCCTGCTCACCGGCAAACGCCGCGATCAGGAACGGCGCTGAAAAGACCAGCGCGATCAGCGCCTGCAGTTCAAAAAAAGCGAACCATGCCGCCGGACCCCGCCAGCGCTCGCGCAGGCTGCGATAGCGCTTGTCCTCTGCCGGATGATGACGGAGCACTCTTGCGAGCACGAACAGACCCAAGCGCAGACTCCAGGCGAGCGCGAGCAGCGTATAAAGTATGCGACGCATGGGATTACCGGAGCCTAAGACACCATCCAGCAGCGCCAACAGGCCGATGCTGAGCGTCCAGGTGACATCCAAAAAGCTGTAATTTTTCACTCGGATACACAGCGCCCACATGACCGCAAAGGCGGTCGTTGTGAGCAGCACACTGACTACCGCGAGCGTCAGCACCGCCTCGTCCGCGAATTCGTGACCAGCGCCAGCAGGCGCGATGCGTGGTTCATGAGGCAGTCTCCCGCAATGCGCGATGTGCTGCCTACGCCGGACCCACGGTAGTGGACGTGCGATTTCTCCGACAAACTGCTAGTGCGCGAACAGCTGTCCTAAATCCGCGAACGCCTTGAATTCGAGCGCGTTGCCGGCGGGGTCCAAGAAGAACATCGTGGATTGCTCGCCCACCTGACCTGCGAACCGGGTATGCGGTTCGATGATGAATGCGATGCCGGCAGCACGAACGCGCCCCGCCAACTCTTGCCACTGGGCCGGCTCGAGCACCACACCAAAATGCGGCACGGGTACATCGTGGCCATCGACTGGATTGCTGTCGCGCGCCGCCCGCTTCCGTGGCGCGGCGTCCGGCTTCAAATGCGCGACGATTTGGTGGCCGAAGAGATCGAAATCGATCCATTCAGCCGAACTGCGCCCCTCGGGGCAGCCAAGCACCGTGCCGTAGAAGCGGCGTGCCGCCGCGAGATCATCGACAGGAAATGCAATGTGAAAAGGCCGCACAGACATTCCCGAATTATACAGCGGCACACCCGGGAACGCACACCGGTTGCCGTCATGGCTCGGTTTTACCCACCGCAAGCGGCGTGTCCGTCAGGCCGCCTTGCTCGATGGCGCTCAGCACACGCTGGGTGTCGGCGTGCTGCTGCAGCGCCATGGCGTGGGGATCGAGGCGGTCTTTGACCATGGGCATGTCGCGCCGCAGCTCTTCGAGCAAACGAATCAACTTTGTCACTTTTTGCTCCGTCAACAGGGTGACCTGAAGCCCGAGATGGGTATGCTGCTGCTCCAGCTTGGTCTGCCGGTTTTGAGCAATCAACACGATGGTCGTCGTCACCAATGCCGCCAATGACACCAGGCCTTGCAACATGGGACACGGGAACGGATCAAACGCCGCATGCCCGAGCGTGGGCAGCACGAGGTTGACCGCAACCCACACCATCGCAACGGTCAACAGAGCCACCAGATAGGCCGGCCGGCCGATGAGCCGGCCCATCCTCTCGGCCCGCCGCTGCGATTGGGTGGTTTGCTCCCACTCGCGCCGTTGTAATGCAACCACGCCCTCGATATTTTGCTCGATATGCTCATCCAGCGAGGCCGCGGCCGCAGCGGCCTCGTCGCGCATGGGGTCAGCCATCGCGCGCCCCAGCCAGACCCGATAGCAATTGGTCGATCACCGAAAAATCGGCAGGCTTCGTGAGATGCCGGTCGAACCCCGCCGTGCGCGAACGCTCGCGGTCGTCCGCCGTGCCCCAACCGGTCAGCGCAACCAGCATCGGCTGACCGATACCGGGCATTTCGCGAATGGCACGCGCCACCTGATAGCCGTCGATCCCCGGCATGCCGATGTCGAGGAATACAATATCCGGGCGGAACTCGCCGACGGCGCGTAAGGCCTCCCGACCGTCGTTGGCCACCCGTGTGATGCGATGGTCGCTGGCCAATAGACTCGACAAGGTCTCCGCCGCGTCGACATTGTCGTCGACCACCAGCACCTTGACCGACCCCTCGACGTCGGCCGCGAGCGCTTTCCGGATGACCGGGTTCACGTGCGCGTCGAGGGGCGTCAGCGGCAAGGTGACCACGAACGCGCTGCCGCGGTTGACGCCTTCGCTTTGTGCCGAGACGCTGCCACCATGGAGCTCTACGAGCCGCCTGACCAGATTGAGCCCGATCCCAAGCCCCTCCTGGGTACCCATCGCGCTCAGCCCGACCCGCGCAAACATGTCGAATACGGCGCCCAAGGAATGCGCCGCTATGCCGACCCCACTATCGACGAACGCCACCCGGGCTTGGGATTCATCCTGGGTTACCGTCACGGTGATTAGGCCACCGGCGGGAGTGTACTTGGCGGCGTTGTCCAGAAGGTTGTTGAATACTTGAATGAGCCGGGTGGCGTCCGCCATCATCATGATGGGTTCTGCGGGCATACGCAGCCGCAATTCGAGTTGCGATTGCTTGAGCAGCTCGGCGTTGGTTTCGGTGGCCGCTGTCACCAGCGACTGCAGTGAAACGGCTTCGCGGACGATTTTCATCCGCCCGCTCGAAACGCGTGCGATATCTAGCAAGTCATTGATCAAGCGAACCAATTGCCCAATTTGACGGGCCATCATGTCGCGCACCTCGGCGACCGCCGCGGGATCATTACCGGCTTTACGGATGAGCTCGAGCCCGTTTCTCACCGGTGCCAGCGGATTGCGCAGTTCGTGGGCGAGAGTCGCGACGAACTCCGTCCGTCGACGGTCCGCCTCGGCCAACGCGTCCGCCATGCGCCGCAGTTCGCTCGCCATCCGACCCGGTTCGGTGCACTCGGTAAACGTCAGCACGGCGGCCGGCTGGGCGGCGCCGTCTTCGATGGGCGCAATGGCGTAGGTCACCGTGACGGCATGGCCTTGCTTGTGCCAGAACACGTCTTCCGCGACTCGATCGGCATAGCCGCCGCGCAGGGCTCGCTGGATGGGACAATCGCCCTCTGGATAGACGCGGCCGTCGGCGCGGTGGTGGTGTACCGTGGTGTGAAAGGATTTGCCGGCCAGGTCAGCCGGTACGTAGCCCAGTAGTTTCGCCGCCGCGACGTTCACGAAGGTACAGACGCCTTCGGCGCTGATCTCGCAGATACCGTGGTCCGCAGTATCGAGGATTTTCTGCAATTCCGTCATCCGGTCAACTTATGCATGCCGTCATTATTTTGCTATAAGCGGCTCATGCGATGCGGCATCGGAGGCCGGCTTACATCATGCAATCGCAGCACGGGTCGACGTACGGATTCCGATGTCGCGCTGCAAACGCCATAGCAATGCCAAGCCGATCAGCGACGTGGCGATGATCACATAGCCGATCGAGTCGAAATGCCGCAGCTTGCCATCGCTGCCCAACGTGACGATCTGGCCGGCGATCACCGAGGCAATGCCGCCGGAGAACTGCTGCACCGAAGCACTGATCGCGTTGAAGGAACCTCGCTGGGTTTCCACGGGGACCGCGGAGACGAGCGCCTGGAAAGGAATCATGCGCGAGAAGATGCCGACGAACAGCAGCGTGTTGATGACGATGAGCAGCCACAACGGAATCGGTCCCAGGTGGGTGTAAATCAGCACCATCACGCTGGACAGCGCCGTGCCCAGGACGAACACGCGAAATTTGCCGAAGCTATCGGCCAACCTGCCGATGATCGGCCCGACGAAGATGGTGCACAGCCCCGTCACCAGATAGACGGTGGGCAGGCTACGCAAATCGATACCCAAGTTATTCACCACGAACGCGCTGGCGAACGGCATCAGCATGAAGCCGCCGGTGGTCAGCAATGCGGAAATGGCGAACGCGATGAGGTAGCGCGGCTCGGTCAGCGTATGAAAAAAATGCATCCAGGGGCTATGCTCCTGGCGCAGCGCTAGATGGTCGGCAACGGGCCGCATGCCGACCACGATGGTGACTCCGCCGCACAGCCCGAGGCCGGCCAGTGCCAGAAACGGCACATGCCAATTCCATCGATTTGACAGGTACAGTCCGATCGGGATGCCGAGCACCTGGCTCGCGGCAAAGGCGGTTTGCACCAGCCCCATGACGCGTCCGCGCAGTTGCAGCGCGAACAAGTCGGTTGCGATGGCGAGCACGATGGAGCCGATGACGCCGCCGAACAACCCGGTCACGATGCGCGCGAGCAGCAACGTCCCAAAAGATTGTGCCATACCGCACCACAGCGTGCCGGCAATGAATCCCGCGTAGAAGAAAAGCAGTAGCTTCTTCCGGTCGAAACGATCCGCAAAGCCGGCGGTCAACAGCCCGGAGATGCCCGCACTGAAGGCATATCCAGAGACCACGAGTCCGAATTGCGTCGGGCCGATCGCAAGGCCCGGCATGATGATCGCGCCGAGCGGCGAGATCAGCATGAAATCGAGGATGATGCCGAACTGCAGGAATGCCAGCACGCCGACGACGAATTTCTGATAAGAAGAGAAGCCCCCGATGGAGGGTGCGGGTCGGCTCATGTCGGCTCTGCTTAAAAGCCGGATACTAACCCGCGCGACCGTGGAGCTCCAACTGAAGCGGGGGCCGAGTAGAAAATCGCCACTGCGAGCATCTCGTCCGGCGTCAGCTGGGCGGCAATCGTCCGCATCTGCTCATCGATGTCGTTCGCTCGTGCGCCCGTCGCAAACGCCGCGGTCTGGCGCTCGATGTAGTCCGAACCCTGGTGCCCGAGCGCCGGTGCGCCGATCTTATAGCCGCTCGGCCCATGACACACGCCGCAGGGCGCGATGCCGCGCGCCGGATCACCGGCAAACACCAGGCGCAGCGCCGGATCCGTCTGGCGCAACGACCGGCCGCCGGCCGGACGGTCGAGGCCGGTGACCGCGGGTAGCCCGCCCGGTAAACGGGCGTAATACGCGGCCACATCGGCGGCGTCCTGCGGCGACAGCGCTTTCGCCAGCGCGTTCATCACACCCCAGAGGCGCTTGTCGCTGCGATAGTCGGCGAGTTCCTTGTAGATGACGGCCGCATCGAGGCCGGCGAGCGTGGGCACGAGAGCCGAGTGGCTGACTCCGTCGATGCCATGGCAGGCGCCGCAGTTCATGGCAACGAACGCGCCATGCGTGGCGTCACCCGCCGCGATGAAGTCCAATGTTTTCGCGGTCCATGCCACGCCCGAGGGCGTGCGCAGCGGTGGCTGCGGCTCGCTGGCCGGCGCCAAGTCGGCATCAAGGCCGAGGCTGCGGCAGAACGCAGCGAACGTGCCGAGCGGCGGACCGTCCAGACGAAACCGACCCACCACCAAAAAGCCGAGCGCGAAGGCCACCACCGAGAGGCCCACCAAGAGCATCCATGAGTTGCGCGACCATCCGCGGGCGAAGCCGCGTTCCCTATTCTCGTGTGACGTCATAGGCCGGCGCCGAGTGCGCTTTGAGAAAGAAGAACTGACCGATCGGATAGCCGTACGCCGCCACCACCAAGATGAACACGACCACGTTCCACAACGCAAAGCCGTTGAGCGCCGCCGGAACCCGCAGCGGCGGGTACACGGCGAGCGCATAGCCGAGGCCGGGTGTCGGGGCCGGTTCGGCACGCCGCACAGCGCTGCGCTCGGCAAAGTGCGAGCGGACCAGAATGACGATCAGCAGCGCCGCCGAGCACAGCAGAATGCCGCCGCCCACCACCGATACATCGACCAGGGCGGCGGTGCGCGCCACCAGCGGCATGCTGTAGTCGAAGTTGGCGACCCGCCGTGGCTGGCCCATCAGGCCTGCGATGTGCCAGGGAATGGTCGTGACGAGCATGCCCCAGAACCACAGCCACAGCTGCCAGCGGGCGAGCGTCTTCGAGCGCAGCGGCTTGCCGGTGAGGCGCGGCCACATCTCGTAGGCGATCGCAAAATACATGATGACGACCGTGCCGCCGAAAATCAGGTGAAAATGTGCCGTGACCCACGACGTGTTGTGAATCATGGAGTTCATCGCATAGCTCATGTTGATGAGCCCGCCAAAGCCGCCCAACCCCAGCATGAGCAGTGACAGGCCGCTGGCAAGCATCATCGGTTCGCGCCACGGCAGCGCGCCGATCCAGCCGAACCACCCGCGGCCGCCGCGGGCGCGCCCCGCGATTTCGAGGCTCGCGCAGATCGTGAACACGGTCAGGAGCGTCGGCAACACCACGAAAAAGGTGAACACCGTCTGCAGGAATTTGAAGCCGACGCCGTGTTCCGGATCGGCGAACAAATGGTGCATGCCCACCGGCAGCGAGAACACCAGGAACATGATGAACACCAGCCGCGCCATCTTGTCGCTGTACAGCCGGCCGCCGGCGGCCTGCGGCAGCAGCGTATAAAAGGCGATGTACGCCGGCATCAGCCAGAAATACACGATGGCGTGCAGGGTCACCGAGAACAGCGTTCGTGCCAGCCCGGCGTCGATCTGCCGGGTCATGCCGAAGGCGGCGGGCAGGATCACACCCAGCAACTCGACCGCGACGCCGCTCGCCGTCCATACCCACAGATAGGCGGTGGCCGTGATCGCAAACATCGCGAGTGGCACCGGCGCACCGGGATGCTCGCGCTTCCACAGGCTCATGTTGAGGATCATCAGCACGACCCAGATCATCGAGCCGCCGACCAGCAGGAACACGCCGGCGTAAAACCACACGCTCGCCAGCAACGGCGGATAGAACGTATAGAGTACGGAGGCGCGGCCGGCGACGATGGTGGAAGCCGCCATCAGCGTACCCATCAGACAGATGCCGAAGCCCACCCACGCCGCCGGCATGCCGCGAATGGGCCGCCCCAGGCTCGTCGCCGTCACCGCATAGCCGAATCCCATCACGAAGAACGTGGTCAGCACGTAGGCCATCACGGTGCCGTGCAGAGTCACCGAGGCGTAGTACAGATTCGAATCGTCGAGCGGTGCCGGCAACGGGCTGCGCATCAGCATCTGCCAGGCACCCAAGACCACCGCCGGCAGGAACAGCCCGAAGGCCACCCAGTAGTGCGCGAGGGCGAGGCGGTTAGCGCGGAACACAGCGCGTCCTCGCGAGCGGCGGCGCTGAGAACTGGTCCTTGGGCACCACGGTGACGCGCGCCCACATGCCCTGGTGGCCGACACCGCAGAATTCATGGCACGGCATGGTGTAGTCGCCGGGTTTCGCAAAGCGGGTGCGGACTTCGGCAATGAATCCCGGTACCACCATGGTATTCACGTTGGTATCGGCGAGGATGAGCCCATGAATGACGTCGGGGCTGGTGACGCGAAACCTGACGAGCGTGCCCTCGGGCACCGTCACGCAATTCGGCACGAAGCCGAACTGCTGCGCAATCAGCCGCACCGTCACCGAGCCATCGGGCTCCTGCGCAGTGCCCAGATTGCTCTCCACGAATTCTCCGTCGAGATGCAAGGTGAGCGGATCGATGGTCTCCACGTTGGAGGGCGGATGCAGCGCCTGCGCGGCTCCCGAAACCACGACCACACCGAGCATTACCGCGAGCAATGCCACCATGGCAATGGCCCACCGCGACTCGGCGCGATCGATTGCCTCGTGACTGCCACCGCCCGGCGCGACGCGAGGCGACTCTGGCGGTACGTCAGCCAATGGCGCCCCGCGGTACGAACAGGCAAAAATAGAACAGCAGCCAGCCGATGACCAGCACCGCGACCGCAATGCCGGAGACGATCAGCGCACCGCGCGGTCCCCGCTCGAGTGCTGCGATGGCGGCATCAGCCGGAAGAATTTTATTGTCGCTCACGGGCTGCCGCCGGCGGCTGCGGCAGGCGCGAGGCTTTGATAGTAGGCGGCCACCGCCGCGACGTCGCGATCGCTCAGCTGTTTGGCAATCAGCAGCATCGCGCCGGGACTGTCCCGACGGAATCCGCGCTGCCACATGGCGAGCTCGAACGCGAGGTAGTGCGCATACTGGCCGCCGAGGTAGGGAATGGTCGGGGACTCGCCTGCACCGCTGCCCCCATGACAGCTGGCGCACGCCGGGATCCCCTTCGCCTCGATGCCGCTGCCGGCGAGCCGTTCACCGTCGTGCAGCAGCGCGGCATCGGCCGCCGCGGCGAGCACCGGGAACGGCGCCTGCATCGAGGCGAAGTAGGTGCTCACATCCACGACGTCGGTGGCGGATAGGCGCTTGGCGATCGATGACATGATCGCGTTCTGCCGCAGACCGGAGCGAAATGAGTGCAGCTGCTCGGCGAGGTAATACGCCGATTGACCGGCGATGCGCGGAAATGCACCGGAGCCGTCGGAGGCGCCGTTGAAGGCATGACACCCGGCACACGCCGGGGCGCCCGCGCCGCTGCCCTGGGCCGCGATCAGGGCACCGCGCTTCAGGTCGGGCAGATGCGCCACGCCGGTGGTGCCCAACTGGCCCGGTTTGAGGCTCTCGTTGGCGCGCTCGATCACGTAGGCGCGAATGGCGGTGGCCTTGGCGCGGTCGAGCACCGCGGCGAACGGCGCCATGCCATTGAACTGCAGCGTGCCATCGATCACGACGTCGTACCATGCGTCCACCGGCAGATAGGCGGACCTGCGCAGATCCGGAATCACGCCGCCGCCCACCGCCGCTTGCCCGTGACAGACGCTGCAGTATTGATTGAACAGACCCTCGCCGGTGGCGATCGTCGCCGCATCCGCCGTTTGCGTGAGCAGCGGCAGAGCATCGCTGTCGGGGTCCGGGCCAACGGCCGGCAGATGCGCCGTGCCGCCCAGTTTGAAGACCAAGACGCGGCTGATATTGCGCTCGTTCCCGGACTGGGCAGATTGCTGTCCCTCGAGCAGCGGGTAGGCGCCGCCCCACCCGGCGAGCACGGCGAGGTATTGTTCACCGTCGACCTCATAGCTCACGGGAGCCGCCATCACCGGCGTCTGGGCGAAGGTCGACCACAGCTTCTCTCCGGTATCGGCACGATAAGCGACGAGATCGCCGGCGGCATTGCCTTGGACCACCAGATTGCCGGCGGTGGTGAGGACGCCGCCGTTCCACGGTCCCAAATAGTTGGTGCGCCAAATTTCCTTGTGCTTGACCGGATCCCAGGCAATCAAGTAGCCCTTCACATTCGGCAGGTTCCGGGTTCCCACGCCGAGATTCCAGCCGAGCGGCTCCGCCTTGAAATCTTTCACCGGCGTGTAGGCCATCCCGATCTCCTGAGCGGGAACGTAGACCAGACCGGTGGCCGGGTTGAATGCCATGGACTGCCAGCTGTGCGCGCCCAAGGCACCGGGCAGCAACGACACGGCCTTGTGGGTGGCATCGTAGCGAATGCCCGGGTTCTCCAGCGGGCGGCCGCTCTTCAAGTCAACGCCGCTGGCCCAGGTGACCGGCGTAAACGCGGTGGCGGATATGAGCTCGCCAGTCTTGCGATCCAGGACATAAAAGAATCCATTCTTGTTCGCCTGCATCAGCACCGCGCGCCGCTTACCATCGATGGCTAGGTCGGCCAGCACGAGCTGTTGTACGGCATCGAAATCCCACTCCTCACCGGGCGTCGCCTGGTAGTGCCAGGCGTAGGCGCCGGTGTCCGCGTCGACCGCCACGATCGACGACAAAAACAGATTGTCGCCGCGGCCGGCGCTGCGATAACCCTGGCTCCATTCCGCGCCGTTGCCGGTACCGAAATAAATGAGATTCAGCTTGGGATCGTACGAAATGCCTTCCCACACCGTTCCGCCGCCGCCCTGCTTCCACCAATCGCCGAACCAGGTCTTGGCCGCCTTCGCCATCGCGTCGTTTTCGAACGGGTGCGCCGGATCGCCCGGCACGGTGTAGAAGCGCCAGATAAGTTTTCCGGTGAGCGCGTCGTAAGCCGACAAGTAGCCGCGCACACCGAACTCGCCCCCGCCGTTGCCGATGATGACCCGCCCTTTGACGATGCGCGGCGCCATCGTGATGCTGTAGGATTTTGCGGGATCGACGGTCAACACGCTCCACACCGGTTTGCCGGTGACCGCGTCGAGCGCCACGAGTCTGCCGTCGAACGTGCCCACGTAGAGCTTGCCTCCCCATGCGCCGACCCCGCGATTGACGACGTCGCAGCAGCCCCTGACGCCGAGGGTGCGCGGCACATGAGGATCATAGGACCAGAGCGGCCGGCCGGTTTTCGCATCGAATGCGCGCACGATGCTCCAGGCGGTGGTCACGTACATCACGCCATCGATGATGAGTGGCGTCGCTTCCTGGCCGCGATCGGTGTCGAAGTCGGCATACCAGGCTAGCCCGAGATCCTTGACATTCGCGTTGGTGATGCGGCTGAGCGGACTGAAGCGCTGCTCGCTGTAGGTTCGGCCGTAGGTCAGCCAATTGGCCGGCTCTTGGGCCGCGCCTTCGAGACGCGCGGCATCGACGTCGGCCGCCGGGCGCGCTGCCCAGGCGCGGTTGCCGGCATTGGCGGTGCTCAGGCAAAGAATCAGGGTAACGAAGGGCAGGAACCGCGGATTCATCAGATGTCTCATTGCTCGGCACCACGCCGAAATCTGCGCGCTGATGCCTCAAGTGTGTAGTTTCGCGCCGGGTCGAGTCTGTACGGTGGCGAACATAACTCGCGGACAACCCAAGCCGGCGATGGCGGGCTAAGATGCCGTCATGTCAACGTGGCGTTCTGTCCTGGCGTGGTTGCCGTTACTGCTGGTCGTCGCCGGAGGTCCCTGCATGGCGGTCGAACGCGCGAAATATTCCGTCGAATTGAGCGATCCGCCGTATGAGATACGTGACTACGCACCCAGCATCGTGGCAAGCGTGCACGTCGACGGCGACCGCGGCGAGGCGGTGAGCGCGGGCTTTCGGATTCTCGCCAACTACATCTTTGGCGGCAATCAGCCGAAAGGGAAGATCGCGATGACCGCGCCGGTGGCGCAACAACCGACCAGCCGCGGCTGGGAGGTCCGCTTCACGATGCCCGCGGGTTACACGCTGAACACGCTGCCGGCGCCCACCGATCCGCGCGTGCATATTGCCGCGGTGTCCGCGCACCGCGCGGCGGTCATCAGCTTCTCCGGCTTTTGGAGCGACGCCAATCTAGGATCGCACGAGAGGAAACTACTCGAGTGGCTGAAGGCGCACCACCTGAGCGCCACGTCCGCGCCCACCTATGACTACTACGATCCGCCGTGGACGCCCTGGTTCATGCGCACCATCGAGGTCGTAGTCGATATCGCACCTCGGCAAGCCTAGCTGCGCGACTCATCGGGGTATGGCGCCCCACCGTGTCGGAAACCATGATGGCCACTTGAGGAACGCCCGGTGAAGGACCGGATTATGTCCGACGCTGACTGACGGTTTCTCGCGACAGCCATGCTCCGGGGACACACGTACCGTGGAGGCAGCTTTTCAACCCCGAGGAGAACGTCATGTCCATCATTGATAAGGTTGTCGCGGCCGTCACACCCCCAGAAAGTGAGGATGCGCGCCGCGAGGCTCGGACCAAGGCCAAAGCCGCGGCCCGCCCAGGCGATTGGCTGTTCATGATATTGCAGCACCATGAACAGATAGAAGCGGCGTTCGTGGCGGTGAAGGCCGCATCGAACGCTGCCGCGCAAACTGCGGCGCAGAAAACGCTAGCGATCATTTTGACCGGTCATTCCAACGCCGAGGAATCGGTACTCTATCCGGCGTTGACCAAAGTCGACGAGAAAGGGCATGCCACGATGGCCTATACGGAGCAGGCTGCCGCGAAGACGCAAATGGCTTTGCTCGAAGGACTCACTCCCATGACCCAGGACTATCTGGACAAACTCGAGCACATCCGCGGCGCGGTAGCGCACCATATGTACGAGGAGGAAAACACCTGGTTCCCCGAGTTGAAGGATAAGGCGCCGCAGGAGGCCCAAGCCAAGCTGACGCAACGCTATCAAGAGGAGTTTAGCCGCTACGTCGGGCGGGATACCAATGTGGAGGGCATTCGCCTGCGCGCGAGCGGTACCTAACGAGTGCGGGGAAGGTGCGATGCACCTTCCCCAGGGCCTATTAGAATTTGCCGCTGAGCGTCAGGTCATAGCTGCGCGGCGGCACGCGGGTCAGGAAGTCGTTGCCGTAGAACGGATAGTCGTTAACGAGATTCTTCTGACTCGTCAGGTTGTAGATTGCGAATTTGACGTTGTAGTGTTCCAAGAAGTTGTAGAACACCGCCGCATTCAACGTGAATTGCCACGGGATGGTGGGTGACTGGTAGTAGCCGCCGTTGGCGGTGAGGATTGCGATCTCCCCGGCGGCGAGCCCAGGGTAACCGGCCTCGGTCGCCGGCAAATTCAAGAATCCCGACTGAGTGGTCTCGATCTTGCCGGTGACCTGAATATTTGCTTGAACGCCGACCCCCGAGTCGTGCTTGTAGTTCGCCAACACGTTGAACAGGTGCTGCGGCACGCCGGGGTCATTGAACGTCTGATTCGGCGTGTACACCGCGTCCAAGCCGCCGCCATCGTAGTTGACCCCCGGCACGGCCGGAAAGTTATAGAAAGATTGCGGCTGATCGAGTGTCGTACGCAGGTACGAGTAGCTCGCGGTGGCAAAAAAATGCGGATCCGGCTGGTAGTTGAGTTCGATTTCGGCACCCTTGATGTGGGCCAAATCGTGCTGCAACCCGCCCTCACCGGAAGGTACGGCGCGGTTCTGCTTGAAAATCGCGGTGGATATGAAAAGGGCCTTGTCGAGAAGGTCGAACTTCAGGCCCGCCTCTTCGAGAAGGGTACCTTGCCGAAGCTGCGTCGTTGGATCGACGCCGAAGGTGCCGACCGCGCCGTCATTGGCATCGGGATCGACGTACTGCGCCTTGTTGTACGTGAGGTAGGCGGACACATGCGAGCTCGGGCTGTAAACGACGCTGATGTTGCCGTTATATAGCCCGTACCAGTTGGTGGACTCCTTTTGCGGCAGGCCATTGACGATTCCAGTCCCGCCCAAGGGATCGGCTTCGTTCAACTGCACCACGTCGCCGCGCAAACCGTAGAGCACGCTCCACTCCGGGGAGAACTGCAGCCGGTGCTCCAGGAATATCGCCGCATCCTGAAGATTGGAGATGATGCTGCCATTCAAGTACCCCGGTGTCCGCCCGGACACCCCGTACTGTGGATGATTGAACGCCGCATCGTACGGAACCGCGCCGCCGTACCCCTGGAGCGATGCCGGGAACACCCACGTGCTCGGACTCGCGGACAGGTCGAAAACGCTCACCGGCTCGTTCGCGAAGTTCTGGATGTCTTCAAGATGGGCGTAACGGTACGTGAAGCCGGCATCGACGTCGTTGTTCACGAAGCCCAAGGGGAACTTCACCTTGAAGTCGGTCTTGTCCTCGACCGTGTAGCATCCCATGCACGTATCGGCGTAATAGTCCTCTGTCTGGTTGTAGCGATTCAGATAATCGTAGAACAGGTTGTTGGTGATCGTGAAATTATCGGTGGCCTTGAAGGTCTGGATGACCTGACCCTTGGCGTGCACCGAGTGGGCGCCGGTGCCCGCGGGTTCATCGATGAGAATTTTGTCGCTGAGGTTCACGGCGCCGGTCAGATCCACCGGTGTACCGAAACCCGAGATGTTCCCCGGCCCTCCCACGATTCCGCCCGTGAGATACGCGCCATTATCGATCAGCCCCTGGTTGACCCGATTGACCCCGTCGTTTTCGCGGTAGCGGGTGTCCTCGAATCCGCCGGTCACGACCACGCTATAAGCCGGCGTGAACTCCGTGAGCGTCGAAATGAACAGCGATTGCTGATGGAAATACATGTCGTAGTAATAGCTGCCGCTATCGTCGGACGTGAAGCTCACGCGCGCCGCGGTATTCGAGGTAATCGGGGTGTTGACATCGAACGAGGCGCGGCGCTTTTGCTGACTGTCGACTTCGATGCTGAAAGCTTCCGTGGCCTTCAACAGGCTGGCCATCTTCGTGGTGATGTCGATGGCGCCGCCGACCCCCGCGCCCGGACCGGCTTGGACGCTCGCCGGGCCCTTGATGATGTCGACCGAGTCCACGCTGTTGAAACTCACCGGTGCGCCGTAACCGTTATCCGTGAAGCTGTCGCGCATGCCGTTGAAGAACAGGTCGCCGTACTGGCCGCGGATACGTGGCACGTTGGGTTGACCGAACGCCGCGTCGGTGTAGCTGCTCGAGGTCAGATAAGAGAACCCGCCCGGATTCTGGATGTTGAGTGCATCGAGTTGCGCCTTCGACAGCAAGGTGTTGTTGCGGGGCGTGTCCATCACGCCCAAATCGAGTCCGTACGCGGACGACGACGACACCTGGGTGGGCAGAATCAGTTCGCCGCGCTTGATCCCGTTCACCACGATCTCGTCGAGGTCGCCGGTGGAGCTGGACGCCGCCGGCGCGGGCGCCGACTGTTGCGCCAGAGCCACGTGAGCAACGAGAGCTAACGGAAACAACGTAATGACAGAACCACGAAACCCTTGTTTCAAGCGTCACCTCATCCCTTCTGATTGTAGTAGGAGGATGCTAACAGGCAGCGTGTCAAGCGAACAACATATTCTGTGCAGGCGAATCCGCGGAGTAATCTTTGCACTAAACTGGAACGTCACTGCGCGCCGATGCACAGCGTTCGTGCATCGAGCGGGACATCAAGCTGGCCCACGCGACTTGCATGTACACTCATCCCGTGACGCGTCGGGTAGCGGAGTTTCAAGAATCCATGAATCGTCGGACTGTTCTGCGAGCCCTGTCGGCGGGCTGCGCCGCGATGATCGGATCGAAGTTCGCAGCCGCGGCAGCGGCGGCGACCGATGCGGATGGCAAGATCAAACCCAATCGCACCTGCGCGCTCCTCATCATCGACGTGCAAAACTGCTTTGTCGCCGGCGGCACCCTCGCGGTGAAGGACGGCGAGGCCGTCGTGCCGGTCATCAACCGCATCGCCCCGGCATTCGGCAATGTCATTCTGACCCAGGACTGGCATACCCCTGGGCATGTGTCGTTTGCTTCGGCGCATCCTGGCCATAAGCCGTACGAGACGGTCACGCTCCCCTACGGCAAGCAAGTCCTGTGGCCCGACCATTGCGTGCAAGGTACCGCGGATGCGGCACTCGACAAAGATCTGCACGTGCCGCAGGCCGCGTTGATCATACGCAAGGGTTTTCACCCCGATGTGGACAGCTACTCGGCATTCGTGGAAGCCGATCGCAAAACGCCCACCGGCCTTGCGGGCTATCTTCGGGAACGCGGCATCGAGCGGCTCTTCGTGGCCGGACTTGCCACGGACTTCTGTGTGGCCTGGACCGCGCTCGACGCCCGTAAAGCAGGCTTCGACACCTATGTCATCGCCGATGCATGCCGCGGGATCGACATCGACGGCTCGGTTGCCGCGGCCTGGGCAAAGCTCGCCGCGCACGGCGTGAAGCGTATCCAATCGACCGACATCGACGTGGCTTGACGGTGCCCGGGCAGCCGCAACAACGGCACTTCGTCGCGATCCAGGAGTTGACCAAGCGATATGCAGAGCACGCGCCGGTGATCGTCGATCTGTCGCTCAGCGTCGCGGCCGGCGAGTTCGTCAGTCTGCTGGGTGCCTCCGGCTGCGGTAAATCGACCCTGTTGAAGCTGATCGCCGGCTTGAGTCCGATCTCCGGCGGCTCGATCCGGATCGACGGCATGCCGCCCCAGGATGCACGCGCGCTGATGTCGTTCGTGTTCCAAGATCCCACCTTGCTGCCGTGGCGCACGGTGTCCCGTAATGTCGAGTTGTCTTTGGAGTTCGAAGGTGTTGCGAGTGCCCGCCGCGCCGCGCGCAGCGCCGAGGTGTTGCAACTCGTCGGCTTGGAGAAGGTCGGCACCGCCTACCCCCGGCAGCTCTCGGGTGGCATGAAGATGCGGGTGTCCATCGCCCGCGCGCTGGCGACGACGCCGCGCCTCCTGCTGATGGATGAGCCGTTCGGCGCTCTCGATGAAATGACCCGCAATCGGCTCAATGAGGAATTGCTGGCGCTGCGCGAGGCGCAGCAATGGACCACGCTGTTCGTCACCCATTCTGTGGCCGAAGCCGTGTTTCTCTCGGATCGAATCGTGCTGATGGGCGCGAATCCGGGCCGCGTGCTGCGCGAGATTCCGGTGTCCCTGCCGCTGCCACGCACGGCCGGACTGCGCAGCGATCCGCAATACCTGGCGCTGGTGGGTGAGGTCTCGCGCGCATTGGCTGCCATCAACTCATGAGCCCGGCGTTGACCTTGTGCGCGATGATCTTGCTGTGGCAAGGCGTCGTGGTGTTCTTCAAGGTGCCGGATTATCTGGTGCCGAGCCCGTTCGAGATCGCAAGCCTGATTCCCAAGCGTGCCGGGGATTTGTCCGCCGCCCTGCTGATCACGGCAGCCGAGGCCGGGGGCGGCTTCATCGCGAGTGTCGTCATGGGTATCACGATAGGCTTGTTCTTCTCCCTCTCCCCGATCATTCGTCGCTGCTTCTATCCCTATGTCGTGCTGCTGCAAACGATTCCGATCATCGCCATCAGCCCGCTGATCCTGCTGTGGCTCGGCAACGGGACGCTGGCGGTTTTGTTCATTTCGTTCTTGATTTCGCTGCCGGCCGTCGTCGTCAACACCACTCAAGGTCTCACCAGCGTCGAAGTCAACCTGGTGAACCTATTTCGCATGGGCAACGCGTCGCTGCCTGCCGTGCTGTTCAAGCTCAAGCTGCCGCACGCGCTGCCCAACATCTTTGCCGGACTGAAAATCGCTGCCGGCGCCGCGGTGGTCGGTGCGTTGGTGGGTGAAACCTTTGCCGGCACTTCCATGCTGGGTGCCGGCGGTTTGGGCTACGCGTCGATTTATGCCCTGAGCCAGCTCGACACACCGTACCTGTTCGCCCTGATCCTCACCTCCTCGTTGCTCGGCCTGATGTTGTTCTTCGGGGTGAGTCTGCTCGAACGCGTGCTGGTGGGAACGTGGCACGAGTCGGCGCTCGGCGGGCGCAGCGAATAGGGCCGCGGCGCTAGCGGGTGTCGGCAAAGCGCTGCCAATCCCGCGTGATCGCATCGTGTCGACGCCGTATGTCCGCAGCGTCGGCCGAGACCAATTGTCCATTCTCGACGACGAAGCGACCGTGCACGATGGTATGCCGCGGCGCCGGCGGCCCCTCCTCGAGCCAGGCTTCCAACACCTCATCGGCCGTCCGGGCGGCGTTGTTTTCCGACAGCGGCCACACCGCCAAGTCAGCCGTGGCGCCCGGCGTAAGCTCACCGATTTCGCCGGCACGACCGAGACACCGCGCCGATCCCAAGGTGGCAAATTCCAACAGCTCGCGTGCGCGAAGGTGCGTACCGTACAGCGACTGATTGGCGCGTCGCGAGACGGCAAACTCGGCCCGTAGCGACGGCGCGGCGTCGGTGCTCAAGCTCACCGGTACGCCGGCGGCCTTCATTTTGGCCACCGGCGCGACCCGCCCGGTACCGATCAGGTTACCCGAGGGGCAGTGACAAATGCCCGTGCCCCAGCGGCCGAGCGACTCGATCTCGAGATCGTTGACGAAAATGGAGTGTGCCACCCAGGCGCGCTGAGATCCCCATCCGACCTCGGCAAAACGCTCCATCGGCCGGCAACCATATTGCTCCCGGCAGAAGTTTTCCTCATCGAGACTCTCCGCCAAATGGGTATGCAGCCGGACATCCATTGTTGCCGCGAGGTCGGCCGCGCGGCGCATCAAGTCATGGGAAACGGCGAAGGGATTGCACGGTGCCAGGGCAATCCGGGTCATCGCACCGCGTCGAGGGTCGTGGTAAGTCCTTACCAGGCGTTCGCAGTCGGCCAGGATGTCATCCTCGGACTCGACCACCGAATCCGGTGGAATCCGCCCGTCCTTGCTCGACAGATTCATTGCTCCCCGGGTGGGGTGGAACCTCATACCAAGTTCCCGGCCGGCGACAATTTCAGCGTCGATCAGCTTTGTTCGCGGATGAATGTTGAGGTGATCACTCGACGTGGTACACCCATCGAGCGCGAGACCGGCCAGGGAGACCCAGGCCGACAGATACGCACCCTCCTCGTCGAGACGTGCCCACAGCGGATAATGGAAGTTCAGCCAGTCCACCAATCCATTGAAAGTTCGGTGGACGATGAGTCCGCGGTTGAGCGATTGATACATGTGGTGATGCGCATTGACCAAACCCGGGGTGACCAGACATCCGCTCGCATCGACCACCCGCAGGGCGACCGGTTCGGCGCCCGCCCGGCCGACCGCCTGCACGAAGCCATCCCGGACCGACACCCAGCCGCCCGGCAAGTCTTCGCCCATCATGGGAACCACGAGATCTGAGTGCGCAATCAACAGGTCGCACGTCGGCGGTGATGGGTCGGGCACAATGGTAACCTCCGTCAAAACCTAAGGAGTGATATCCCAGCATGCCGCGCACGAATTATCACGTTTTCATCACGGCCGCCTCCGGTGCAGCGCCGGCACCGCCCCCCTATCAGGAGTACTACCCCGTCGTCTTGGGCCACGGCGCATGCCTGCACCTACCGATCCAGCCGCTGCCTGACGGCCGGGAAGCGATCGCTCTGCTCATGTCGAACCAAACGCCGTTCACCGTCGAGCAAGCACTCGGCGCGGCCTTGAGCACGTTGGCCGCGGAATTCGCGGCGGATGCGATCGTCGGCATTCCGACGCTCGGACTCGATTATGCGCGCTGGGTGGCTCGCGATTTGGGATTTTCCACGTATGTCGCGTTGGGCAACTCGCGCAAGTTCTGGTACTCGGACGCCTTGTCCGTCCCGGTGCACTCGGTTACCAGTCCCGGCGCCGACAAGAAACTATATCTCGATCCCAACCTCGTCGAACGCGTGGCCGGGAAGCGGACGCTGCTGATCGACGATGTCATCAATACCGGTGGATCGGCCGCCGCGGCCATCGAGTTGTTGCAGCGCGCGGGCGCGATCGTCATCGGTTTGTGCGTGATCCTCATCGAAGGTGATGCCTGGAAGGAGCCCCTCACGGCGTTCTCGCCAGACTGGCCCGACCGCGTTCGCGGGCTCGGTCGCATACCGCTGTTCACCCACACCGCGCAAGGATGGATGCCGCAGGACTTCAGCGCGGCGACGTGAATTCTGTGGTGAACGCCTGCTGATAATCGAGGTCGGCGGCAATAATCTGCAAATCGCGCAGGATCGCGTATTGATGCTTCAGGCGGGCCGGATCGAGATGGCCCGCCGGTTCGCCCGGCCCCTCGATCAGGTGATATTCGAGCATCGCCTTTCGCGACAGCGCGAGCTGCAAGGCGGTCATGGCCGGATTGCGATGCAGGATTTCCGCATCCGCGGCGGCGGCGTCGGTCACGTATCCGCGCCAACCGGCGATGGACGCGCTGACGAATGCCCGCACTGTGTCGGGATGAGCGGCGAGATAACGCGCCGACGTCTCCAATGCCATGTAAGCATCCGACCCGGAATCCTTCACCCACAGCGTACGTACCTTCACGCCCGAATGCTCGAGGATGGGCGGCTCCGAGGTGATGAAACATTGCTGGATATAATCCGGATCGTGAAGAAACGACGCATAGTCGAAGTTGAGCGGCCGAGTCTTTAGATTTTTCAGGTGATATTGCTTGGCCACGTAGAGGAGCCACGGCACCCCGGGTTGCGCCGCCACGGTCCGGCCTTCCAGGTCGGCGAAGGTATGAACCGGTGACGCCGCGTGCACCATCAGACCGACCGGGTCATGTTGCAGCGAGCCCATGACCATCACCAAGGGAATCCCGCGCGAGCGGGCGATCAAGGCCGCGTCCGAACTGCCCAGCCCGAAATCATATTTTCCCAGCGCCACCTGCGGCTCGACGCTCGCATTCGGGCCGATCGGCGAGATCTCGACATCGAGTCCCGCGCGCGCGTACAGGCCATGCGTCAAGGCAAAGAAATATCCGGCATTTTCCGCCTCGGGGTACCAATCGAGGAGCAGCGTGACTTTTTGATGCAATGGCGCGGGGGCGGTGACCGCGCCGGCACTCCACAGCGCAACCAGCAAGCCCAATCCCGCCACGATCAGCACCGAGGGCCGGCGTCCGGACTCGTGCTCCTTCCGGGCCGGTGACGATTCCCCGATCAGTGCGCCAGAGCTGGATAGTCGGTGTAGCCTTCCGCGCCACCGCCGTACAGCGTTTCCATGTGCAAAGGGTTCAACGGTGCACCGAGTCGGAAACGCACCGCCAAATCCGGATTGGCGATGAACAGCTTGCCGTAAACGATGGCGTCAGCCAACCCGCTCGATACCGCCTCCTCACCGGAGCGTTGGTCGAAGCCACCGTTCAGCATCAGCACGCCCTTGAAATGCTCGCGCGCCAAATGCGCCAGCGCCACTTCGGCGGGACGGTCGTACTGATCGTGGCGCAACTCGAAAAATGCGATTCGGCGCTCGGACATCCGCTGAGCAACGAATTGCACCAGCGCAGCGGGATCGGAATCGGCCATGTCATTGAATGGTACCAACGGCGAGATCCGGATGGCGACACGCCCGGCGCCGAACACCGAGATCGCGGCGTCAGTGACCTCGAGCAGCAATCGCGCGCGGTTTTCCAGCGAGCCGCCGTAGGCATCGGTGCGATCGTTGACGCTGTCGCGCAAAAATTGGTCGATGAGGTAGCCGTGCGCGCCGTGGATTTGCACACCATCGAAGCCCGCCGCCTTGGCCCGTTCGGCGCCGCGACGAAACAAGTCCACGATCCCCGGCATCTCCGCAGTCAGCAGGGCCCGCGGCACCTCGTACGGCAATTTGCCTGATGGCGTGTGGATCGTGTCGTTGCGCAACGGCTTGTTCGACGAGGAGATCGGCTGCACACCATTGATCGCCGAATGCGTCGCGCGCCCCGGGTGCCAGATCTGCATGATGATGGTGCCGCCCGCGGCATGAACCGCATCGGTTACCCCTCGCCAGCCGGACAGGCAGGCATCGTCAAAGATGCCGCCCTCGCCGAGGAAGGCGCAGGCATCGCGCGCAACCATGGAGCACTCGGTCATGATGAGGCCGGCGTCGGCCCGCTGACTGTAATAGTCGGCCATTAGTTTGTTCGGCACATGGGTGATGCCCGCTCGGACGCGGGTGAGCGGCGCCATTACCACCCGATTCTTGAGCGACAGGGATCCGGCAAGCAGCGGCGTCAGCAGTTTGGAGGTCATCCGCGTAGACTACCGAGGGATATCGGACAGAGCAAGGAGCTCACGGCGGGCATTCGAATCCGCGCTGTGTGGGATAAGTCCGACTCCGCTCGAGGGTGCCCCTGCAGCGCCGCGACCCGTATGATCCTCTGCATCTACACACACGGCGGCGACCATCATGGACATCATCATCATTCTGATCCTTGCACTGCTTCTGTTCGGCGGCGGGGGCGGAATCTATTGGGGCATGGGATCGGGTTGGGGAATCGGTCCGATTGGACTCCTCGTGTTGGTCGTCGTCGTCGTGTTCTTGTTGAATGGCCGCCGCGGACGCCTCTAAGGGCTGAATTGCCGATGAACTGGCCAACATCAGACGCTGAGGAGCGGTTAGACTTCGCGGCGTAGCTGGACAATAACAACATACGGATGTCACATGCCTAATCGGGCCTCCTGATGAGCGTGGCCCCCACCGCTCTACGGGCTGCCGGACGCCCGGCGAAGCTCGCCCTGGTTTGGCTGGCCTGCAGCTATCCCGTGTTGATGGTCGCGAGCATCTTGCTCAAACCGGCCATCGCGGTCACCAGCGCACTCTACCCTCCGCTGGCGCTGTCCGTGAGTGCTTACTATGTGTTGCCGGTGACGAGATGGCCTTGGGTCGCGCTACTCGCCACGGCGTTTGACGTGCAGATCATCCCGCTGGTCACCTTGGCGATGACGGGGGTGCGGCCGACGCTCGGATATTCGGCGGCGGTGTCCTTGTCGACCAGCTTGATCGGTATCGGGATGGTGACCGCCCTGCGGGTCGGCCGCCTCGCGGAACGTGAGAGTCAGCCGCACGGGGTGATGGCGCCGCTGCTGGTGCTCGCCCTGTCGCTCGGCGCGGTGCCCGGTGATCTTTTGAGCACGTGGGTGCATGCGCAAGCCGGCCATCAGCCGGTGACGGCACTGGACTTCGCGATACGCAATCTGTCGTCGCTGCTCACCGTCGTGGCGCTTTGCCCTGTGATCATTGGACTACTCGGCGGTTTCAAGGAACCGATCCCGCCGGTCGCGGGACGGCGTGAGATGGCCTTCATCACCGTGGCACTGGTGTTGATATCTGTACTGTATTTCGTCGTTCCATGGACTCTGGACCGCTTCCTCGAGCTGATGCTGCTGGCAGGTCCCCTGCTGTGGCTCGCGTTACGCTGTTCCCAGCGGGCGATCGCCATGATGAACGCGCTGGTGGCGCTCGCCATCGGCGCCGCCTGTGCGCATGGCTTGGGACGCTTTCCACCGCTGGTCTCGCTCGGCAATTGGCGCGACGGTATCCTGTCCGCTCAGGTGTTTTTGCTCATTACCTGCGGGGAGTCCCTGCTGATCAATCGCATCGTGCTCAAGCAGCGCGCACTACTCGAGGATTCGCGCCGCAAACAGACCATGTTGACCGCCTACGGCAAGGCGCTCGACGAGGCCGAAGATTCGGCGCGGCGCGCGACGGCCCGCGATCTGCATGATGGCGTCGCACAGATCATCGCCGGGCAGGGATTGATTCTCGGGGCGCTGCGTAGCCGGACGCTGGATACACCGTTGAAAGACTTGGTGGATCAGGCTCTCGCCGCCTCACGTGAGGCGCTGTCCACCGTCCGGGTCACCATCGAAGATTTGAGCCCACCGGAAATGGAACACGCGTCGTTGCACCAAATCCTCGCATGGATCACCGATTCCTTCGCACAGCGCTACCATTTCACCGTGAAATGGACCTCAACCGGCGATCCGCTACTTGCCGCGGGCCATCTGCAGTTCATCTATCGCGCGGTCCGAGAACTCGTTTACAACGCCTATAAGCATTCGCAGACCGACACGGTCAATGTGCAAGTAGCGCTCGAATCGGCTGGACTGCAATTATCGGTGAGCGATCAAGGCATCGGATTCGATGCGGATTCTCCACATGAAGACGGGCGGAGGCGACTCGGGTTGGTGCAGTTGACGGAACGGGTCGCTGTCGCGGGCGGCACCATGGAGACCCGCGCCGCGGTGGGCAACGGTTGCCGCATCACCATCTGGTTGCCACGGTCGGCGGTGAACCGCCAATGAGCGGGCCATGGCAGCCGTTTCCGGTTCTCGAGACCTCGCGGCTGGTGCTTCGAGAAATAGCCAAGGACGACGCACCCGCGCTGTTCGCGATCTATGAAGATCGGGAACACATGCGCTGGTACGGTATTGAACCCTATCCGGATCTTGCCGCCGTCGAAGCGCGCATCAGGACGCTGGGCGAATTGCGACGCCAGGCGAATCCCGGCACGCCGTGGGCGATCACCACCAAGCATGACGGCACTTTCATTGGCACTTGCGGACTGTTTGCCTGGAATAGAAGCTGGCGCAAATGCAGCGTTGGCTACGAAATCGCCAAGGCCGCCCAGGGAAACGGCTACATGCAGGAAGCACTGACGGCCGCGCTCTCATGGGGATTTCAAAGCATGGCCGTGAATCGCGTCGATGCTCAGGTACACCCCAACAACGTGCGGTCAGTCAAGCTGCTGCATCGTCTGCACTTCGCGGAGGAAGGGCGCCTGCGTCAAGCAGCCTACTGGAGCCATGAATTTCACGATATGTTGCAGCTCTCGCTGCTGCGCGCGGATTGGCCCGGCTAGCGAACCGCCGAGACCCCGCGGCCATGTGCTAAATTGCGCGCCTCAATGACCGTTACAAGGAACCCTACGTGCGCTTCTCCGAACTCATTCCGGGAGTCGTGATTCGAACACCTCCCCGGCTCGTCACCGCCAAAGAGATGCTCGAGTTTGCATCGCGCTACGATCCGCAGTGGTTCCATGTGGATCCCAAACGCGCGACCGCGGGCCGCTGGAAAGGGCTGATCGCGAGCGGCTGGTACACCTGTGCCATCGCGAAGGAAATGATGGTGCAAAGCGTGCTGTCCGGCTCCGAATCATTCGGCTCATCGGGAAGCGATGCAATAAAATGGCTGCATCCCGTGCGCCCCGAGGACACGGTAGCGCTGCGCTTCGAGGTGCTGCGCTCGAGCAAGTCGCCCTCGGGTCGCACCGGAATTCTGTTGTCGAAATCCGAGCTTTGGAACCAGAACGACCGGCTGGTCTTCACGATGCAAGAGACCACTCTCTTCGAGGTCACGCAGTGAGCGGTAAGCGCACCTGTACCCGCGTGCCGCGTGGCGGGATCGCGGCGATCAGGAGTTGTGCGCCAATCGCATCCGCGCGGTAGCGCATCGAATGTAATCCAAACCCCGGCTTGTAACCTGCAGCGATCCCGACACCGTCATCCGTCACCTCGAGCACCAGTGCAACCTTCGAGGCGGTTACGCTGATGACAATGCGCGTCGCGCTCGCATGGCGGGCCGCATTGGTTACCGCCTCTTGGACGATACGGTACAAATGGTCCGACACGGTCACGTCGAGCGCGGGATTGAGGTCGACCGGGACGACCAGATCGATCGGCAGACCGAAGCGGCGTGATTGCTGCGCGAGCGCATTGAGCGCGAACAACAGGCCGCCAAACTCTTTCGTGCCCGGTGCCAGGCCGTGCGCGAGTTTGCGAGTGGTCTCGATGGCACCGGTGACGAGTTCTATGAGCTGTTCGAATTCGGCGGGGGCAACCGCCTCGCCACGCAGCGCGTGAGTATGGCAGCTGCGCAGCATCAAACTGACGCCCGTCAGCACCTGGCCGAGCCCATCGTGCAAATCGATCCCGATGCGCCGTTGTTCGTTGTGAATCGCATCGAACATATGCTCGATCAGCACCTTGCGATTGGTGATGTCTTCGGCCATGCCGATCACCGCGATCGCCGCCGTAGTGGTCGCTATCGGCGGTGATTCCGCCGCCATGCGCAACCAGCGTCTCTCGCCAGTCCTGGAGATGATGCGCAATTCAATTTCGACCATCTTGCCTTGGCCCAAGTCCGAGAGCCGTTCCTCCACCGAGGCTTGGTCGCGGGGATCGACGAAACTTTGCCAGCCCAGGCGATTGACTTCGTGGCGCTCGCAGCCGAAGACGGCCGCGAATTCATCGTCCGCCCAGGTGAATTCGATGATCCCGCCGGCGCTGAGGAGTCCCTCGAACACGTAGCCGCGAACCAGCCGCGCGAGCGCCCGGTAGCGCTCTCCCGCGCGATTCATGTCCCCTGGGGTGGCAGAGCTCAGAATCGGCAAGCGGATCAAGCGAACACGGTCTCGCTGGCGAATTCGCCGATTTCAAGTCGATTCATGGAGTTGCTGCTTCCTGGACAATGCATGTGCATTGTGTCATTTAGGAGCAACGTATGCGAACCCTAATCGGTTGTTTCTGGGCGATGGCCTTGGTGACGCTGCACGTTGCCGCCGCTGCGCCCGCTCCGGATGTCACAGTAACGGATGCATGGATACGCTGGCTGCCGGCGGACATTCCCGCGGCCGGCTATATGACGCTGGTGAACGGCCTGGCCGTGGACCGTGTCCTGATCGCCGTGACCAGCAAGGATTATGGCGACATCGGCATTCATCAAACCTTGGACGACCACGGCGTAAGTAAAATGCGGCCGGTGGACTCCATCACGCTCACGCCGCATGCGCCCGTTCGTTTCGCCGAGGGCGGCTATCATCTCATGCTGATGCAACCAACCCACCCGGTAAACCCCGGCGACCGGGTGACCATGACCTTGCATTTCAAACAAGGCCGGCCGATCGACGTCGCGTTCACCGTTCGCGCGGGCGGCTAGCCGCGCTCAAAGCTCCCACGTGGCGGTGAGGCCGATGGTCGCCGGCCGCACGGTGTAGCCCTCGGGCACCGAGTTCACCGAAGGATATTGAATGATGTTCTTCCAATTGAACAGGTCCTTGGCGTACAGCCCGATGCTGAGCTTGTCGCGCGTCAAGCCCACATTGAGATTGACGATGCCATAGCCCGGGGAGAACAGCTGATTCAATCCGCTGCTGTCGAAATACGCCCGCGCGCGGCCGGTATAGGGATAATCCGCACGCACGAATGCCGTCATCGAGTCGGCCACCGGCGTATCGAAATCGATGCTGGGCGTGATGCTGTACTTCGGCACATTGAGGATGGCCTCGCCCACGTTCACGATGCCGGCGCCCAGGCCCGACACCGACGAGATATAGGTATGCGTGGTGCCGCCGTTCAGCCCCAGCGTCAGTGACGGCAGCACCAGCGCTCGTAGCTCGAGTTCGCTGCCGTAGATTTGGGCATCGCCCACGTTGGTGGTGAAGCCGAAACCGCATGTCGGCAGATTGACGGTTTGCTGAATGTTGGTCCATTTGATGGCATAGGCCGCCGCATTCACCGACAACCGGTTGTCGATGTACCGGCCTTTACTGCCGATTTCATAACTCCACAGGGAATCGGACTGGTACTGGGTGGGCGGGTTGGCAATATTCAGCGTCTGATAGTCGGCGTCGCAGGTGCCACCCGGCACGTTGGCCGGATCCGGTCCGGTGGGCCCTCCCAGGCGGAATCCCTTGGCGACAGTGGCATAGACGTTGCTGTTGTCGTTGATCGCGTAGTCGAGTGAGGCCTTCGGCGTGGTGGCGTTGAAGTGCTCGGTATCGGTGTACTGCGTGGGCAATCCGAAGGAGTAGAAACCGCCGCTGTTCACGTAGTAATCGGACTTGGCGGAGACATAGCGCAAACCCACCGTCGCTTTCAAATTCGAGGTGACCTGCAACCCGAGTTCACCGAACGGAGCGAGCTGGCGCTCCGTGAGCCATACATGGCCCAAGTAGATGAGATCGTTCGCGAAGGACACTCCCGGGTAATTCGTCGCGCCCACCGGCGATTGCGGCGAACCGATACCGTAACCATAGATGTTTTGGAACTGGGCCTGCAACCCGGGAATGAACTCATCGTCGAGGTGCTTCTGGTGCTGGATGTTGAAGTACAGACCGCCGGTCCAGGTGAGCGGCATGCCGGCGAGCGACGACGACGTGGAACTCAGTCGGACCTCCTGCGATGTCTGCTCGGTGGTGGTGCGGTAGTACACCGGCGAGGGCAGGAAGGCGAGCACCGTGCTCGTCGCATACGCCTGTTGCGGGGTCGCCGCGGCCGGCGCGACGAAGTCATCCGCAAAGATGTTCGAGTTGTAATACGTGCCGTCGGTGATGCGATGAAAATCCCGGTTGAGATAGCTGCTGATCGAGGTCAGCTCCGCCCAGCCCAGGTTCTTGGTGACCGTGACACTCGGCAACGACAACGTATCGGTGCCGGGCTCGGCCACGCGCTTGTCTTGATCGTAGACGCCGAGCGCCGGATATTGAAGCGCACTATCGGCGACGGCCGTTCGTTGCCAGAAGAACGCCGGTGTGACGACGAGATCGCCGGGACCTAAGTACTTGCCGCTGATTCGAAATACATCGGTGCGCACATCGTTGACGTCCTTGCGGGCGAGCACGCCGGTATCGTCGTTGATGCCGAGCGACAGAATGGAGCCACCGGGACCCGCTCCCGTGGCGGTCGGCACGTAGTTGTCCACGTAGCCGCTCTCGTCGGCGATGTCGACGCCGATTCGCAATGCGAACACGCCCTGCACCACCGGCACGTTGAGAATCGCGTATTCATCGTTATTGAAGCCCCCATGGTGGGTCACCGACAGATCGGTGCTCACCGAGGCGCTGAAGGCATCGACGTCGGGCTGTTTGGTGATGAAGCGGATGGTGCCGCCCATGGAACTCGCGCCGTACAGCGTCCCTTGAGGTCCGCGCAATACCTCGACGCGATCGAGGTCGAACAGCTTCGGCTGGACCGCGCCGTCGAACAGGTTCTTCGTCGTGACCGAGACCTCGTCGATGTAGATACCCACCGTCGCCGAACCGGACGTCGAACTCACCCCGCGAATCTCGATGTTGTCGAGACCCGGACCGGCTCCGGCCTGAAAGGAAATGCCCGGCACGGTGCGGGTGATGTCGTCGTAATCGGCGACATGGTGTTCCGCCAACTGTGCACCGCTGATCGCGGACACGCTGATCGGAATGTCTTTGATGTCCTCGGAGCGCTTTTGCGAAGTGACCACGATCTCCTGCAGCTGGTCGGAGGCATCGGGCTCGTTGGCCACCGCCTGGTTAAGCAGCCAACCGCCCAGCGCGACACTCAAGATCGCGACGCGGTGCCCGACGCGCACGCCCGACATCGAATTCATCATCCCCTTCTCCCATCTAATATCCCGTCACTCCCTTTGCAAGATACACCAAGTGGAACTTCCAAGGCGACCACCGTGTCCCATAAATCTCACTGCTTCTGGAGTCGGATTCATGAAAAGAATTCCTCGGTATATCCTCGGCTTGGTCGGTACGGCGGCGCTGGTCACGTCGGCCGTCGCGTGGGCGGACAATCCTCTCGGTCTGTATGTCGGCGCAGGCGTCGGCGCGGGTCAATTGAGTAACGACAACGGCCGTTACGATCCCTATGGCTATTCAGGCGGCTTTGCCGACCACGATGCGGCGTGGAAAGTTCTCGCCGGTATTCGGCCACTGCCGGTGGTCGGCGCCGAAGTCGAGTACCTCGATTTTGGCAACGCCGGCGGCAGCCAGGGGTTCTATAACGGCTATTACGATTACGGATTCAGCGAACATCCGAAGGCGACGATTCTGTACGGCGTGGGTTACCTGCCTTTGCCGCTGCCGTTTCTCGATGTCTACGGTAAGGTGGGCGTCGCACGGTTGCAGACCGACAACATCTATTACTCCGCCACCGCCGGCTGCGCCCTAACGCCGGGTGTCACGTGCGCGGGGGCGGAATCGCGCTTCGATCAGCAGAATACTCATGCGGCCTATGGAGTGGGGGTACAGGCCAAGTATCAGGACTTTGCACTACGCGGTGAGTACGAGCGCATCAGCTCGAGCTTTGGCGATCCCGACGCACTCATGGTCAGCCTGACGTGGACTTTCTGACGACCCTTTGAGACGACCCTTGACAACCATCGTGGTTTCGCCTGTAATTTCCGTCATGACAGAATTGTCAGTAATACAAAGAAGGCCCGTTCCGGCGGCCGTGCAGGCGTTCATTCTCGAGTGGGGCAACTTGGGCGAACGCTGGGGCGTGAACCGCTCGGTGAGCCAGATCCACGCGCTGCTCTATGCTTCCCCCCAGCCGCTCGCCGCGGAAGATATTGCCGATGCGCTCGGCATTGCGCGCTCTAATGTGTCGAATTCCCTGCGCGAACTGCAATCCTGGAATCTCATCCGGCCGGTGCCCATCCTCGGCGAGCGACGAACCTTCTTCCAGGCGGAAACGGACCTGTGGACGCTGGTCGCGAGAATCGCTGCGGGGCGAAAGACCCGTGAACTCGATCCGGCCGCGGCGGCATTGCGCAGCTGCGTGGAGATGTCCCGCGCCGACAAAGACTTGGACCCGGTGGTGCTGCATCGCCTGCGGGACATGCTCGAATTCGTGGAGCGTATCAGCCGCTGGTATGAGCAAATGATCGCCTTGCCGCGATCCACGCTGGTCACACTGGTGAGGCTGGGCGGCGGGATCGCGCGGCTGCTGCCGCGGACCGGCAAACGCGATTGAATCGGGGCGACCGCGCGTCGGCACGGCTGTGCGCCTAAGCGGCTCTCAGCCCACGCTCTCGGGCAAGAATCCACCGGACTGGCGCTGCCAGAGTGCGGCATAGACGCCGTGTCGCGCCAACAGCGCGGCATGCGTGCCCTCCTCGATGATGTGGCCCTCATCGATCACCGCAAGGCGATCCATGCGTGCAATAGTCGACAGCCGGTGCGCGATCGCGATCACCGTGCGTCCTCGCATCAGTTCATCCAATTGTTCCTGAATGGCGGATTCCACCTCGGAATCGAGGGCCGATGTCGCCTCGTCCAGCACCAATATCGGGGCATCCTTCAGGATCACGCGGGCGATGGCAATACGCTGCCGCTGGCCGCCCGACAGCTTGACACCGCGTTCGCCCACGTGGGCGTCGAATCCGCGACGACCCTGCCAGTCCTCGAGCTGCTCGATGAAGTCGAGTGCATGAGCGCGCCGGGCCGCAGCCATGACCTCACCATCAGGGGCCCGCGGCCGTCCGTAGCGAAGGTTATCGCGGATCGAGCGGTGCAGTAACGAGGTGTCCTGGGTCACCATCCCGATCTGCGCGCGAAGACTCTCCTGGGTGACGCCGGCGATATCCTGATCATCGATGAGGATGCGCCCGGTCAGCGGTTCATGGAAGCGCAGCAACAGGTTCACCAGGGTCGACTTGCCCGCACCCGAGCGGCCGATCAGACCCAATCGCTCTCCCGCGCTGATGGCCAGGTTGAAGTCTCGCAGCACCCCACCTCGCTCGCCCTCGCGCCGGATCCGACCGTAGTCGAAACTGACGTGTTCGAAGCGCACGGCCCCCGCTTTCAGTTGCAAGGCCACCGCGCCGGGCCGGTCGGCCATCTGGCGGGGTACGGCGATCGATCGCATGCCATCTTGCACGACACCGACATTTTCAAAAATGCTGGTGATGCTCTGCGCGACCCAGCCGGACATGTTGGCAATCTGCCAGGCCAGCGGCAGCGCCGTAGCCACCGTGCTGAGAGGCACCCGGCCGCTTCGCCAGGCGAGAATCGCCAGTGCGCCGGTGCCGACCATCATGCAGGCGTTCATCAGCGAGAGCGAGACACTCCACTGGGTGATGAGCCGCTGCTGCCGGTGAAACGAGTGGGTGTGGTCGTCCACCGACTCGCGCACGAAGGCGTCCTCATCTTCCGCGCGGGCGAACAACTTCACGGTGAGAATGTTGGTGTAGCTGTCGACCACCCGCCCGGTGAGCTGGGAGCGCACCTCGGACATGCGCTGCGAACGCTCGCGCATGCGCGGCACGACGACGCGCAGCAACGCGGCGTAACACGCAAACCACATCATGATCGGCAGGGCAATGCGCCAGTCCGAACGCGCCAGCAGCACGATGGCGCTGCCGCCGTAGACCATGATGTACCACACGGCGTTGATCATCTGCACCACGCTCTCGCGCAGGCTCGGGCCGCTCTGCATCACCCGGTTGGCGATGCGACCGGCGAAATCGTTCTGAAAGAAAGTCCAGCTCTGCCGCACCACATGCCAATGGCTCTGCCAGCGAATCAGGTTGGTCATGCCAGGCGCAATCGCCTGGTTGGTGACCAGGTATTGCGCCAGTAGCGCAGCCGGTCGCGCCAGCAACATGACCGCCGCCATGCCGAGCAATTGTCCGCCGGCATCGTGGAATAGCAGCGCCGGAGTTTCGGAGGAGACCAGCGAGGTGACACGACCGATGATTACGGGGATCGTCGTGTCGAGCAATGCCACCACGAGTCCGGTCGCGAACAGCGCGACGATCACGCCCGGGGTCTGACGGACGAAGTGCCAGTAGAAGCGGAGTAATGCCCGCGGGCTGTCGACCGATGGCGGCGGAGCCGGGGGCGGCAAGCCGGTCGGCGCCAGCAGTTTTTCAAAGAAACCGAACACGCCGTCAGCGACGCACGATTGCGGTGGCGCCGGCGCTGCCCTTACAGAGACGAAGTTCGTCACTCACCCGGCGGCGGCAACCTTGTCCTGAGTCTTGGTATCGAAATCGCTCGCCTCGTGCCGCTCGCGCAATTGGCTGGCCGGGTCGCCTTGGAGACGGTTCACCATCCGCCCCCGCTTGACCGCCGGCCGCGCCGCAATCGCGTCGGTCCAGCGCTGCAGATTCTTGTAGTCGGCGACTTGCAGGAACTCGCCCGAGTCGTAGGCCTGGCCCTTGGCGAGGTTCCCGTACCATGGCCAGACGGCGATGTCGGCAATGCTGTACTCGGTGCCGGCCAGATATTCATTGTCCGCAAGATGGCGGTCGAGCACGTCCAACTGGCGCTTCACCTCCATGGCGAAGCGGTCGATGGCATATTTGATCTTGACGGGCGCGTAAGCATAGAAATGCCCGAAGCCACCGCCGACGTACGGCGCCGACCCCATTTGCCACATCAACCACGACAGGCACTGCGCGCGGGCACCCGGCTCGGTTGGCATGAAGGCGGCGAATTTCTCCGCCAGATGAATCAAGATTGCACCGGACTCGAAGACGCGGATGGGGACGGGTCCACTGCGGTCGAGCAGTGCCGGAATCTTCGAGTTCGGATTCACTGCCACGAAGCCCGAACCGAACTGGTCGCCATCGCGGATGTTAATCAGCCAGGCATCGTACTCGGCGCCGGTGTGGCCCTTCGCCAAAAGCTCCTCGAGCATCACGGTGACCTTGACGCCGTTGGGAGTGGCGAGCGAATACAGTTGCAACGGGTGGCGCCCCACCGGCAGCTCTTTCTGGTGCGTGGGTCCCGCGATGGGGCGGTTGATGTTCGCGAATTGCCCCCCGTTGTCCTTGTCCCAGGTCCAGATCTTCGGCGGGATATAGGTGGTTTCTTCGCTCATGGCTCGAGGCTCCCGGTGTCGATGGCTAATGCTTGCGAGTATTATAGCCGAATGGCTGGACACCCCTATCCGATCGGCACGCCGGGAATCCCCTGGGGCGAGGCGGAAATTGCCGCGTGGCTGTCGCGGCAGACCGTCAAGCGCAGTTACGCGTCGGACGTGCTGCGCGTGATCGAACACTTAAGCTCGCGCTACGACGTGGTGGAGTATGGACGCCTCGAGCATGATCCCGACAGATATCCGCTGTTAGCGATCAAGAGCCGCGGCTGGCACGACGCGCTGCCGTGTGTATTGGTGACGGGTGGCGTACATGGTTATGAGACCAGCGGAGTGCACGGCGCGCTTGAGTTTCTCGAGCGGCGCGCCGCATCCTATGCGGGCCGGGTCAACCTCCTGGTTGCGCCTTGCGTGAGCCCTTGGGCCTACGAAGTGATTCATCGCTGGAATCCGCATGCCGTCGACCCGAACCGCTCATTCCGCGAGCCCAGCCCGGCGCAGGAAGCATCGGCGTTGATGCACTGGGTCGCGCCCTATCGCGAGCAGGTGCTGGCGCACATCGATTTGCACGAGACCACCGATACCGATGAATCCGAGTTTCGCCCGGCGCTCGCCGCTCGCGACGGCGTGGCGCATGTGCCGGGGGATGTTCCCGATGGTTTTTATCTGGTCGACGACGGCGAGCATCCGCAACCCGAGTTCCAGCAAGCGATAATCGCCGAGGTGGCGAAAATCACGCATATCGCGCCGGCCGACTGCGACGGCAACATCATCGGCTCAGCCGTGGTCGCGCCGGGCGTCATCACCTATCCGCTGCAACAATGGGGCTTGTGCGCAGGCGTCACCCCGGCGCCGTACAAGACCACGACGGAGGTCTACCCCGATAGTCCTCGGACGACGCCCGAACAATGCATTGCGGCCCAGGTGGCCGCGGTGTGTGCGGCGATCGATTTCGTGTTGGCTACCCCGCGCCTCAGTCGAGGCGCGTGACACGCGGACGATTCAACGCGGGATCGTTCGGATCGAGCGGCGGATGCGGTGCCTTGTAGGTGGCCTCGAAGTAGCTCACGACCGCATCGATATCCAGGGGGCCCGTGAGCGGATCGCCACCCTTCAGCAAGGTGCTGAAGTTATCGCCTCCCTGGGCGAGATAGCTGTCCACGGTAATGCGATACCGAACCTGCGGGTGCAGCACGACGCCGTGCTCGACGATCACCTCGACCCGGCCACTATTGGCCGGCGAGCGCAGCGTGACGCGTTTGATCCGCTCGCAGGAGGGAGCCGAAGCGCTCCACTCCACGTGCAAACCGTTCGACAGCTGGAATATCTTGTGCGCCGTTTGGCCATTACAGCCTGGAAATTGCTGCTCCAAGAGAGCCTTGAGGTCCGCCGCCGACAAGGTCAGCGTCACCAGGCTGTTGCCGAACGGTCGTACCGCGAAGGCTTCCTGATAGGTCACCTCGTGAGGATAGCTGGCCGACGCGACGTTGAATCCGGGGCTGCGCACGCCGCCCTGATTGACCAAGGCGAGCACCGCGCCCCCCTTGGACGCCCCGGCGGTTGCCGCGAGTTCCGAATCGGCGATCACTTCGCCGGCCGGTTCCTCCCCGCTAGGGCCTGGCGCGTTGGGCAGCGGCGCGGTGATGGTACCAATGACGTGATTCGCAACCGTGGCCACGGCGGCCGCGTAGTCGCCGACCAGCTGGCGCAGCTGGGCGACGCGAGCGGACTTTAGGTACGGGTGCACCGGTGAGTCGGGTGCATCGGCATCCGCGTGACTGACGAGGCGATTGCTGGCCGTGAGCTTCTGCACCCGGCCGGTTGCGGGATCGAGTACGAGGTCGATGCCGGTGACCACGTGGCCGTAATAGCCCGCCTGCGTGACCGGTATCCTTCGACCCGCGCGGTTCGGCAGGAGACAGTTATAGGCTTTATGAGTATGGCCGGAAATGACCAAATCCACCGCATCATCGAGGTGCGCCACGACATCGAGGATCGGTGATGCGGCCGGATCACCCAGCTGGCCGGCGCAGTCGTTGACCGCCTCGACGCTACCGGGCGCCGCGCCGGTTTGCACGCCACCTTGGTGGATCAGTACGACGATCGCATGAACACCCCGTGCGTGCAGCAGCGGAATCAATGCATTGGCGGTCTCGGCTTCGTCGTCGAATTGCAGGCCGGCCACCGCCTGGGGGGTCACGATGCTCGGCGTTCCCTTCAGCCCCAAACCGATGAAGGCGACAGGAATTCCCTGAAATTCGCGGATGACATAGGGCGGAAACAGCGTCGCACCGGTCGCGACCTGGCGCACGTTGGCTGCCAGATAGGCAAAGGAGGCACCCGGAAACGCGTGGCTCTCGAGGCAGGTGCGAACCGCGCCCGGAAAGCACCCGCCGTTCTGTTTGCGGAGTAGCTCGCTGGGACCCCGGTCGAACTCATGGTTGCCCACCGCGGTGACATCGAGACCGAGCAGGTTCATGGCCTCGACCGTCGGCTCATCGTGATACAGGCCGGAGATCAATGGGCTGGCTCCGATCAGATCCCCGGCGCTCACCACCACATGATTCGGGTTTTCGGCCATCAATTGCCCGACGTAAGCGCCGAGGTAATCGATGCCGCCCACCACGATCGGTGGCTGGCCGGGCACGGCGATGAGACCATCGGATAGCAGGGCACCGTGGAAATCGTTAAACGCGATGATCTTGACCGTCACCGGTGGCGCGGAAGCTGTCGGCGGCGCGGGCGGGGTGGGCCCGGGCGCATGAACCGCCGTGCATGCGGCGGCAACCAGCGCGAGTAGACAAGCTGCAACACATTGGATGATCACAGTGCGCAGAACGTGCGTCATCCCGATCGCCTAATCCGTCCGCGCCACGCGCCCCGCATTTCGCTCCACGGTGACCCTGACACCCCGTGCTGCCAACAACATTTCCATCACGAACGCCGCCAGCGAGGCCATCGTCAACACGATCGCACCGCCAAAAGCGAAAAATAGCAGCTTTGCCGCGGCAGATCCACGCACTTCGCCGAGGAACAGCACCAGCACCGAGGCACACGTCAGCGCACCGGCCAGCGCGGAAAAGACCACCGCGGCATCGAGCACGTGGGAACGGCGACGCAGCAGGTTCAGCAATTCGTCGCGCATCGGATCCCTTGTCTCCTTGGAGAGCGTGTCCACACGATCGGCGACGCGCGCCAGACGCGCCGCGAACGCGCCGAGCAGCGTCGCGGTGGCGGAGAGGAGAAAAACCGGCGTCAACGCCAGCTGCACCACGTGAGCGGCGGCTTCGAGGGTGTATTCGGTCATGGGCTCGCAATTATGACATTGTGGGGATTCGCTGACACGGAGTGGCGGTGGCCACCCGCGGCGCAGCCTGCGTACAGTATTGTGCGATGACGACGCAACTCGCCACCGTAAGGTTCTTTACCGCCGCGGCCGTGCTCGTGTCGTTGAGCGGCCTGCAAAGCGGCTGCATGTCGCTCGGGCCGAGAACCTTCAAGGCGGATCAGGTCGATTACTCGCGCGCCTTGGGCGATGCCAAGAAACGCCAGATCCTCGCCCTGATCGTCGGTCTGCGCTACGCCGATGCGCCGGCATTTCTCAACGTCTCCCAAGTCATCGCGGGATACACGTTCACCGCCAGCGCCACCGCGGTTGCCAACAGCACGCCGGATCCCGGGGGCCCGGGCACCGGCCTTATGGGCATGGCCTCCTATGCCGATCACCCGACCTTCACGTTCACGCCAACCACGGGCGAAAGCTATGCCAGGGCCTACATCCATCCGCTCCTGCCCGCGCAAATTTTGCCGCTTGCCGATGGGGGAGTTCCGATCGACCTCCTGCTGCGCATCGCGGTCCAATCGATTGGCGGCTTGAGCAACGCCGCCATGCTCGGCGGCCCGAGCGGCAACGGCACGCCGGGATTTTTCGAATTGTTGGCCGTGCTGCGCCGGCTGCAGCTCGCCGGCGAAGTGTCGATTGCGTACAAGCCGGGGCCGAACGGGGGATCCGTCAGCCTGGCGCTCGGCTTGCCCCGCGGCAGCGGGTCCACCGCCGTGGCAGAGGACCTGGCCCGCGTGCGTGAACTACTCGCGCTGCCGGACGGTACCGCTCCCTACCCGATCACCACGGGCAACGACGGGTCCGTACCGCGGGGTATTACGATCGTAACCCGCTCGGTCCTCGGCATTCTCACCGATCTCGGCGCCGAGATCGAGGTGCCCGCCGCGGATATCGACGACGGTGCGACCAAGCCCGCCGTTCAGCTGGTCGGCGGAGAGACACGACCCGTCATCTTGATTCACGCGGCCAAGAAGATGGCCAACCCCGTGTATGCCTCCATCGTGTACCGCAACTCACGGTTCTGGATCGACGACGCCGATTTCGATTCCAAATATGCCTTGACCGTGGTCCAAGACCTCATGGCACTCGCCGAGGAAACCGACGAGTCTCACGCCCCGGTCGTCACGGTGCCCGCCAACTAAAGAACACGCCGCGGCAAAAACGCGCCCAGCGCTTGTCACCCGGCCTCGCGGCCGGGCTCGACGTGTACTACAAGCGCTCGACCGATACGCTCGACGATGGACAATTCGGCCAGGCGGTGGTGCTCAATCAGTTCAATTACGCACACGGCTTCAGCCGCGGCGCTGAACTGAAAATCCTCTACGCCGCAGACGGTATAAGGGCGTACGCCAATGCCTCGCACGAGATCACCATGGTCAAGCATGCTGCAGCGCGTGGAGGTGGCCGGGTGCAGTGGCTCACGCACGCGAATCCTTCTCTTCCGGTAGCGTGATACGCCCGAAGGAGAATTTGCGATGGCCGGTCTGCGGAGGAATTGGCGCAACGGACTGTGGCTCGCCCTGCTCGGTGCGTCGACTTTCCTGGTTTTCGTCTTTGCGTGGCATGTTTGGCTCGGCCGCAGTTCCGTCCTGGCGCAGACTCCTGCGGTGGCCATCGGCAATCTTGCCCGGCTCGCTGGGGACGGGGACGTCGAACTGTCGGGGCTGGTCACCTTCGTCGACGCACGAGACCGAGTTTGCTACGTGCAGGACAGTACCGGCGCATTGGCGCTTGCCCTTCCCTCCTCAGCCACGCTTCCCGTGGCCGGCGATCGGGTCCGCATACGCGCGCGGCTTGCGCAAGCCGGCCGGTCAAACCCCGGCACGCAGTCCTTCACCTTGCGCGGCGTTACCATCGAACTCTTGGCGCATGGCGCTCTGCCACGGCCCGAGCCGATGCAACTGGATGATTTTTTTCTGGCCTCGAATACTTTGGAGAACCACCTCATCGAGACCAGCGCCATCGTGCGCGCCGCCCACCGTGAGGGATCCTCGATGCGGCTCGAGCTCAGTGCCAGAGAAGAGGTGCCGGTCTTCATCGTCGATGCGGGGTCGTTGTCCGCCGACTCGCTCGTGGACTCGAAGATCGATCTGCAAGGCGTGCTGAGCTTTCGCCATGCCGCGGCGAGGAGAGATGCGGCGAAGAGTGCGCGTGAGCCGGCAGTGTGGATCGGCTCCTATCGTCAAATCCGCATCTTGGACCCCGGCGCCCTCCGCCCCGCGAGCGCCCTCGCTGCGCGCGTTGGTGTTGGATCCGCAGTGGGTCAATCGGGGTCGCCGTGTCACGATCGAGGCAAGGGTCGCGGCAGTCGAGTCAGACCGCGTCTTGATCGCCGAATGCGACGGCATGACGATGGCTGTTGAAACGACCGATGCCGGCAAATTTTCGGCAGGCGAAGCCGTCGAAGCGAGCGGCTGGCCGGTACGGCATTTCGGCACCACCAAATTGCATCGGGCCACGGTCGAGCGGATTCCATCGCTCGAGCCGAGCTTCGCCGCAGGTGACCGGCTGCCGCTGCTGACCTCCATTCCCGCGATTCATGCACTGGGTAACGCGGGCGCGGAGCGCGGCTACCCCGTCGATATGGTGGCGACCATTGCCTACTTCGAACCGTCCCGCGAAGGCCTCTTCGTCATCGTCGGTACCGATGGCATTTACGTCGATACCGGCGGACGGCCGCTCGACGGCCTTGCGCTCCGCCAGCGAGTGCACATCGCGGGTATCACCCGTAGCGGCGGCTTCGCGCCCTTCGTCGGTCAGACGCGCATTAGCGGGCTCGATGTCGCGGCCTGGCCGACACCGCGACCGGTGGACAGCGACATAGCACCGACCGGCGCCTACGACAGTGCCTGGGTCGCACTCGAGGGGCGCGTGGGTCCGATTCAATCGACGGATGCATATTTCAGCTTCGATTTGATGACCGCAATCGGACCCGTGCGCGCCCAGCTGGCGCGGCCCGCCGACCTCCGCGGGCTGCAAAAACTGGTCGACGCCAAGGTCCGGGTGACCGGCGTATTCGCCACCGTGCACACCTCCAAACTCGAATTGATCGGGTATCGCGTGCTCATCAATTCGCTGGCCGAGATCGACGTGCTGCGACCGGCGCACTTCGCGGGAGAAGGTACCCAGATCCGGCCGATCGCGCAGCTGCTGCAGTATTCCGGTGACCTCGCCACGAGTGCGCGGGTTCGAATCCGCGGACGCGTCACGGCGCTCGCGCAAGATGCCCTCTACGTCGAGGACGACAGCGGCGCGGTGCGGGTCAGTGCCGATGCCTCTGCCATCGTCCCGGGAAATGTGGTCGACGTCTCCGGATATCCGACGCTCGGCGAGAACGGCGCGGTCATGGCCGACACCATCCTCACCGTCACCGGTGAGCCGGTGAAGCTGAAACCCCGCGCCGCCCGAGCCGAGGAAATCATGAACGGCGAATTCGACAATCGGCTGGTTGAGCTTGAGGGCAGTGTGTTGAGCGTCTCCCGAAGTCCCACGCAGTTGCTGCTGACACTGCAATCCGGCAACACCGCCTTCGTGGCCCAGCTCGACGATCGGACTGCGACGAGCGAGATCGTGGCGGGCAGCCTGGTTCGGGTGACCGGGATCGCCTTGGTGGCCCGCGAACGCGGGTGGTATCGCACCAATGTCCTGGTCCCGGCCTCGTTCCGCATTCAAATGCGCAGCGCCGACGATCTCAAGCTGCTGCACGCCGCACCTTGGTGGAACCTCGATCATGTCTTGCCGATCCTCGCGTTGCTCATCATCTCCATCTGCCTGGTGATGTTGTGGGTCGCGGTGCTGCGCCGGCGAGTCAAGGCGCAGACCGGCGAGTTGGTGCTGGCACGCGAAGTCGCCGAGTCGGCCAACCGCGCCAAGAGCGAGTTTCTCGCCAATATGAGTCATGAGATCCGCACTCCCTTGAACGGCATCATCGGCATGAGCGAATTGTGTCTCGGCACGGACCTTCTTCCCGAGCAGCAGGAGTATCTTGAAATCGTCAAGCAATCGGCAGATGGACTGCTGCTGGTGATCAACGACATCCTGGACTTCTCGAAGATCGAAGCCGGCAAGTTGGATCTGGAACTGATCCCGTTCGATTTGCGGGAGTGCATCGACGCCGCGGCCAAGACCCTAGCCCTTGCGGCGCATAGGAAAGGTCTGAAATTGACCTGTGATATCGACCCGGCGATTCCCGCCATGGTTCGCGGTGATCCGAACCGGCTGCGCCAGGTGCTGCTCAATCTGACCAGCAATGCAGTCAAGTTCACCGCCAAGGGCAGCGTCGCCATCGAGGTCAAGATGTTGTCCTCAGGTGGCGAAGAGCATGAACTGCAATTCACCGTGGCGGATACCGGCATCGGAATTCCACAGAAAGCTCAGGACTCGATCTTCAGTCCGTTCACCCAGGCCGATACCTCGACCACCCGCAAGTTCGGCGGGACCGGCCTGGGATTGACCATCTGTCGCCGCTTGATAGGGATGTTTGGCGGTACCATCTGGTTCGACAGCGAACCGGGCATCGGCAGCGAATTTCATTTCACCGCCCGGTTTGGCGTTGCATCGTCCCCCTTGAACGAAGCAGCCGTGATCGGCGTGTTGGAGACCCGGGCGCCGCTGACTCCGGCCAATGGTCCCTTGAACATCCTTTTGGCCGAGGATAACGCGGTCAACCAACTGGTCATGACCCGCTTGCTGCACAAGCGGGGTCACCAAGTAACGGTGGTATCCGATGGGCGCAGCGCGGTCGATGCGGTTTCGCATGGCGACTTCGACATGGTGTTCATGGACGTGCAAATGCCGGTCCTCGACGGCCTGCAGGCGACGCAGGAGATCCGCCGCGCGCAAGCCGACTCTCACCCCCGCGTTCCGATCGTTGCGCTCACCGCGCATGCCATGCAGGGCGACAAGCAGCGCTGCCTGGCCGCGGGAATGGATGGCTATCTAACGAAGCCGATCAAACCCGCCGAACTCGACCGGGTATTGCACATCTATGAAACGCCACGACCGGAGACCGCCGCGGTGAGCTGAACCGCCGCCTTGCCATTTGTACTCGATTCGGGTCTAGTTGATTGCATGAGCGTGGATTCAGATGAATTCTTGAACGTGCCGGTGCCAGCGGACCGCTCGATCGCGTGGGGCAAGATCGCGGTGACCAATGCGCTGTTCAGCATCTGCCTGCCGACCTTGATCACGGGCCTAGATCTGGCGGCCGCGGCGCCACAGCGCTATTTTCTCTCGGGAGTCATTGCCGGCAGCGCTATCCTCACGCTGATCGGAATTCTGACCAGCGTTTTAGGCTCGCGCACGCGATTGAGTTCCTACATGCTCGCGCGCATCGCGTTCGGCACGCACGGCTCGACGCTGCTCAATCTGGCCTTTGCGCTCTCGTTGCTCGGCTGGTTCGGCGTGAACATCGATTTGTTCGGCGATGCGATGGCGCGTCTGACGGCAGCCATGTGGGGTTATGCGGGACCCAAGTGGCCGATGGAACTCATCGCCGGGCTGCTGATGACCCTGACCACCTTGGTGGGTTTACGCGCCATCAACGCGCTATCGCTGGTGATCGTGCCGGTGCTCGGCCTGGTGTGTCTGTGGATGCTGTGGGACTCGCTCAAGTTCGGCTCGTTCGCCACGATTCTCGCGCGGGCGCCGGCGGCTGGCATGTCGTTCGGCGATACCGTCTCCGCGGTAGTCGGCGGCGTGATCGTGGGTGCCGTCATCATGCCGGATACTTGTCGCTTCATCGAGCGGCCGAGCGGTGCGGTGTGGACGTCGATTCTGACCTATTTCGTGACCGGCGTGGCGGTCACCGCGATCGGCGGTATCGCTGCACTCGCCACCGGTAAGGTGGAGATTTTGGATCTCATGCTGTCCATTGGGTTGGGCGCGGGTGCGTTCGCCATCGTGCTCGGCGGTAGCTGGATCTTGAACGCGTTGAATCTCTACAGCTTGGTATTGAGCGTCGGAGTGGCGGTACCCCGGTCGCGCCGCGGCGTGACCACCGTTATCGGCGGGCTCGCCGGCACGCTGGTGGCATTCCTGCAGATCCTGGATCACTTCCTCACGTTCTTGTTCTATCTGTCGATCGTCTTCGTCCCCGTGGCGAGCATCATCGTGGTCGATTTTTTCCTGGTACGACCCCGGGACTACACCGGCGCTGCCGCCCTGTCGGTTAGATCGATCGAACCCAAGGCGCTCGTTGCATGGGCCTTGGGCGCGCTGCTCGCCGTGCTGGGTTCGGCAGGTTTCCTGACCCTGTCCGGTATTGCCGCGGTAGACGCCCTCGGGGTCTCGGCGCTGCTATACGGCGCGCTGCGGTGGCGGCCCGGCGCCGCCGTGTCCGAATCCGTGTGAATGCGTCTTCGCGGTCGCTGACGCGACCGTCTGCGATCCGCTTGCGTAGGCTCTGCCGCCGGATTCTCGGCTGCAAAAAACCGGTGGTTTGGTTGCGCGCACTCCCCGGTACCGGCAAAACGCGGCTGCTGCGCGAGATCGCGAGCGGCGGTTCGGTGCTCGACGTCGCGGGTTGGTTGATCTTGGACGACCCGAACCCGGAGACGCTGCAGGCGGCATTGCGTGCCGTGGGTGCAGAATCTCGGGCACGCCTGCTGATGGCATCGCGCTCTAATGCACCGATCGCGGATTCCATGCGCACCGCATCGCTCTACGGGCACGTCGAGGTGTTGGGCGACCGCGACCTGTTCTTCACATCCGCAGATTGCCGGGTCGCAGGCAGTGCGGATCTGCTGGCGGTGAGCGGCGGATGGCCGCTGCTCATGGATGGATATGTACGAGGTCGCGCGGTCGAGATGAGCCAGATGCTGCCCGACTTCCTCGACCGGGAGGTGTTGCCGGAC
>Ga0116230_10000197_pt1 | contig 48642 bp, 45 predicted proteins | sample S1TSphfallax_3_FD_88678 | JGI IMG/M metagenome (GOLD analysis project Ga0116230, IMG submission 88678) | Host-associated microbial communities from peat moss isolated from Minnesota, USA - S1T2_Fd - Sphagnum fallax MG | ecosystem: Host-associated > Plants > Peat moss > Unclassified | place...
CCGCCGGCGTTTGGTTTTCCGCTCCGCCGCCACCACCCCCACCGCCGTGGCAGGATAGGAGCGCGAGCGAGACCACGCATAGCCACAGCGGGCGACGCAGGCGGCGCCGGAGAAACGCGCCGACCGTGGCCATAACGAGCAGTGCGCCGCCGAATCCTGCGCCGATGCCGGCGAGCAGCGGCGGCTTCTTGAGCGACGACACTGCCGCAGTCACGTCGGTTGAGAACGTCACCGTCACGGTCGACGCCTGTGTACCGTCGAGGGTCACGCTCGCGGACGGTGAGAAACCACAGCTTGCATGGGCCGGCAGAGCGCCGCAGGCGAGCGCAACTGTCTGGGTCGATCCGTTCAAGGGGGTCACGGTCAAGGCCGCTGTTGCCGAGGAACCCGCGGCGACGCTCACGGTGCTCGGCGTCACCGAGGCGCTGAAGTCGGGCGCTGCAGCGGTCACCTCGACCGTGAGCGTCGCTGAGGCGCTGCCCGCGTAGGTGCTGCTGCCGCCGTAAACGGCCGACAGGCTCTGCGATCCGGTCGCCAAGGATGTGGTCGTGAACGTCGCCTTTCCGGTCGCGTCGAGGGCGCCCGTGCCGAGCGCGGTCGTGCCGTCCAGGAAGGACACGCTGCCCGTGGGAATTGGCGCACCGCCCGCGGCGTCCGCCACGACCGCGGTGAGAGTCAAGGCTTGGTCCTGGCCGACAGAAGTTGCGGAACTCGTGAGCGTCGTGGTCGTCGCCGCGAGGCTCGAGGCGACCCCCCACTGATTGATGAAACTGACGAGTCCGTATTCGTCGCTGTCGGCAACCAGCAGATCGGGCTTTTTGTCGCCGTTCATGTCGAGCGCCATTGCCGCGCCCGGCAACACCGGCGAGAACATTTGCATGTTGACCTGATTCGGGAAATTCCCCGTGCCATTGCCGAACAGCACGCCGCTGAAGTCACCAGGCAAGAAGAACGCCACGTCCGGGTAGCCGTCACCGTTGAAATCGCCGACTGCGATCGGTGGCGCGGGGTCCGCGGCGCCGTTGGCGATGGTCGTCACGAGCGCCGCGGCAAAGGTACCGTCACCGCGACCGAGCAGTGCGATCACTTCGGTATTGCCGCCCTCGTTGTTGAGTACGCCTTGCGTCGCGCCCGCGATGAGGTCGATCTTGCCGTCATTGTTGATGTCGGCGAGTTTGAGATCCGCAAAATAGAGTGCCGGCACCGTGACCGTGCTCGCGGTAAAGCTGCTGTTGGAGTTACCGAGATAGACGTGCACGACGCCGGGGCCCACGGGCACCGAGGTGTTGCTGGCGGCGACCCCGGCATCAACGACAACCAGGTCGGCGCGGCCATCGCCATTCAAATCGGCGGTGGCGATGATGGGCTGCAAGGATCCATCGATCGCAACCGGCGCCGTGAAGCTGTGGTTCGCCTGTCCGTAGAGCACGTAGACACCCGTCGCGCAGGGCGAGCAAAACACGCCGCGCAGCGCGACGGCGATATCCGGGTAACCATCGCCGTTGAAGTCGCCAATTACCGCCCCGACCGGCGTGCCGATCGAGTTCGGCAAGACGTAATCGAGCTCACCGCTGAGCCCCGTCCCGCCGTTGCCGAACAACACGCCGATGAAATTGTCGCCCGTGCCGTTCGTGCCCACAGCGACCGCGTCCGGTTTGCCGTCGCCGTTGAGATCGCCGGCGGCAACGATCGCCGGGATGAAGTTGGTCGCCGACGCGACGCCGTCGGCGAAGGATCCATCGTCACGCCCCGTCGAAATCGTCAGGCCCGCGAGCGTACTCCCGCCGGCATTGGTGCTGGACGGCTGGGGTTGCAACAGGTCCGGCGTTCCATCGCCGTTGAAATCGGCGGTCGCATAGATGTTCGTACTGGGCCACTGCGAGATGCTCTGGATGCCGCCATTGCCGCCCGAGGCATACGCACCGAACAGGGTTACCGGCGCCGCATTGAAGCGGCCGTTGCCGTAACCCATGAGCACTTGATAGTACCAACTGTTGCCGGCCGCGCTGAACGCGCCATTGGATTCGCGGCCGACGACGAGATCCGTATAGCCGTCGCCGTCGATGTCCGTGGCGACCAGGGACGCCGGCTGCGGCACGACCTCGTAAGCGCCGTTTGCGGTGAATGTACCGTCGCCATGACCGAGATAGACTTGGACGACGCCGCCGACCGACGTGCAACCGAGACAGGAGAGTTCCTGCGCAAGGTCGAGCTTTCCGTCGCCATTGAAATCACCTACGGCGAATGCCGAATTGGCGCCCTGCGTGAAACTGTCGCCCGGAAGCACCTGGGTACCTGCGCCGAAGGAGCCGTCGCCGTTGCCCGGATACAGGTTGCCGTCGGCCATCAGCACGTCGATCTTGCCGTTGCCGTGAAAGTCGCCCGTCACCAGCGTTTGGCTGGTTTGATTGCTCGACACCGGGGCGATCGCCGAAGAGGGTCCGACCTTGAAACTGCCGTCGCCCTTGCCCAGCAGCGTCGTGAGTTGGTAGCTGCCGCCCGCGGAGGTATTCGGCACGATGATATCCGGTACGCCGTCGCCATTCGCATCGTCGACGATGAATGCTGCGTCCGCAGCTGTGCTCAGCACATAGACGACCGGGGCCTTGAAGGTGCCGTCGCCATTGTTGATGAAGACGCCGACGCCCGCTTGACTGCTCGGGGACGAGGTCACGCCGGTGGCGACGATGTCGATCGCCCCGTCGCCGTTGAGATCGACCGCGAGGACTTGCGGTGTGACGTTGCTCGCGAGCGTCGTCGCCGTCGCGGCCAGTGTTTTGGGATTGTATCCATTCACGACGAGGTCGGGACTGCTGGCGATCTGGCCGTGAACGGCCTCATAGACCCCGCCGGTCGTCAGTCCCAGCCAGCCCGCGGCGGTCGAAGCGATCCCACGGGTCGGATCCTTGCAGCCGTTGGGGAATTTGTTTGCGGTCGTCGTCAAGTTCGCTTGATTGTGCAGGGTATTCTGAAAATTCGTCGCCGGAGTCAAAGCGAGCAAGGGATAGAACGAGTACTGCGTGATGCTGCAATCGGACTGGCGCAGGAGGCCCGATTTGTCGTGCTTGTCATGACCGAAGATACTGGCCGTGCCGAGAAATTCCAGCTGGGTCGGCGCCGGTGTGTCGGCCACGGTGAGCACCGCGGCTCCGACGAGCGCGCAAACGAGTAAGGTTCGCAGAGAGCGTGCCACCATGAGTTCATCCCTTGCCTCTTTCGCCGGTTCGGCCTCGAGAAGCTAACGAATCGGCGCAGGCGTCGACCACTCCCAAACGGTAGTTGGCGCGGCGGTCACGCTGCGTCAAGTTGGCGGTCGTAAGGCTGCGCATTCCCGCGCAACCCAGGTGCGCTCTCTACGCAGAGTGCGCTCTGTCCGAAGAGGTGAACGACCGTGTCGACGAACGAACGGCTGCTCGCAGCGAAGCCCACCCTGATCGCCAGCTACGCGAGACCCCTGGATCGGATGGGTTTCTGGCAGGTCCTGAACACTCTTGCGCCCATGGCCTCGCTCTGGTGGGCGATAGCCGCGAGCGCGCGCGTGTCGGTCGCCCTGACCACGGCGTTCCTCGTGCTGCTCACCCTGTTCACGATGCGCGCTTTCGTGCTGATGCACGATTGCGGTCACGGCAGCCTGTTTCGCAGCGTCGCGCTCAACAAGGCGTTCGGTTTCTTACTCGGTGTAATCGTCGGCGTCCCCCAATATGTATGGTCGAAACGCCATGCCCGTCACCACGCGACCAACGGGAACTGGCAACGATTCCGAGGCGTGCTCGACATCCTTACCGTCAAGGAATACGCAGCCCTCGATGCCGCGAGCAGGCGCCGATACGTGCGCCTGCGCAAGCTCGTGTTCGCACCGTATGGCGGCTTCATGTACCTCGTTTTTCGGCCACGCTACATCTGGCTCAAAGGCACGTTCGACTTGCTTCGATTCCTGGTGGTTGCCAAGCTCCGGGCGCCGAAAATTCCGCTGCGCCAGCATGTCAGGCAGTTTCATTCCCGCCATTGGCGCAGCGCGATCGATTATCGCCACATGTGTTGGACCAACTTGGGCGTGCTCGCCGGCGCAGCGGCCATGAGTCACGCCATCGGAACGGGCGTGTTCCTGTTGGTCTACGTGGCGAGCCTGTCGCTGGTCGGCGCCGCACTGATCCTGCTCGTGCATGCACAGCACAACTTTCCGCACGCGTATGCGGCGAATGACGCCGCCTGGGACCCCGACGCCGCCACGCTGCAGGGAACGAGTTGGATGTTGTTACCCGCCTGGCTCGATTGGTTCACAGCGGATTCGGCCTACCACCACATCCACCACCTGTCCTCGGCCATCCCGAATTATCGACTCGCAGAATGCCACCACCACAACCCGGATCTCTTCGCCGGCGTGACACGACTGCGTCTGACCCAGATCCCGGAGACGTTGCGCTGTATCCTATGGGACGAGGCTGCCGGACGCATCGTCTCGACCGAAGAGTAGGTGCATGGCGCGTCTTTAGCCCGAGCCGAGCGACGCGACGATCGCCCGCTGCAGCACTTCGGGCGCGATCGGTTTTTGCAGCAAGGTGAACTTGCGCTGATTGGCCTGCAGCAGCGCGTCGGAAGACGTCTCGCCCGTCGTGATCAGCACGGGGAAATGGCCGTGCAGCTGCTGCAGCCGATCGGCGAGCAGCGCGCCGTGTTCCTCGCTGCCGAGACGCAGGTCGACGATCATGAGATCGGGTATCCCGGCGCGTTCGAACAAGAGATCCGTCTCGTCGGTCGATTGCGCGGTGGCGACCGCGACGCCCCAGACCTCGAGCAAGGTCTGCGTGCTCTTGATGATGTCCTGCTCGTCGTCGACGACGTAGATACGGCGGCCACGAAGCACGGCATCGGATTGCGCACGCGGCAGCATATCGGGCGGCGGCTCGGCGAGTTCGACGGGCATGCTCACGCAAAACGAGGTGCCGCGCCCCATGGCGGATTGAACTTCGACCTTGGCGCCGATGAGTTCGCAGAGACGCTGCACGATCGCGAGTCCGAGGCCCACGCCGCGCGATCGGTCCCGCCCGGGATTGTCGAGTTGATAGAACTCTTCGAATATCCTGCCCTCCTCGCCCGCAGGGATGCCCTTGCCCGTATCCTCGACGCGCATGACCGCAGTCGCGCGTGGACCCGAGCATTCGAGCGAGGTCGTGACGACTACCTCTCCCGCTTCCGTGTACTTGATCGCATTGTCGAGCAGATTGCGCAGGATGCGGCTGATCGCGACCGGGTCGCCGAGCAAACGGATGGACTCGCACTCGCAGCGCAAGACCAAGCCCTTTTGCGCCGCCGGCTGCGCGTATTCCGCGCACACGTCCGCCGCCAGGCGTTCGAGCGCGAGGTTTTGATGCTCCGGCACGTAATAACCGGCCGACAGTCGCGACAGGTCGAGCAGTCCGTTCAGCAAGTTACCCAAGGCGCGCACGATCTGATCGACGTTCTGGCTGACCTCTTCGAGGGTCTCGGGCGCGGGCCGCGCGGCGAGTACGGCACTGTAGACGGACAGTGCGTGCAAGGGCTGACGCAGGTCGTGGCTCGCCGCGGCGAGCACGCGCGCTCGCGCCTGCGCCGATTGCTCCGCACGCTCCATCGCGGCGCCGACTTCCATATTGCGCTGCTCGAGGTCGCGGACCAGCCGATCCCGCTCGTGCCGTATCGAGACGGAGCGCAGCAGGAGTTTGTCGCCGTCGGCGGCCGCGAGGATCAGGACGGCGCACAGCAGGATCGTCAGCGCCGCGACACCGAGCGACTGACCGGGATGCACCGCCCCCCAGGTCGCTCCAGCCGGCAGCACGAGGCACAGCGCATAGGCCGCCTGGATGTAGCGCGAGGATTGCGAGACCGCGACGCCGGCCGCCGGTATCACGAGCAGCGTGGCTCCGAGCACGGCTTGTTGGTACACGGGCAACGCCGGCAGGAACAGCGTCGCGCCGAGCCCGATGACCCCACCCGAGATCGCGGCGAGCGCGACGAACGCGAGGTGCACGCGCCGCGGATCGATGTCATAACCGCGCTGCAAGACACCACGGGCATAGCGCGCACGAATCAGTTCTACGCTGATCGAAGTCGCGGCCCAGGCAAGGAAGATCGGCACACTGACGAAGGCGAGCGTCAAGAATCCGATGCCGAGCACGAGCATCAATTGCACCGAGGGCATGCGCAACATCGCCCGCGCATGCAGGCCGATCAACTCGACGAGTTGCTCCCGCGCCGAGGCGGCCGCGCGTTCTGCCTCCGCATCCGGAAGACTCATCCGCGCACCGTCGCGGGCAGCTCCTGTAATCGCATTTGAGTCGCCTTGATGACCGCTTCCGTGCGGTTGCGCGCTCCCAGCGCCTGGAAAACGAGTGCGATGTGCTCCTTGACGGTATGTTCGGACAGACTGAGTTCGCGCGAGATCAGCTTCGTCGGCAAGCCGCGGCTCAAACACGCGAGGACTTGCATCTGGCGCGGCGTGAGCATCGGCTTGTGCGGTAGAGCGCCCGCGGTGCTGATGATCTGTTCGGGCAGATACACGGCGCCGCCCAACACGTGCTGCAGAGCTTTGGTCAGCACTTCCGGTTGCACGCTCTTCGGGATGAAACTCATCGCGCCGGCATCGATGCAGCTGCGGATCGTGCCGAAGTCATCGACACCGGACACGACGACGACCGCGACCTGGGGCGCGAGTTCCTTGATCCGGCGCACGGCGTCGAGCCCGTTTTCTTTCTTGAGGGCGAGATCGACGAGGCACAACTGCAGATCCGCGTGGCGCTCGATCAGCGCCGTCGCTTCATCGATCGTCGCCGCCTCGATGCACACGACCTGGTGCCCGATCGTCGCGAGCAACATGCGCAGGCCGGCACGGAACAGGGCATGATCATCGACGATCAGGATTTTCAAACAGACCCCCGCAAAGTGTACGCCCGCGAATTCTACCTCGTGATGCCCGCAGCGCGGCCCGGGGGGCTCCCCCCATTTTGGGGGGGTTGCCCGCGCAGACCCCGGCTTCCTACAGTGCGTGCTGCGATTTGCTCGTCAACACAGGATTGTCAAATGACCATTTTCGCGGGACAGCTGTGCGCCTTGGAACGGGTCGGGCGCGGCGCGGTGTTGATCGACGCTGAGACGCGGGTTCTCGAAGCCAACGCCTGCGTGCGCTTCGGCGACGGCTTGCAACGGGTCGACGGCCGCTTGTACGCGCCTCAGGCGACGGATCGCAGGCGCTTGCAGCAGTTTCTGAGTACGATCGTGAATCCGGACCTTCCGCCCGGCGACTATGCGCCGACCTTGACGCTGCCGCGACCGTCGGGCTTGCGGCCGTGGTTGCTCGCGGCAATCGATCGCGCAACAGCCGGACGCGGCGAGCAGCGCACGACGGTGATCTTGCTGTTGATCACCGATGTCGAGGCGCCGGCGAGCCTGCCGCGGGGGCTGTTGATGCAATTGTTCGGGCTCACGCTGACCGAAGCACAGATCGCGCGGCAGCTCGCGACGGGCAAATCCTTGCAGAAGGTTTCCGCGTCGGTCGGCATCAGCGCGGGTCACGCGCGCCAGCGGCTCAAGACCATCTTCGAGAAGACGGCCACCTGCCGCCAGGGGGAGCTGATCGCGCTGCTCGCGAAGCTCGCTTAGGCACACGGTGGGGCCGTGCTAGCCAAATTCGTCGCGGCGCTCAGCCCGTGCCGCCGACCGTCAAGGCATCGATGCGCAGGGTCGGCTGGCCGACGCCGACGGGCACCGACTGGCCCTCCTTGCCACAAGTGCCGACACCGCCATCGAGTTTCAGATCGTTGCCGACCATGCTCACGCGGGTCAGCACGTCGGGGCCGTTGCCGATCAGCGTCGCCCCTTTGACCGGCGCTCCGATCTTGCCGTTCTCGATCAGGTAGGCCTCGCTCGCCGAGAACACGAACTTGCCGGACGTGATGTCGACCTGACCGCCGCCGAAGTTCACGGCGTACAGACCCTTCTCGACCGAGGCGATGATCTCCTCGGGCGCGCGTTTACCGGCGCGCATGTAGGTGTTCGTCATGCGCGGCAGCGTCATGTGGGCGAAGGACTCGCGCCGGCCGTTGCCGGTGGGGGCCTGGCCCATCAAGCGTGCATTCATCTTGTCCTGGATGTAGCCGCGCAAGATGCCGTTCTCGATCAACACGGTGCACTGGGTCGGTGTGCCTTCGTCGTCGACGTTCAGCGATCCGCGGCGTCGATCCAGCGTGCCGTCGTCGACGACCGTGATCTCGTCGGTCGCAACCTTCTGCCCGATGCGATTCGAGAACGCCGAGGTCCCCTTGCGATTGAAGTCTCCTTCCAGACCATGGCCGATCGCCTCGTGCAGCAGTATTCCGGGCCAGCCGGGACCGAGCACGACCGGCATGGCACCTGCCGGCGCCGCCACGGCCTCGAGGTTCACCAAGGCCTGACGCACGGCCTCGCGGCCGTGGTCGAAGAGGTGTTCGCCGCGCAGCAATTCATCGAGTCCGTAGCGGCCACCGCCGCCGCTGTAGCCCTGTTCGCGCCGCCCGTTCTGCTCGACGATCACGGAAACGTTGACGCGCACGAGCGGCCGCACATCCGCCGCGAGCGTACCGTCGCTCGCGGCGATCAGCACGACCTCGTGCACGGCGGCCAAGGACGCCATCACCTGTTTGACGCGCGGATCGATACGCCGGGTATCGGCATCGACGCGCATGAGCCAGGCGACCTTGTCTTCGTCGCGGATCGAGTTGAGCGGATCGACCGGCAAATACAGCCGGTGCGCGGGCGGTCTGTTCCATGCCTTCACGGTGCTGCGCCCGCCGCTACGCGCAATGGCGCGCGCCGCGTCGGAGGCCTCGATCAAGGCCGGCAACAGGACCTCGTCGGTGTAGGCAAACCCGGTCTTCTCGCCGCTGATCGCCCGCACACCGACGCCCTGTTCGATGCTGTAGGAACCGTCCTTGACGATGCCGTCCTCGAGCGACCAGGACTCCTCGCGCGACAATTCGAAGTACAAGTCGGCGTAATCGACGCCGCGGCTCAGGACCGTGTCCAGCACCCCGGTCAGGCGTCCTTCGTCGAGACCGGAGGGAGCGAGGATCGCCTGTTCGGCGATTGCGAACATGGCTGCACTCACGCGAGCACCGCCACCGAACTGTCGATGCCCAGCCGGCGATTCTCGAGGGCGGGAAAGCGCGCCCGCGTCTCCGCCTGTTTGGCCAAATCGAATTGTGCCCTGATCACACCCGAACCTCGTTCCAATCTTGACAAGATCTTCCCCCAGTAATCGACGATCAAAGTGTCTCCGTAGGTCTCGCGGCCGCTGGTATGCGTGCCGGATTGGGCCGGCGCGACCACGTAGCAAAGATTTTCGATCGCGCGCGCGCGCAAGATCGGTTCCCAGTGGGCAAGACCCGTCGGCACGGTGAATGCGGCCGGCATCGCCAGCCACTCTGCGCCCTGCGCCACCAGATCGCGGTACAGTTCCGGGAAGCGCATGTCGTAACAGACCGAGAGCCCGAGGCGACCGACGGGCGTATCCGCGAGCACGACACGGTGGCCCGGCACGATCGTGTCCGATTCGCGGTACTGGTCGTGGCGGCCGGGTATGGTCACGTCGAACAGATGAATCTTGTCGTAACGCGCGACCCGCTTGCCGTCGGCGTCGAACAACAACGAAGAGTTCGTCACGCGTCCGCCCGCGCCGTCGCGCAGGTTGATCGTACCGCCGAGGATCCAGAGCTTCAATTCACGCGCGGTGTTGCGCAGGAACGCTTGCGCCGGCCCATCACCGTCGGTCTCGGCGATCTGCTGCTTGTCGGTGTCGCGCAGACCGATGAAGGCGAAATTTTCGGGTAAGCAGGCGATCTCCGCTCCGCCATCCTTGGCCTCACGCAGCAAGACACCCGCGGCACTCAGGTTGTCGGCGACGATATGACTCGAGGTCATCTGAATGGCGGCCACTGTACTCATGTGTTGGGGACTCTCTGCTCACGCTCAAGGACTGCCGGTCGTTTCTTTCCGGGGCTCAGCCGCAGGCGTGCTCGACGCGCCCTTGCTGATCCGCTCGATCGTGGGGTTTTCCCAGGATCCGGTGATCCGATAATACGCCCGTACCAGGCCTTTTAATGGTTGTTTGAACACCTGTGTGAAAAGCAGCACGGCGCCGCCCACGACCGGGCCGGCCGCGAACGCACCGGCGGCAATTGTCGCCATGGGCAGGCCGCCGACGTTGCCCGTGACGACCGCGGTTTGGTCATAATCATGGGCTTTCAGGCCGACCCGGCCGATCAGCCCGATTTCCGCGGCCGGCCCCCGAATCAGGACATCATCGGTCTGGGCGTTGCCGCCGTGCAGATCGTAACTGCCGCGCGCCGAGTCGAAGGCGAGCCCCTTGTCGGTCAGATCGCTGAAGTCCAGTGCGAGGCGTCGCGGCAGTGCGGTAAGGCTGGCGAGCCCGAGCACGCGGCCCGCGCCCGGCTTGACGCCCAATAACTGGCCTTTTTCTAGATTTACCTGTACGCGCCCGATCGATTCGCTGAACGCGAGCGCCGTGGGTGCACCAACCCAATTCAGATCGAAGTCGACGCGCCCGGACTTTGCGGAAATCACATCCGGTGCGCTCAGCTGAGCGAGGGCCGCCTCGACGTCGTTGCTCGTGATGTCGCCCTCGATGCGGCCGAGTCCGGCATCCTTGCCACGCCATTCGCCATGCGCCTGCAACTGCAGATTCGGGCTGCTCATCGTCAGCTGATCGAGCACGATGCCATCGTCGCGCTTCGACAAGGTGGCCTCGACGCTGCCGAGATGCGCCTTCGCCCAGGAGACCTCGCTCGCCGAGAAATGCATTGCGGGCAGACTGCGTGGGCTGAAGTTGGCTGTATCGACCGTGGCGCCCGCTGGCGCCGCGTCCTCCGGGGCGGCAGCTGCGGCGGCCGGTCCGAGCACCAGACGATCGAATCGTAGGTCCCAGGGTTCGGTCGAATCGGCGCCTATCGGCAGGGAGATCGTACCGGCAAGCTCCGGTCCATCGACGGCGATATGCCAACGATCGGCGCGCGCGGCCAGCCCGAGCGTGATCGAGTGCAAGGTGAAGCCGATGAAATCGACTTGTCCGATCTGCAGGTTGGCCGTGTGCAAGTAATCGGTGAGCGGTGGGCCCGACTTGTCGGGGCTCACGGTCTGCAGCCAAGCGGTCAAATCCAGCCGGTCGATCGTGCCGCCGATGTTGACGAGTTGCGTATCGCTGAAGACCGGATCGGCGTCGCCGAACATCACGGCCGCATGCGCCAAGTGCTGCGCCGATCCCTCGTCGTCGGCAGCCATCACGAAGGCGCCGCGCAGCACTGAGCCCAGCGCCAGATTGATGCGCGCACCGCCCGCGCTCGGCCACTGAACGTCGACCCAGGACGGCAGCGCGCGGCCCCCGGGCTTGGCGAGGGGTGCGGGTAAAGGCACTTCCAGACCGCTCAGCGAGGAGCTCACGTGCAGCGAGCGCTCGCGTGCCGGATCGGGCGCGAGTTTGACGACGCCGCGCCAGTCCGCGACTCCCCGCAGCGCGACTCGTGCCGGCAAACCGAGCGCGATCCGCAGGGCATCCCCTGAAAAGCTGCCGCGCAAGTCGATCTGTGAGCGGGTCAGGGGCCGGGCGCGCGGCGCACGGGCCTGCGCCCGGAAAGTACCGCCGAGCAGGCGTCCACGGAAGTCCGCATGCGCGAGCTCGCCGCCCTCCAAATCGAAATCGCCGGTGAGTTCGCTCGCGCTGAGCGGCAGACCCGGACGCTCGAGCGTCACCCCGTCGAGGTCGCCGTGCACCAACACCCGCATGTGCACGAAGTCTTTGAATGGCAGAAACAGATTGAGTCGCGTCTGCAACGGGCCGGCGGCGGAGACTCCGGAAAACAGCTTGCCGAGCTTTTCGTCGAGCGGCGTGGCGCGCATGAATTGCAGCGCCCCGTCGGCATCGCCGCTCGCGAGCGCATGCACGGTCAACTCGCCGGTGTTGAAGTCCGGAAATTGCGCATCGCCGCTCAGCAGCTTGACCCCGTGCGCGGCACCCGCGAGCAATTGCGCCGACATCCCTTGGTTGCGAAATTCCACTTTCGCGTCCAGCCCGTCGAGCGGCGGCCAGTTCGGGTAAGTTCCGAGCGTCACGCCTGCGAAGTCGGCATGCGCCAGAAACAGGCCGCTGCCATCGCGAAACGGAAAGCTGCGCAAGGGCCCCCGCAACACCACGTCGGCATGCGGCATGCGGCCGCTTTGCAAGGCCTGCGTGAGCCAGTCGAGCGTTGCCGGTGACATGATCGCCCGAGGCAGGTATGTATGCGCGTCGGCGACGATGCCGTCGTGCAGTTCCGTGACCAGCGTGAGGTAGGGTGAGCCGCCGTCGGCGGGAAGACTCAAGGCAACCCGCCCGCTGGCGGCAGCATCATGATTGTGCAATTCGAAGCCCGGCGTCGCGATCAATAATCCCGCCGCCATGCGATTCCAATAGAGTGTCGTCTGGCCATGCTCGACGGCGACCGGATCCGGCCACTGCACCGGCCAGCTCACCTGGCCCGAATTGATTTCGAGTGCGAGATGACCGCCGCTTTCCGTGCCCGTGATTTCGCCGGTGACGCCGCTGATGCCCGGTACCTTGCCCATCGACGCGATCCCGACATGGCGGAATCGTGCGTGAACCTGCATGTGCCAGGGATCGACGATGGTCGCGCGGACGAGATCGAGCCTGGCATCCAACCACTCGCCGGTCGGCGCGGCAGCGAGCAAGCGGTCGCGCAGATCCTGTTGCGGCACCAAGCCGCTCAGCGGCAGCAGCCCTTCGGCGCGCAGATAATTCGTGTTCGCGTGCAATTCGAGCAATCCGGTCGCTGCCGCGCGCCAGTCCACGTTGAATTGCGAGATGGGATCGTCATGGCCCGCGCGCAGCGCACGAATCCGCCGTCCAGCCAGACTCCACCGATCCGCCGTGTGCGTGAGACTGACCTCACCGCCCAGCTGGTCGAACTTCGGCTGCGGCCCATTGGCGAGCGCCGTGACGACGTTCTCGGCCGAGAAACTCAGGTTCGCGCTCGCCGCTTCGATACCGTGACCGTTCGCGGTCAACCGGAATGCCCCGGAGCCCGAATCCAGGTTGCCGAGATATTCGGGCAGCAGCAAATGCCAACCGGCGAAATCGATGCCGCGGGTGTGCAAATCGATGCGCCAATCGAGAGATGCGAGCTTACCGAGTCCTTCCGCATGAAACCCCAATCCCAAGGCGCCCCCGAGGCTCGGCGGCAAGCGCGCGCCGAAGGCCAGCGAGACGCGGTCCGAGTCGTGCATCAAGTCGATGCTGACCTCGTCCAAGACCATTTCCGGCAGGGAGGCATTCCAACGCTCGACGGTGAGCCGACCGCCGCGAATCTCGAAGTTACCAACCGGCAGGTCGTCGAGGCTCAGCAGCGAGAGGTCGCGATGTTCGCCGCGCAACTCGAGTTCCGAGGCAAGAGCGAACTGGTCGGGCCCGACCCTCGCGATCACGATATCCGGCGAGTCGATGCGCAGGTGACCGGCGAATAACTTGCCGCTGCGCAGCAGCTGCCAGACGTCCAAGCCGATGCGGCCGCCCGCGGCGCGCGCCAACACGCGCTGGTCGTCCTTGGAGCGCAGTTCCAGCTGGTCGAAGTACAGTTCCGGGCCGTACCAGCGCAAGCTCGGCGCCACGTGGGCAAAGCGGATGTGCAATCCCGTTTGGGCGTGCACCCAGGCCTTTATTTCGTTCTGGTAGGCCGGTACGCGGTCCAAGGCCAATTTGACGCAAAGCATCAGCACGCACACGAGACCCAGGAGTCCCAGCAGGCCGAGCAGCAGGACTTTGCCGAACTTGCGCAGGCGCATCTACATCAGTACGACGTCATAGTGATCGACGGCGTAGAGCGCCTCGGTCTGCAGTCGGATCGGCTTACCGGCGGCAAGTTCGAGCTCGCCGAGCGCAGCCGATTCCTCGTCGAGCAGCCGCTCGATGACGTCCTGATGCGCAAGGACCATCAGCTGCTGACAGTCGAACTGCCGGGCTTGTCGCAAGACTTCACGAAACACCTCATAGCAAACCGTTTCCGCCGTTTTCACGAATCCCCGACCCTCGCAGGTCGGACAGGCGCGGCACAGGACATGTTCCAAACTTTCTCGAGTCCGCTTGCGCGTCATCTCGACCAGTCCGAGCGGCGAAACCGAGGAAATGTTGGTCTTGACGTGATCCGCGGCCAGCGCCCGCTCCAAGGCCTGAATGACCTGCCGCCGGTGCTCGGGCTCCTCCATGTCGATGAAATCGATGATGATGATGCCCCCGAGGTTACGCAGCCGCAGCTGCCGCGCGACGGCGACCGCCGCCTCGAGATTGGTGCGAAAAATCGTCTCTTCGAGGTTGCGCGAGCCGACGAACGCGCCCGTGTTGATGTCGATGGTCGTCATCGCCTCGGTCTGATCGATGATCGCGTAACCACCGGACTTGAGCGGCACCTTCCGCTCGAGCGCCTTTTGGATTTCCTCCTCGACATTGTGCAGTTCGAACAAGGGCCGCGGCTCGCAATACAGCTCGATCTGCGGCAGGGCCGCCGGCATGAAACTGGCGGCAAACTCCTGCATCTCGCGGAAGGGCGCTGCTTGATCGACGAGCACCCGGTCGACATCGGGCCGCAGCAGATCGCGCAGGACGCGCAGGTGCAGCGGCAGATCGGCGTGCACGAGATTGCCGGGTTGGGTGCGCAGGCCCCGTTGGCGAATGAACTCCCAGAGCTTGCGCAAATAGACCATGTCGGCCTGCAAAGCTTCGGCCGTGGCGTCCTCGGCTGCGGTGCGCACGATGTAGCCCGCATTCTCGTCCGGGGTGACGAATCTTTGCACCGCGGCCCGCAAGCGCTCCCGCTCGCCTTCGCTCTCGACGCGCGCGGAAACGCCGACCCCGCTACCCTGCGGCATGTAGACGAGATACCGCGATGGCAGCGTGATATAGGTCGTCAGGCGTGCGCCCTTGGTCCCGATCGGATCCTTGACGACTTGCACCAGAATCTCGTTACCCTCGGCAGTCAGTGTGCGGATGCTCTCGGTGCGCGCCGGTTCCAGATCCGTGACGGTTTGATTCGGATCGACGATGTCCGAGGCGTGCAGAAAGGCGGTGCGTTCCAAGCCGATATCGATGAAAGCCGCCTGCATTCCCGGTAACACGCGCGATACGCGACCCTTGTAGATGTTGCTGATCAGCCCCCGGCGGCTGGCGCGTTCGAGAAACAGCTCCTGCACGATGCCGCCCTCGACCACGGCGGCGCGCGACTCATGCAGGCTGGCGTTGACGAGGATTTCGGTGTTCACGCGGGCTGCCACCGCAGCGCCCCCGCCGCATCGAGCAACTCGGCCGTCTCGAACAAGGGCAGCCCCATGACGCCCGAGTAACTGCCGCAGAGGTCTGCGATGAAGATCGCCGCAAGTCCCTGCACCGCGTAGGCGCCGGCCTTGTCGCGCGGCTCGCCGCTGTCCCAATAGGCAGCGCACTCGGCCTCGCGCAACGCGCGGAAGGTCACCTCGCTGTGCGAAATGCGCAACGTAGTCGCACCCGCGGCCGAAAGCGCCACCGCTGTCGAAACCCGGTGCGTGCGCGCCGACAATTGTCGCAGCATCGCGAGCGCCTCGGCCCGATCCGCCGGTTTGCCGAATATGCGATCGCCCAGGATCACGGCGGTGTCGGCGCCGAGCACGAGCGACTGCAGGGGGTCATGATCGCGCAGATCGCGGCCCAGAAGATCGCGACCGGCCTCCGCCTTGGCGATCGCCAACCGGCTGACATAAGCGGTCGGGTCCTCGCCGGGGCACGGCGCCTCGTCGACCCCGACTTCGAGGACCTGGTGAGACACGCCGATCTGGCGCAGCAGTTCGCGCCGACGAGGCGATCCGGAGGCGAGATACACGCATGGTTGGGACATGCGCCTAGGATAGCGCAAGCGGCGGCTGAGGCCGCGTCGCGGGCTGACGATCGACGGCGGCGTTCAGCCTGCTATCAAGCCCGATGATACGGGTGGCCGGCGAGCATGCTCGTCGCGCGGTAGAGTTGCTCGGCGACGACGATGCGCACGAGTCCGTGGGGCATCGTCGAGGCAGACAAGGACCAGCGCTGATCGGCGCGCGCGAGGCAGGCAGCCGCTAGTCCGTCCGGCCCGCCGATCAGCAGGGCGAGCCCCCTCCCCTCCTGCAGCCTGCGCGCGAGCCAGTCACGCAGTTGTTCGGTGCTCATCGCTTTGCCGCCGACCTCGAGCGCGACCACATAATCGCCCTCTTTGATCGAGTCCAGCATGAGCACACCCTCGCGGTTGATCGCGGGCTGCGGATTCTCGCCCGGGCGCCGTTGCGCGACCGGAATTTCGATCAACTCGAGCGAGAGCGGCGTGCGCAGACGCCGTTGATAATCCTCGAATCCGCTGTTGACCCACTCGGGCAGGCGCGTACCGGCGGCGATCAAGCGGCATTTCATCGGCCGGCGCCGTCGGCCGCTGTCTTCAGGCGCGCGCGGCCGCGCGTTTCGTCGCGGTCATGTCCCACAGTTTTTCGAGCCCGTAGAATTCGCGTACGCGCGGCAGCATGACGTGCACGATCAGTTCATTGAGGTCGATCAGCACCCAGTCACTGTCTTGCTGGCCTTCGACGCCGTGCGGGCGGTAGCCGGCCTGTTTGGTCTTCTCGACGACGCGCTGCGCGACCGAGCGGACGTGACGGTCCGAGGTGCCGCTCGCGATGACCATGGTGTCGGCGATGTCGGTGAGTCCGCGCACGTCGAGCACCTTGATTTCCAAGGCCTTCATGTCTTCGAGCGCATCGACGACGACTTGTCGCAGCGGCGGCTTGGCTGGCACGGCGAGAGCCGGTACTTTGGCTTTTTTCGGTGCGCGCGCCGCAGTTTTGGTGGCCTTCTTGGCGGGGCGCTTCGCTTTGCTGGCTGTCTTCTTTTTGGGTTGCGGCACTAAGGGTTCCGTGTTTTGGAGTAACAAGTCGACTCTAGTATGATCTTCCGGACGGAATCCGGCATCAGGAACCGCGGATCCCGCCCCATCGCGATCAATTGCCGCACGTCCGTCGAGGAAATCTCGAGTTGCGTGACGGCATGAATGTAGATGCAACCGCTGCGCGAGTCGTGCAAATCGTTGATGCGACCGGTGCCGCGATCGACGAGCAATTCGCCGAGCGGGCCCATGCCCGGTGCGCGCCAACCCGGCCGATGCGCGACGACGAGATGCGCGAGTTCGAAGATTTCGCGCCATTGATACCATTTCGGCAGGCCGAGAAACGCGTCCATGCCGACGATCAGACAAATGCTGCGATCGGGATATTCGTGGCGCAATTCCGCGAGCGTCTCGACCGAATAGGAAGGAGTGGTCTTGGCGATCTCGCGGTCATCGACCACGAAGCCGGGCTGACCGGCAACTGCGGCCTTGACCATGGCGAGCCGCAGATGCGGATCGGCGAGCGGCTGATCGCGGTGCGGCGGATTGCCCGCGGGCACGAAGCGAATCTCGCGCAGTCTCAGCGCCTGCTGTAGTTCGAATGCCGTGCGCAAATGCGCGTAGTGAATCGGATCGAAGGTACCGCCGAAGATGCCCATCGTCATGAGGCTACCCTGCCTGAAACGCGCGCGGGTTGCAAAGCACCGGCGAGCGTCGCCGTGAGACCCGTCAAGGCCGTCCACGAGTCGCCGGCGGCGAGCCCTTTGACGATGCGATCGGCATGACCGGCATCGGCCAACAATTGCGCGAGCGGCAAACTGCGGGCGCGCGCGAGCGCTGCCGCCGATGGCGTGCTCGCTTGATTCCAGCCGCTGCCACGAGCCGAGGAACGCAGACGATTGCGCTCGCTCGCCTGCCAAAGGCCGCGCAATTCGCGCACCAAGGCCCAGAGAATCAAGGTCGGTTCCACGCCTTCGCTCTTCAATCCCAGCAAGATGCGCAGCGCCCGCGCCGCATCGCCGGCCGACGCCGCTTCGGCAAGCTGGAACACGTCGTAGCGCGAACTATCGCCGACCGAGCGCAACACGAGTTCCCGCGAGATGCTCGTACCGAGGGACAGCAGCGCGAGTTTGTCCACTTCCTGGGCCGCCGCGAGCAAATTGCCCTCGACACGTTCGGCGATCAACTCGGCGACGCCGGACTCGAGCCCGACACCGGCGCGCTTCGCGCGCGCGCCCAGCCATCCCGGCAAGGCCGCCGCGCCGACTGGCCAGACCGGCAGCCAGCAACCGCGTTGTGCAAAGGCTTGCACCCAAGCCGCATCGCTTGCTTTCTTGTCGAGCTTGCCGGCCAGCACGAGCGTCAGGATGTCGGGCGGTGGCTGCGCCGCGAGCGCGATCAATTGCGCCGCGCCCTTGTCGGGTTTGCCGGTCGGCAGGCGCAATTCGATGATGCGCCGCTCGGCAAACAAGGACATGGATTGGGTCGCGGTGCGCAATTCCTCCCAATCGAAACCGCGATCGACGAAGAATACATTGCGCTCGGTGAAGCCGGCGGTGCGCGCAGCGGCGCGAATCGCATCGGCCGCCTCGGCAACGAGCAGCGGTTCGTCGCCCGAGATCAGATAAGCCGATCGCAGACCGCTGTTCAGGGCGGCCGGAAGTTGCTCGAGAGTCAAACGCGCCATCGACGGCAATTATCTCACTACGGGGGCGCTACGGGGCCAGATTCGGCGTCACCAGTTCGAGGTGCGCGAGCACGGCCGAATATTCCCCGGCGAGGCGCGCCACGAGGGCTGCGACCGGTTCGACCGAATGGATGCCGCTGACGCTCTGGCCCGCGCTCCAGATGTCTTTCCACGCCTTGCGTTCGGCGCTGCCGAGCGCCGCGAAATTCATCGCCGATTTGGCCCCGTCGGGCAGATTGTCCGGATCGAGACCGGTTTCGGCGACGCTCGCGCGCAGATAGTTGCCGGCGATGCCGCTGAACAGCGACGTATAGACGATGTCCTCGGCGCGGCTGTCGACCAGCATCTGTTTGTAGGCCGCACCCGCATTCGCCTCGGCGGTCGCGATGAAACGCGTGCCGAAATAAGCGAGGTCGGCACCCATCGCCTGCGCCGCCAGCACGTCGGCACCCGTGCTCATCGCGCCGGCGAGGATGATCGTACCGGCGAAGACTTCGCGAACTTCCTTGACCAAGGCGAACGGACTCAAGGTACCGGCATGGCCGCCGGCGCCGACGGCGACGGCGATGATGCCGTCGACGCCCTGCAGCGCCGCTTTCTCGGCATGCCGGCGATTGATGACGTCGTGAAAAACGAGGCCGCCGTAGCCATGCACGGCGGCGACGACCTCGGCGGGCGGTCGCAGGCTCGTGATGATGATCGGCACGCGATGTTTCACGCACATCGCCAGATCGTGTTCGAGCCGGTCGTTGCTCGCGTGCACGATTTGATTGACCGCGAACGGTGCGATCTTTGCGGTCGGATTGGCCAGTCGCTCGGCGGCGAGCCCTGCCGTGATCTCGGCCAGCCAATCGTCGAGTTGTGCGGCCGGACGTGCGTTCAGTGCAGGAAACGAGCCGATGATGCCGGCCCGGCATTGCGCCATCACGAGCGCGGGCGTGGAGATGATGAACATCGGCGAGCCGATCAAGGGCAGCGTCAGACGATTTTGCAGCAGAGGCGGCAGGGGCATGGGCCTAGTATGCGACAGCCGCGTGGGATGCACACGCGGCGCGATCAGAAATGCCGGCGAAACTCGAGCCGGCGTACAATGGGGCATGGAACTCTCGACCTTGACCTACGCACGCCGCGGCGCCGTTGCCGCCGTGACCCTGAACCGGCCCGATCGCCTCAACGCACTCAACGAGGCACTGATCGCCGATCTGCGTGCAGCTGCCGCCGCAATCGCCGCCGATGCCGGTGTGCGCGCCGTGCTCCTGACCGGCGCCGGACGCGCTTTTTGCTCGGGTGCGGATCTGATGCGCGGGGGCATCATCGAGGACGGTGCGAGTCCCGGAGCCGCGGTCGGGGCGAGTCTGCGCGACCAGTTCAATCCCATGGTGAGCGCCTGGTACGACCTGCCTGTGCCCGTGATCGTCGCAGTCAACGGCATCGCCGCGGGCGCGGGCGCGAGTCTCGCGCTCAGCGGTGATCTCGTGCTCGCGGCGCGCTCGGCAAAATTCCTGCAGTTGTTCGCGCCAAAACTTGGGCTGCTGCCCGATCTCGGCAGCACCTTCCACCTGCCGCGGCTGGTCGGCAGCGCACGCGCCAAAGGGCTCGCCTTGCTGGGTGGTGAGCTGTCCGCCACCTTGGCTGCCGAGTGGGGTCTGATCTGGGCTTGCGTCGAGGACGACGCGCTCGCGGGAGAAGCGCAGAGCCTGGCGCAGGGGCTCGCCGCCGGACCGACCCAGGCCTATGCGCGGATCAAGGCCGTGTTGAATGTCGGGCTACCGCAGCGCTTGGACGAACAGTTGGCGATCGAGGCTGACGCGCAAGTCGCACTCGCAAACACCGAAGATTTCAGCGAAGGGCTGCAGGCGTTTCGCGAGAAACGCGCACCGCAATTCAAAGGGCGCTGACGCACCGCGGTTCAACGGGCGCTGTCGCGCCGTCAGCGGCGCCTGCCGATCTTGGCGACCGCGATGCGCACCTCACCGGGCGGGCGTGCCTCGTCGGACGCGGACTTCGCGGCCGTTTCGCTGCCGCAGTTGTCGCAACCACCACAAGCACCGCCGGACTTCGCCCCTGCCAGCGTGCCGAGTCGCTGCACGGCGCGGCGCAGTCCCAGGTGCTCGGGCACGTGCGCCGCGAACTCGCCCAGCTGGCGCGCGACGACGCCGCGCCAGCTCTTGGGTCCCAAGGCGAACGCTGCATAGGCAGCGCTCAAGCCCAGGAGGAGACCGACGACGATCGTGTCGATGAGGTGTGCCATCAGAACAGCATCGCCATCCGGTACGTGATCAACGACGCGCCATACGCGAGTGCGAACATATAAGCGGCCATGATCAGCGGATAGCGCCAGGAATTCGTCTCCCGCTTGACGGTCGCCAGAGTCGAGAGGCATTGCGGCGCAAACACGTACCAGGCCAGCAGGGACAGCGCCGTCGGCAGACTCCAGGAGTGTGCGATCAGCGGCACGAGCGCATCGCTGACGTGCTCACCGGTCGCCGACAAGGCATAGACCGTGCCGAGCGCGCCTACCGCCACCTCGCGTGCTGCAAGTCCGGGCACGAGCGCGATCGAGATCTGCCAATTGAAGCCGATGGGCGCGGACAGCACGGCCAGAGCCGCGCCCAAGTGGCCCGCGATGCTGTACTGGATCGCGGGTCCCGTCGCCCCCGGCGGTGGTCCCGGGAATGAACTCAAGCCCCAGAGGATCACCATGAGTGCGAGGATGATCGTGCCGACGCGCGTCAAAAAGATTTCGATCCGTTGCCACAAGCCGATCGCGAGCCCGCGCAGATTGGGCCAGTGATAGGCGGGTAATTCGAGCATCAGAGACTGAAATCTCGCTCCCGCTCCGCGCCGTTTGAGCACGAAGGCGACTGCCATCGCACTGAGCACACCGATGACGTAGAGAGCGAACAGGACCAGCCCCTGTAACTGAATCCCGGCCCAGAGGCTGCGCTGCGGGATGAAAGCGCCGATGATCAGCGCGAACACCGGCAGGCGCGCCGAACAGGTCATCAAGGGTGCGATCATGATCGTCGCCAGTCGATCGCGAGGATTCTGGATCGTGCGCGTCGCCATGATGCCGGGAATCGCGCAGGCGAAACTCGACAGCAGCGGAATGAAGGCGCGACCCGAGAGTCCGACGCTGCCCATGACCCGGTCGAGCAGAAAGGCCGCGCGCGGTAGATACCCGGAGTCCTCGAGCACGAGGATGAAGAAGAACAGGATCACGATCTGCGGCAGGAACACGAGCACACTGCCGACGCCGGCGAGCACGCCGTCGATCAGCAAGCCCTTGAACAGGCTCTCTGGGATGAAGCCGCCGAGCCAGGCGCCGAGCGCATCGACGCCCGCCTTGATCGCGTCCATCGGCCACTGCGCCCAGGCGAACACGGCTTGGAACACCAGGAACAGCACGATGGCAAGGATCAAGGGACCCACGACCGGATGCAGCACGACCGCATCGATGCGGTCGCTGCGCGTCGTACCGTCGGTGCGGTCGCCGCCGACGGCGACCAAGATGCGGCGTACTTCATCGTGATCGTGCGCGATGTCGTCGGCGGTGGGGGTCCGCCAAACCGGCAGCGGCGCGCGTACGGCCGGCGCGATGCCATCGAGTATGCCGACGAGCGTGCTGACACCGCCCGTCTTGATGCCGACCGTCTCCACGACCGGCACACCCAGTTCGAGGCCCAAGCGAGCGGCATCGATCGACAGGCCTTTACGACGCGCGATATCGCTCATGTTGAGGGCAACGACCATGGGGAGCCCTAAGCGCTTCAAACTGAGCACTAGCCGCAGGTTCTGGCGCAGATTGGTTGCGTCGGTCACGCAGACGACGAAATCCGGCTGCGTTTCCCCCGCGCGCCGTCCGAGCAACACGTCGGCGGTGACTTGCTCGTCAGGCGTCAGGGGATCGAGGCTGTAGGCTCCCGGCAGATCGAGGATGCGCACGCGACGCCCCGAGGGCGTCAGCAGCGACCCCTCCTTGCGCTCGACCGTTACGCCGGCGTAGTTGGCAACCTTTTGGCGGCTGCCGGTGAGCAGATTGAACAAGGCGGTCTTGCCGCAGTTGGGATTCCCGACCAACGCGATCAAGGGACTGGCGAGACTGCGCGGGGATCCGTCCATGGTGGTCAGGGCAGGCGCGTCTTCTCCGGACGCACGCGGATACACGCTGCTTCGAACAAACGCAAAGCGAAGGTCCCGGTCCCGACGCGCACGGCAATCGGCTCGCGCGACAGCAGTCCCCGGCCGACGATACGTACCAATTCACCTGGCAGGAAGCCCAGCTCCGCCAAGCGGCGGGCGATCTCCGGGGGAGCCGCGGCGTCGCAGGGCAGCACGGAAACCACGCGAGCGGGCGTGCCGTTCGGCAACTCAGCCAATCCGATGTGCTCAGGCGGCGTGTTCATGTCGGGATTCTATATGAGAATCATTCCCATTACTATTGACTCATTGACTTGGGCTCATCGCACGGCCCGGAAGCCGGTCGCCGTTCCTGATAACCTTATTTAACATTCAGTCACATTGAGCCGTGGAAGGCTTTTCTATGCCTACGTTGTTCGAAAAGATCATTGCCGGCGAGCTGCCCGCCACCGTTGTCTACCGCGATTCGCGCGTCGTTGCCTTTCTGGATATACGTCCAGCCGCGCCCGTCCACATTTTGATCGTACCGCATAAGCCGATTCCCACGGTCAATGACCTCGAGGCATCGGACGAGGCCTTGATCGGGCACATGGTGATCGTAGCGCGCGACATTGCAAAGCAACAGGGTATTGCCGAAAGCGGTTACCGTCTGATCGTCAACTGCAACGCGGATGGGGGTCAGGAGGTCTATCACTTGCACTTGCACTTACTCGGCGGACGCCCCCTGGGTCCCATGATTCAGCAAATAGGAAAGGAACGGCGATGAAGAAAAGGAAAGCGGCGGGTGGCGCCGCGAAAGGCGCAAAGAGTTCCGGCACGGCGGCACGCAAGCCGGGCTCGCGCACTGTGCAGTCGACGACGCGCGCGAAGCGTGCGCCGGTGCGGCGCTCAGTCGTCAAACGGACGGCGGTCAAGCGGGGACCCGCGATCGCGAGAGCGGATGTTCAGCCGGCACGGCGTGAACTGTATCCGCCGATCGAACCCTATCGGCATGGCTACCTGCGAGTCTCCGAGATTCACGAAATTTATTACGAGGAATCCGGCAACCCCGCGGGCAAGCCGGCGATCTTTCTGCACGGCGGCCCGGGTGCGGGTTCCGACCGGCGCGCGCGTCAGTTCTTCGATCCGCACCATTACCGGATCGTCGTGTTCGATCAACGCGGCTGCGGCCGCAGCCGGCCGAGCGCGAGCCTGATCGAAAACACGACCTGGCATTTGGTCGCCGATATCGAGCGCTTGCGCAAGCACTTGGGGATAGAACGCTGGCTCGTGTTCGGCGGCTCCTGGGGCAGCACGCTTGCGCTGGCCTACTCGGAAGCCCATCCGGAACGCGTCACGGAGATCGTGCTGCGCGGTATCTTTTTGATTCGCTACGCGGAGATCCGTTGGTTCTACCAGCACGGTGCTTCGGAGATCTTTCCGGATCGCTGGGAGGCCTATCGCGACGTGATTGCACCGGACGAGCGCGACGACTATTTGAACGCTTACTACAAGATACTGACCGGCCCGGACCAGCGCGCCGCACTGGCCGCGGCACGCGCATGGTCGGTTTGGGAGGGTTCGACGAGCTTCCTGCAAAGCAATTTCGACACCATCAAGAAATGGGGCGAGGATCATTTCGCGCTCGCGGTCGCGCGCATCGAATGTCATTACTTCGTGAACCGTGGCTTTCTGCGCAGCGAGACGCAATTGCTCGAGGACGTGGCCCGCATCCGGCACATCCCGGCGACGATCATCCAAGGCCGCTACGACGTGGTATGCCCGGCGACCACGGCCTGGGATCTGCATCGGGCGTGGCCGGAGGCGGACTTGCGCATCGTGCCGGACGCCGGTCATTCCGCGTTCGAGCCCGGCAACACGCACGAACTCGTGCTCGCCACCGACCGTTACCGCAGCCGTTGAGCCCGATGCGGCCGTCGCACTGATCATGTCGGAACTGTCGCTCCTCAGCCTGGCGCGCGCAGCGGACGCGCGCACGATCGCGGAGATGTCGCGCGACCTGATCGAGCATGGCCTGACCTGGTCGTGGACGCCGGCGCGCGTTCAGCATTTCATCAGCGGCAGCGAGTCCTCGGTCGTGGTCGCGCGGCGCGAACGCCGCATCGCTGCGTTCGCCATCATGCACTTCGGCGACGAGGTTGCGCACCTGAACCTGCTCGCCGTGGCCGTCGCCCACCGGCGCCAGGGACTGGGGCTGCAGTTGCTCAATTGGCTGTGCGCCACGGCTGTGGTCGCCGGCGTCTTTCGGATCAATCTGGAACTGCGCACGCACAACGTGGCGGCGCGGGCCTTCTACGAACGCTACGGCTTCGAACAAAAAGGCATCATCCAAGGCTACTACCAGGGTCGCGAGGCGGCGCTGCGCATGACCAAGCGGCTCGAACAAACTTGAGCCCAAGGGCGGGCCGCCGGATGAATCGCGGCTCAGTAGTCGAGTACGACGAAGATGGTGTCCGTATAGGTGCCGACCGGCGCGAGTTTATTGGCCGCACTGTCGGGAACCTGGCCATAGATGGTCAGCGCGATCGGCGTGGCGAATCCCGTGGAATAACCGGCGACGACCGACGAACCATCGCTGCCGTCGCCCCAGACCGCGCTGTAGGCATTCGAGGTGTACAGATTGTATTGCAGAGTGCTCGTGCCGCCCGCGAGCAGACGCTGCGCCAGCGTCGTGCCCGCGGTCGAGCCCGCGCTCAGTCCCACCGCGTAGATGGCGCCGTTGCTGCAGCGTAGGCTGACCGTGGAGGTGCCCGCGACGGCGCCGGCGCCGCCGACATAGGGCGGAAACGTCAAAGCCGATGCACTGATGAGGCAGGTGTCGACCACGGTCGCGCGCACGCTCATCGACGTCGTCTGAGTGGCAGCCGGCACCGCGGCAGACGCCAACATACCGATGACGACCGCCGCGGCGACAGATGACTTGGGCATTACACTTCCTGCGCGAATCCGACGCGTCTGTGCGCCGAAAAGCCGACTCCAGCGCCGGCTCGAAAAAGACTATCGCGTTTTTGACAATTGACGGTCGTGACCGACGTCCCAAATCAGGCAGGCTCGGCCGCCAAATCCAGCGCATCGGCCGAAAATTCCCCTTGTGCCTCGAGTGCGGCGAACAGTCCGCCGCGGTGGACGAGCTCGTCGTATTTCCCTTGCTCGACGAGGCGGCCGTCCTTGAGCACGAGGATCTGATCGGCGCCGCGGACCGTCGTCAGCCGATGCGCGATCACGAATGTCGTACGGCCTTTGGCAAGCCTCTGCAAGGCCCGCTGGATGCGCGCCTCGGTGGCATTGTCGAGCGCACTCGTGGCTTCGTCGAGAATCAGGATGGGCGCGTTTTTCAACATCGCGCGTGCGATCGCGACACGCTGGCGCTCGCCGCCCGAGAGCGAGCGGCCGCGCTCGGCAACGAGGGTGCCATAGCCCTCCGGCTTGACCACGATGAAGTCGTGCGCCTCGGCGTCGCGCGCCGTGGCCTCGAGCAGGTCCTGCGATGCGTCCGGATTGCCGAGCCGAATGTTGTCGGCAATCGAGCGATACAGCAGGCTCGGGTCCTGAAAGACCACGGCGATTTGCCGCCGCAGCGAGTTGACGCTGACCTCGCGAATGTCGATGCCGTCGACCGTGATGCGCCCACCGCAGGGTTCGTAGGCGCGATACAGCAGCGACAACGCCGTGGTCTTGCCCGCGCCCGTGGGTCCCACAAGGGCAACCGTGGAGCCCGCCGGCACGCGAAAGCTCAGGGAGTGCAGCGCCGAGCGGTCCTGTTCGTAGGCGAAGGAAACCTGATCGAAGACGACGTCGCCCGACACCCTGGCCAGGTCCGGTTTGCCCGTGGTCTCGGCCAAGGACGAGGGCGCATCGAGCACCGCAAAGAAGTCCCTGAGCGCGGGCGCCTGAAAGAACATCCCGGAAATGAATCCCGCGAACTGCTCGAGCCGGCCGATCAGCGTCAACGCGAAGCCGGAGAAGGTCACGATGTTGCCGACGCTCACCTCACCCTTGCCGTTCAGGGATGCGCCGAGAAGAAAAATCGCCACGATCGTCAGCGTGCTGGCCGAGCGCGTCGCGACCGACAGCCAGGCCCAGCCGCGCAGCACCGGATACTGCTCGGCGAGCACGCGCTCGGTGAGCGCGCGCAGGTCGGCGACCTCGGCCGCATGGCGCGTAAAACTCTGCACGACGAGCGCGTTGCTGAGCACGTCGCCGGCGCGTTCCGCGATCTCGTGATGCAGCCGTTCGACGCGGTGCTGCGCATCGTCGGTTCTGCGCATCGTGAACACATTGAACAGAGCAAAACTTGCCATGAGCCCGATCATCAACAGCGCGAGCTTCCAGTTCATGCTGAGCGCGACCGGCAGCAGCACCACGATCGACAGGAGCGTCGCCAGATGCTCGCGCAGGAAGCCGAGCCAGATGCTGAACAGGCTCGTGCTGCCGGCGTGCATGATGCGCAGCAGACGCCCCGAGTGATGGTCGCCGTGAAACGCGAGCGGCAGCGCGACGGCATGCTCGAAGAACTGCGTGATCACCGCGAGACGCTGCCGGTGCGCGAGGCGATCGGCTTGCAGGGCGACCCAAACGCCGGCGACGATGCCGACGAGACCGAACGCGGCCCAGAGGCCGATGTAATGCCAGGCCTGTCCGCGCGTCTGGGCGACCAGCGCATCGATGACGTGGCCGAACAGCCAGGGCTCGAGCAGGAGGATTCCGGCGAGCGCCAGATTGGCCGCGACCAGGAGCAGCGCCAGCGCCTTCTCCGCGGCGAGCAAGGCAATGACGCGAACATAGACCTGCGCGATCGAGGAATGCTGGCGGGAAATGTGCGCTACTCCGCGGAATACGCAATCGTGGGGGCGCGAGTATACGAGAAAAGAGCCAAGGTCAACGCGAACCGCGGCGAAACGTTATCTTGAGGCAGGAGCCACACACCCAAGGAGGCTTCCTTGTCCATTTCGGCCTACGCACGCGGATCGCTGACCGGTTTGAGCGCCTGCCTGTTGCTTGTCTGCTCGGCCTGCGCGACCCGCACGCCGACGGCGGCGGCGACGGGCGCGCCGCAGGTCGGCGGCGCGCCGTTGCCCGTCCTGCGCCGCGAGGACGTGCTCTGGTTGGAGCGCGTCACGTTCGGACTGGACAGCACGACCGTTGCCGATTACCAGCGACTCGGCCGCGAGCGATTTCTCGCGGCGCAACTACACGCCGTCGATCGGCCGCTGCCGGCGCCGATCGCCGCGACGATCGCCGCGATGGAGGTCACGCACATCGACAGCCAGGCGACGCTCGCCGACGTCGCTGCACGCAACAAGGCGTTGGGCGCGCTGCCGGAGGGCGCGGATCGCGAGCTCGCGCGCAAGACGCTGGGCGATCACGGCAACGAGCTCGCCTACGAAGCCATCCGGCGCGACCTGTTGCGTGCCGTGTACTCCGAATCGCAGCTGCAGGAGCAGATGATCTGGTTCTGGCTCAATCACTTCAGCGTGTATCAGCACAAGGCCAATGTCCGCTGGGTCATCGGAGACTATGAGGAACGCGCGATTCGCCCGCATGCGCTCGGATCTTTCAAGGATCTCGTGCTCGCGACACTCGAACATCCGGCGATGCTGCAGTACCTGGACAACCAACAGAATGCGGCCGGCCACGTCAACGAAAATTATGCGCGCGAACTCATGGAGCTGCACACCCTCGGCGTCGGCGGCGGGTACAGCCAGGGCGACGTTCAGCAGCTCGCGCTGGTTTTGACCGGCGTCGGCATCAACACCGGCGAGCCGCCGCGGCTCAAACCCGAGCTGCGTCCCCTTTATCGCCGCCACGGCGCCTTCGAATTCAATCCCGCGAGGCATGACTTCAGCGCGAAGATTCTGTTCGGTGTGCCCGTGCGTGGCCAGGGCTTCGCCGAAGTCGAGAACGCGGTCGCACTGATCGTCGCGCAGCCGACGTGCGCGCGCTTCATCGCACGCGAACTGGCGACCTATTTCGTCAGCGACAATCCGCCGCCGGCGCTGGTCGCGCGCATGGCCCGTACCTTTCAGCAGAGCAACGGCGACATCGCCGCGGTGCTGCACACCTTGTTCACGGCGCGCGAATTCGACGCCTCGCTCGGCGGGAAGTTCAAGGACCCGATGCGCTTCGTCGTCTCGTCGGTGCGCTTCGCTTACGACGGCCGAGCGATCAGCAACGTGAAGCCCATGCTCAACTGGTTGAACAGTCTCGGCGAGGCTCCCTACGGCCGGCAGACGCCCGACGGTTATCCGATGACCGAGCTGAATTGGGCGAGTTCGGGCCAGCTGAGCCGCCGGTTCGAGATTGCCCGCGCCATCGGCTCGGGCAACGCCGGATTGTTCGATGCGGAACAGGGCACGACCGCGGGCGCGGCGGGCTTCCCACAATTATCGAACCGACTGTATTTCGAGGCGGTCGAACCGTTCCTGCTCGCCAAGACCAGGGACGCGTTGGGCCGAGCCAACTCGCAACAGGAATGGAACACGTTCCTATTGTCCTCGCCGGAGTTCAGTTATGAATGACTCGCCCATATCATTGAACCCTGGAGTGCAACCATGAATCGCCGCCACCTTCTGCAGGCTTTGGGTGCCGCCGCGCTCGGCGGGGGTCAGATCGGCCGCCTCTATGCGGCCCCGACGAGCGGCCCGCGTTTCCTGCTCGTGTTCCTGCGCGGCGGTTACGACTCGACCAATCTGCTGATTCCCTACTCGAGCAGTTATTACTACGAGGCTCGGCCGAACATCGCCGTGCCCCGACCCGACACGGCCTCGAGCACGGGCGCGCTCGCGCTCGACGCCGATTGGGCGCTCGCGCCCGCGGTGCGGGACACGATCGGTGCCCTGTATCTGCAAAAGCAGGCCGCCTTCGTACCCTTCGTCGGTACCGAGGATCTCACGCGCAGTCATTTCGAGACCCAGGACAGCATCGAACTCGGTCAGCCCTTGAGCGGCAGCCGGAACTACCGGTCCGGATTCTTAGGAAGGCTCGCCGACACGCTTGCGGGCTCGCGACCGGCCGCGTCGATCGCGTTCACCGATGCAATGCCGCTGGCCTTCGCCGGCACGAGCACCGTGCCGAACCTGTCGCTCAAGAACGTGGGCAAACCCGCGTTCGACGAACGCCAGGCGCGCATCCTCAGCGATATGTATGGCGGGCATCACCTCGAAGGCGCGGTCACTAACGGCCTGGAACTGCGCCATGATGTCGCGCAAGAGTTCGCCGACGAGATGCGTGCGGCGAACCGCGATGCGATCAACACCAAGGGCTTCGAGCTCGAGGCGGAACGCATGGCCATGCTGATGCGCGACAAGTACCGGATCGGCTTCATCGACGTGGGCGGCTGGGACACGCACGTCGGCGAAGGAGCCGCACAAGGCAGCCTGCCGACCAATCTCGCGAGTCTCGGCCGGGGGCTGCAAACCTTTTCGCAAACGCTGGGATCCGCATGGCAGGACACGGTCGTCGTCGTGCTCTCGGAGTTCGGCCGCACCTTTCGCGAGAACGGCAATCGCGGCACGGACCACGGTCATGGCACGGTCTACTGGGTTTTGGGCGGTGCAATCAAAGGCGGCGTGATCGCCGGCGAGCAGCAAGTCGTGAGCCGCGCGACCCTGTTCCAGGACCGTGATTATCCGGTCTTGAACGACTATCGCGGCGTGCTCGGCGGACTGTTCCGCTCGCTCTGGGGCATGTCGAGCGCCCAGTCGGCCGCCGTGTTCCCGCAGCGCGCGCCCGTGGATCTGAAGCTGGTATGAGCGCGACGCGTCCCTTCGGTCCGCTCGCCGCGCAGGTCGCGATGATCGGCCAAGGCACCTGGCGCAGCGAGGAAGTGGCGCAGACCGCGAGCATTGCCGCCTTGAGACGCGGACTCGATCTCGGCCTCACGCACATCGATACGGCCGAGATGTACGGCAACGGCGCGGCGGAGCGCATCGTCGGCAAGGCCATCGCGGGACGCCGAGACGAAGTTTTCCTGGTCTCGAAAGTTCTGCCCAGTCATGCTTCTCGCCAGGGGACGATCATGGCTTGCGAGGCCACGTTGCGGCGGCTGGGGACGGATCGGCTGGACTGCTACCTGCTGCACTGGCGCGGCGCTCTGCCGCTCTGCGAGACCATCGGCGCCTTCGAACATCTGCAGCAGCAGGGCAAGATTCTCAGCTGGGGGGTCAGCAACTTCGACGTCGCGGATCTCGATGCGGTGGCGGCGATCGCGGGACCCGGCCATCCGGTCTGCAACCAGGTGCTCTATCATCTACAGGAACGTGCGATCGAGCACGCCGTGATTCCCTGGTGCGAGCGGCAGGGAACCGCCGTGGTCGCCTACACGCCCTTCGGCACGACGCCGAAAATCTTCGACGCACGCAGCGCGGGCGGCAGCGTGCTCGCCGCGATCGCGAAATACCACGCGGCGAGTGCGCGCCAGGTCGCCTTGCGCTTCTTGTTGCGTCATCGCGGCAGCTTCGCGATACCGAAGGCGGCCGATGCGCGGCATGTCGAGGACAATGCCGCGGCCTTGAAGCTGACGTTGAGCGCCGAGGAACTCGCACGCATCGACGCGGCCTTTCCGCTGGGCAAGGCGCCGCGCAGCCTGCCGATGATTTAGCGGTTTTTTGCGGCTGCGAGATGTGACCTTGGAACTCCTGCGTTGGCGCCGGGCAAAGCGCGTGACCCAGCTTGGTATCGTCTGCATCTTTCTTGTCGTCGGCGGCGTCGTCGTTGCGTGGCCAGCCATGGCGGCTTATGTCTGTCCGGCTTGCTACGGGCTGGAGCCCGTCACGAGCGACTTGCTGGTCGAGAGAGCAATGCCGGCGGCGCAGCGTGAATCGCTGCGGGAGACGGTCGCTAAAGCGGCGCAACAGGTGGCGCTGTTCTACGGCTCATTCGAACACCGGCCGACCATATTGGCCTGCAGTACCGACGCCTGCGACCACCGGCTCGGCGGCAGCGGGGCGCGGGCCACGACCTTCGGCACCTTGTTCATCAGAGTTTCTCCGCGAGGGCTGAATCAAACCGTTCTGGCACACGAATTCTCGCATGTCGAATTTCACGCTCGCTTCGGGGATTTTCAACTCTTGACCGGTTCGGTTCCGGCCTGGTTTGACGAAGGACTCGCGACCCTCGTATCGAACGACCCGCGCTATGTGGGTTCGGGCATCACGAGTGAGACGCGCTGTCTGGCCGAACCCGAGGGCGAGATGCCGTCGAGCCCGTTTGAATGGGCAATAAAGTCCGGCAAGACACCGATACTTTACGCGCGAGCGGCGTGCCGCGTGTCGCACTGGCTGGATGCAAACGGTGGCGCGGAAGGCCTGAAGGTCGCGATCCAAGCGGCCGCGCAAGGGTCGCGCAGTCTGCCTTGACCCAACCGGAATGAATCAATCCAACCGCACGTAGGCAGCCTCCGCGCCATGCCACGCGCAGTGCTCCGGGTGCACGAGATGCGCCAATAATTCCACGCCGTCGACGAGCCTCGGACCGGGCCGCGCAAAATAGGCATTCGCATCGAGCGCATACACGCGGCCGGCGGTCACGGCCGGCAGTTCATTCCAGCCGGGACGCTCGCGCAAGACCCGCGAGAGCTCGGCGGCTCGGGTGGCATCGAAGCCGCAGGGTGCGACGAACACGACTTCGGGTCGCTGCGCGATCACATCCTCCCAGGGGATGGGCACCGAATCGCTGCCGTCCCGCGCATTCGCGTCCTGTGCGCCCGCCCACTCGAGCATCTGCGGTATCCAGTGGCCGCCGCCATAGATCGGCTCGAGCCACTCGAGGTACGCGACCCGCACGCGGGGCAGGCCGGCAGTCGCCGCGCCGACCGAGCGCAGGCGGGCCTCGGCCTGCGCCACCCAGGCATTCGCGGCGACGTCGCGACCGGTTGCAAGCCCGAGCGCACGCACCGCCTCGAGCACCTCGGAATAACGGCGCGGGCTTTGCCAGAGGATCCGCGGGGGTACCGGCAGCGTCGCGAGCACCCTGGACACCTCAGTGCCGGCAGGCCCGCAGACCTGACAGAGATTTTGGGTCACGAGCAGATCGGGTGCAGCCGCCCGCAGCTTGCCGGCGTCGACGCGATAGAGACTCTGGCCGGAAGCGAGCCGCGCGCCGACAGCGGCGTCGATCTCGGCACTCGTGAGCCCCGACAGCACAAGCGACGCTTCCACGAGAACGGGCTTGAGGAGCGCGCGGCTGGGGTAGTCGCATTCATGGCTGCGACCGACGAGTTGATCTTCCAGCCCAAGCAAATAGATCATCTCGGTCGCGGCGGGCAGGAACGAAGCGATTCTCATGAACGCTGTCCGGCGATCGGGACTCAGGCCGCTTTGCGACTGATCCAGGCACGCGTTTGCAGGCCGTAGACCGCCGCGCTGCCGGCGAGCAAGGCAGCGAGACCACCGATCTCCTTGAGCGAGCCGAGCGCAATCAACAGACTCATGCTGACGATGCCGACGACGGCTGCGGCGCCCAACCAACGAAACCGCAAGGGCGGTCCGTCGAGCGCGATTCCGCGTCGTGACAGATGCCATGCCGCCGCGCAACCGCCCATGTAGAGCGGCGCGACCGCGAGCGCCGACAGCACCGCGAGTTCCGTGAACGTACCGGACAGGGCGAGCGTGAGGGCGACGGCGGCGTAAGACAAGATCGCGACATAGGGCGTGTGCCGGCGCCTGTGCAAGCGTCCGATTGACTGTGGCAGCAGGCCGTCGCGGCCCAGCGCGAACAGGATCCGGGGGCTGCACAAGATGTCGCTGCAGAGCCAGCCGAACATCGAGAACACAGCGCCGGCGAGCATCAACGCGCGCAGACTAGGACTGATGCGCGCCATGGCGTCGGCGAGCGGCACCGTCGAATTCGCAAGGCCCGCGCCGAGGATACCCTGCGCGACGCTCTGGATCCCCATGTACAGGATCGTCACTGCCAGCACCGATATCAGCAAGGCGCGCGGAATCGTCCGGGCCGGATTTTGCACCTCGCCACTCGCGGACAGCGCGCCTTCCATGCCGGTGAAGGCGAACAAGGCCAGGATCAGCCCATGGCCGACCCGATGATCCGGAGGCAAGCCGTGCAGGCTGAAGTTACCGGCTTGCGCTGCGCCGACGCCGACCGCGATGAAGACCACGAGCGGCAGTAATTTGACTACCGTCGCGAGATTACTGAGACGCGCGGCGCCGGACACACCGAGGATGTTGATGAGCGCGAGGCCGCCGATGATGCTCGTAATCAAGCCGATACGCACCGCGGTCTGCCAGATCGCGGGCGCGAGGCCGGCTATCGCCTGACCGAGCGCCGCGGCGATACCGCCGCAGGCGAGAACGTCGCTGAACGCGAGTAAGACGGCCGCGATGAACCCGGCCAAGGGCCCGAAGGCGGCGGCGATATAGCCATAAGCGCCGCCGCTGGTTGCAACCCGGCTGCCCCCCTCGGCAAAGCACACCGCGATCGCGCCGATCGCCACCGCGCAGGCCGCGAATGCAAACGGCGCGTAGGCACCGACGTCCGCGGCGAGGGAACTCGGGACCTCGAAGATCCCGGCGCCGACGATGATGTTGACGATGCTGGCCGCCAAGGTCCAGACACCCACGGTGCGTATAAGGCCGGCGTCACGATGGGTTTGCCGCATCGCCCGCAACTTATCATGTTGGCACGTGACTTGCTTCACTCCTGCGTATGGCCCCGAGCGGGCGAGCAGAGAATCGAACCGATGAAGCGAGACACCGAGACGGCGCCTGCTGCAGAGGACTCTGAGAGTCGCACGCGCAAGGTCGAGGCGGCATCCGGGTCGCCACCCTGCGCTTGCGGCAAAGACCTGCCGGCCGGCGTGCACCGCGCCGGCGGCGAGGGCTTGCCGACTGCCCTCGCGGCCTTGCGTGCGTTCAGGCAATCGCTGGCACTGTTGGATTCATAGCGGCATTCTCGCCGACGCTGGGCTATGCTCGGCGACGTGGACGCCGCGTCGCGTTTCCTGCTCCAGGACTATGGCGCGAGTGCCATCGAACTCGCGCTGTGCATCCGTCTTGCGTCGCGCCGCCCTTGGGTGACCGGCCGCACGCCGAAGACGGTCTGGAACGTTTTTCTGGTCGGTGTCGCCGCCGCCTTCTCGAGCGATCTCGCCGCCGTTTGCTGGTTCATGCTCGCACGGGCGCGGGGAGTGCTCGCGAGTCCCGCGCTGTTCGCACAGCGCATCGCCGATACCCGCCGCGGCTTCGTGCTGCTGTTGATCGTGGCCGCTTTTTTTTGTGTGCTGGGCGCCGCCGGCTTTCAAGGGCGCACCGAGATCGCCGCCGCGTTTCGTCGCGCGACGCGCCCCGGATCATTCTGGGCCATCGTCTTCGGCGTACCGCTCGCGCTCACCGCCCTGTGCGCAGCGGCCGCGCTTGCGGGCGGATACTTCTTGTTCTTTCCACCGTTGCTGATCTGGTTATTTTTCTTCGTCTTCCTGTTCGCCAGCAAGCGACGCCATCTCGTCCGACATCGGCGACAGACTGTCGCTCTAGGCTGACAAGCGCAGCGGCCGTCCCCCGTCCACGCAAGGTCCTTGAGTCTCGACGACAGCATCGCTGCAGAACACACCAGGGCCCCCGAAGTGCTCAGGGCGGCGCGAGATCTGCGGCGCCGACAAGCGTCGGAAGCTTCGGCGTGATTGCGCTGCCGAAGTAAGCCTGCGGATTCGAGGGCGTGAAACCCTCGCGCCGTTCGCGCGCATCGATCGCGGCCTTGGCCGTGGTGAACGCAGTCTCCAGCGAACGCGCGTGCGGCAGGGCGTCGCGATAGAACGCTTCACCGAAATAAGTCAGGTCACGATCGTTCGAACAACCGAAAGACGTCCGGTCGGCGGCTGCAGCGGTCAGCACGATCGTGCGCGGATTTTCCAATGCGGGAATGAACACGCCAGAATAGCAGGCGGACACGATGATCACCCGCCACTCGATGCCCGCGTCCCGCAAAGCCTCGGCGAGATCGTCGGGCGTCAAATCATCGAGCGGCAACTGCACGTTCGAGACTGCAATCGCGCCATCGGCTGAGCCGTGCGAGGAAATCGACAGGAACAAGATGTCGCGATCGAGTCGCATGCGCGCGGCGATGCCCCGCAGTGCGTAACGCAGGCCCGAGACCGTGGCGAGTGGCTGGTGTTCCAGATCACGCTGGTCGTTGACGAGTTCCACGTGCCGCTGGGCGAGCCCATAGCGAGTGCCGATGACCCGTTCGGCAAGTCCGATCTCGCCCGCGAATACCCGTTCTTCCCCGACGCCGGCAAATCCTAAGAAGAATCCCTCGGGCCCATCGCCCGCGGCGCGCCGAATTGGCGCGAGTGCGGCGTCGATTTGCGGCACCTGGCGGAACAGAATCGCTTCGGCGTCCGCGGCGCCACCCTCCTCCACGTCCGGACCCGCGTTCGTCGCGGACTCCGTCTCGGCCGGGTTCCACACATCGGGTATGACGTCGAGTGTGTCGGTCGCCCAGAGAAACGCGCCGACATAGACGAGGCCGAGCAAGGCCGCGACCCGCTGAGAGTCGCCGCTCAAGGCGCGCAGACTGCGCAATAGATAGATCAGGGTATAGAGCGCGATCAGGGCGCGCGCGCCGGGCAGCCAGCGTGGGTCGACCCACATCGTGGCTATCGTCACGAACAGCATGAGCACCGGCAGCAGACCCATGACCAGGGCCAGCACCGGCGCGCCCGCTGCGTGGATGCGAGCCTGGCGGCGCAACAGGGCAACGAGACCGAGCACGGCGAGTCCATACCAGGCGAACAGCGGCAGCGCCGCGGCCGAGAGGTGCGGATCCGGCTGGCTCTGCCACCAATCGATGGCGACCCAGAGCACCAAGGAGGCGATGCCCAGCAGCGCGCTCGCCCGCGCGGCGCCTCGCACGCCAATCGGACCGGCGGCGCGCAATAGCCAGAACCGCAGCAGCACAGACGGCCAGGATTGGGGTTTGGGCGGAGGCGTAGGCTCCGTCTCATGCACCATGTCGCGGATCCTACCGTGCAGCGCGTGGTCGGGTGAACTAGAATCGTGGGAACGCTCGCCCGGTTCGCGAGGTCTGATCCATTATTATGATGGTGTCAAGATTGCGAGGTCACTGATGAACATGAACACGATGCGCGGGCGCATGTTGACGCTCGCAATGTGCGCCTGCTTGGGCCTTTCTACGGCCGCTTTCGCCCAACACGGCGGCGGCGGTGGGGGAGGCGGGCATGCGGGTGGCTTTGGCGGCGGCCATGCTGGCGGCTATGGCGGTCATGCGGGCGGCTACGGCGGCCGGGGTTATGGTGGCTACGGCGGACGTGGTTTCGGTTACGGGTATGGCGGTTGGCGGGGCGGTTACGGTTGGCATGGCGGCTGGGGCGGTTGGGGCTGGGGCCTCGGCTATGGCGCGTTCCTGGCGACACTGCCACTGTACTATTCGACCTGGTGGTGGGACGGCGTGCCTTATTATTACGCCTACAACAACTACTACGTCTGGAGCCCCTCCGCGAGCGGCTATGTCGTGACGACTCCGCCGTCGCAAGTCGTCAGTCAAGCGGGCGGCGTGCAAGGCAGCGCAGCGACAGGCGGCGGCACCTCGGTGTTCGCGTATCCGAAGAGCGGGCAAAGCACCGAGCTGCAGGCCTCCGATAAATATGCGTGTCACCAGTGGGCCGCGAAGCAAAGCGGCTTCGATCCCACGGCGGCCGCTCCTGCCGCCGGCAACGCCCAGTCGCAGCGCCAAGACTACATGCGGGCGCAAGCGGCGTGCCTGGAGGGTCGCGGTTACAGCGTCCAATAGCAGCGGCTCGCTGTTCCCCGCGCCGGCGTTCGAACAGCTGGCGCTGGACCTCGTGCTCCTGCGGCGGTTCGCCGATGTACCGGCACTCCGCGCTGCGATCGTCGCGATCGCCGCAGCGGCGGAGTTTCGGCACCTGCGCACGCGTGGCGGCCGGATGTCGGTTGCCATGACCAATTGTGGCGCTTGGGGCTGGCACAGCGATACGGCGGGGTATCGTTACGTGGCACGTGATCCCTTGACCGACGTGCCCTGGCCTGCGATGCCGCCGCTGTTCGCCGACTTGGCGCAATCGGCTGCCACGAGCGCCGGGTTTGGCGCGTTCGCTCCCGATTGCTGTCTGATCAATCGCTATGCGGTCGGTGCGCAAATGGGCACGCACCAGGATTTTGACGAGCAGGACCTGTCACAACCCATCGTCTCGGTCTCGCTTGGCCTGCCCGCGGTATTTTGTTGGTATGGAGCGGTGCGCAGCGGCAAACCGCTCCGGGTGCCGCTCACCAGCGGCGACGTGCTGGTCTGGGGGAACAGCGCGCGCACCGGATTTCATGCCGTGCGCCCAGTCGCCGCCGGCCGCGATGCAAGCGCGGAACCGTTTCGCTACAACCTCACGTTTCGACGCGCGCGTTAGGCTCGCGCTGGGGCACCCAGCGCCCTTTCAGAGCCGAGCGCCCATTCAGCGCTAAGCGCCCGCTCCGCGATCGATCGAGCCCATGCTCTGGGCCGGGTAACGCTCGCCGGCTGCGGCGTTCGGCGAAAAAATCTGCTCGAGCGCCGCGAGTTGCGCCGTCGACAAGGAGACATCCAGCGCGCCGATATTTTCATCGAGATACTGCCGCCGTTTCGTGCCCGGGATGGGCACGATGTCCTCGCCCTGGGCGAGCACCCAGGCGAGCGCGAGTTGCGCCGGGCTGCAGTGCAGCTCGGCGGCAAGATCCCGCACCTCGTCGACCAGCGCGAGATTCTTCGCGAAGTTCCCACCCTGAAAGCGCGGGCTCGAACGCCGATAATCGTCGGCGGCGAAATCCTCGGGCGTCCTGATGGTCCCGGTGAGGAAACCGCGGCCCAAGGGGCTGTACGGCACGAAACCGATGCCGAGTTCACGACAGGTGGCGAGCGCTCCGTCTTCCGGTTCGCGGCTCCAGAGTGAGTATTCGCTCTGCAGCGCAGTGATCGGGTGCACTTTGTGCGCGCGCCGGATCGTCGCCGGCGCGGCCTCGGAGAGCCCGATGTAGCGGACTTTGCCCGCACTCACCAACTCCGCCATGGCCCCCACGGTTTCCTCGATCGGCACCGTCGGATCGACCCGATGCTGGTAATACAGATCGATCGTCTCGACGCCGAGGCGGCGCAGGCTCCCCTCGACCGACCTACGCACGTACTCCGGGCGACCGCTGATCCCGCGGACCGAAGGATCGTCCGGATCGCGCAGGATGCCGAACTTGGTCGCGAGAAAGACTTGCTCGCGGCGGCCTTTGATCGCGCGACCGACCAGCAATTCATTGCTATGCGGTCCATACATGTCGGCCGTGTCGAGCAAGGTGATGCCGCGATCGAGCGCATGCGCGATCGTCGCGAGCGATTCCTGCTCGTCGCGCCCCGCATAAAAGTCGCTCATGCCCATGCAGCCGAGTCCGAGCGCCGACACCGACGGTCCGTTGCGGCCCAATTGTCTGAACTGCATGCTGTGCTCCTGGTTAGCTTGGGGGTCAGGTTAGCATCTTCGCGAGCCCGCGCCTCAGAGCGACAGCGGCAAGGCCGTGGATTCTTTGATCACGGTCACGGCGACCGAGGAGTTGACCGACTGCACACAGGGAATGCGTGACAGATAATCGAGGTAGAAGGCTTCGAAGGCCTTGATGTTCTTGGTGACGATTTTCAACAGAAAATCCCACTCCCCGGTCAGCGTGTAGCACTCGAGCACTTCGCTGCGATCGCGGATCGCGGCCTCGAAGGTCGCAATCGCGTCGCGTCCCGTGGTCGACAGCTTGACGTGCGCCAGGATGGTCAGGTCGAGGCCGAGTGCCGCGCGGTCGAGCAAGGCGACGCGGCGCTTGATAACGCCGGTCTTCTCGAGCTGCTGAATTCTGCGCCAGCAGGTCGTCGTCGATTGCTGCGCACGCAACGCGACATCGGCGACCGACAAAGCGGCTTCGTGCTGCAAGATATCGAGGATCTTGATGTCGATCGCATCGAGCGTAACTCGGAACATACGATTCATTATATTTGAATATCAGGAATGAACATACTGGTTTTGCGGGTGCAGAGCGAACGAGAGCACCAATCGACCTCATAAGAGCGTAGATTCCGCGCATGGTCAGTACCTCGCGTTTGCATCTGCCCCGTGCGCCGGCCCGCCCTGGTGAAGCGCCGGACTTCAGCTACCTGGAGTTATCGCCCGCGGGTGCGGTGGCCCGCCCCGAGGTCACGGCCAAAACCCGCGATATCGCTGCGCTCGCGCTCGAGCTGGTGCGCGTACTCGACGATCGTCACGATGCCGTCGGCCCCTGGCACCCGCATCTGGATCCCGCCGAAATGCAGATCGGGCTGCGGCATATGTTGCTCACCCGCCTCTACGACGAGCGCATGCAGCGCACGCAGCGCGCCGGCAAGATCAGTTTCTATATTCGCTCGCTCGGCGAGGAGGCCGTCTCGGTGGCGCAGTGCATGGCGCTGCGACCGGGCGACATGCTGTTTCCCGGCTATCGCAATCAGGGCCTGCATATCGCCCGCGGTTTGCCGCTCGTTGATCTCATGTGTCAACTGCTCTCGAATACGCGCGACATGTGCAAGGGTCGCCAGCTGCCGGTGATGTATCACTCGGCTGCGGGCAATCTGTTCACGATCTCCGGGAATCTTGCCACGCAGTTTCCGCAGGCGGTCGGTTGGGCCATGGCCGCTGCGATCAAGGGCCAGGATCACATCGCCTCCACGTGGATCGGCGAAGGCAGCAGCGCAGAGGCCGATTTCCACCATGCCTTGCTGTTCGCGTCGGTTTATCAGGCCCCCGTCGTGCTCAATGTGGTCAACAATCAATGGGCAATTTCGACTTTCCAGGGTTACGCCGGCGGCGAGCAACGCTCCTTCGCGGCGCGCGGACCCGGCTACGGGATCGCCGGCCTGCGTGTCGACGGCAACGACTTCCTCGCGGTGCATGCCGTCACGCAATGGGCGGCCGAACGCGCGCGCACAGGCGCGGGTCCGACTCTGATCGAACTGGTGACCTATCGGGCCGCGGCCCATTCGACCAGCGATGATCCGACGCGTTACCGGGCCAAGGATGATCATCTGCATTGGCCGCTGGGCGACCCGATCGAACGCCTCAAACAGCACTTGATCAAGCTCGGCGAGTGGTCCGAGCAGCGGCATCAGGCCTTGACCGCGGAACTCGATGCCCTGGTGGTCGCGAGTTGGAAGGAAGCCGTGACTTACGGCACGCTCAACGAAGGGCCGCGCTTGGACCCCGACCTGATGTTCGAGGACGTGTTCAAGGAAATGCCTGAGCACCTGAAACGCCAGCGGGCGCTGATGCGCGCCGAAAAAAGGGGCTGAACGACGTGGCGCAGATGAACATGATTCAGGCGCTGAACTCTGCGATGGATGCGATGTTGGAGTCCGATCCCTCGGTGATCCTCATGGGCGAGGATATCGGCTACTTCGGCGGCGTGTTTCGCGCCACCGAAGGTTTGCAGCGCAAATATGGCGAGCAGCGCGTGATCGATACACCGATTGCGGAGGGCGCCATCATCGGCGCGGCGATCGGCATGGCTGTGGGCGGCCTGCGGCCCGTGGCCGAGATCCAGTTCGCGGACTACATCTATCCGGGCTTCGACCAGATCGTCAGCGAGTTGGCGCGGCTGCGCTATCGCAGCGCCGGCGACTTCTTCGCACCCGTGACGATCCGTACGCCCTGCGGCGGCGGGATCCGCGGTGGTCAGACGCATTCTCAGAGTCCCGAGGGGATTTTCACGCATGTCAGCGGCATCAAGGTGATCATGCCGTCGAATCCCTACGATGCGAAGGGTCTGCTGATCACGGCGATCGAAGACGACGACCCGGTCGTGTTCTTCGAACCGAAGCGACTCTACAACGGTCCGTTCGACGGCGACCCGAACAAGGCGGCCGTGCCCTGGAGCACGCATCCGAAGGGCGAGGTGCCGGAAGGCGTGTACCGCGTGCCGTTCGGCAAGGCCGACATCGTGCGCAGCGGCAGCGACCTCACGATCATCACCTACGGAACGATGGTGTTCGTCGCCACGCTGGCGGCAGCGAGTCTCGGAGTCGATGCGGAGATCATCGATTTGCGCTCGCTCGTGCCGCTCGACGTCGATACGATTTGCAGTTCGGTCAAGAAAACCGGCCGCTGTGTCATTGCGCACGAAGCGACGCGATTTTCCGGCTTCGGCGCGGAGATCCTCGCCATCATCCAGGAGGAGTGCTTCTGGGATCTGGAGGCGCCGATCCAGCGCGTCGCCGGTTGGGACACGCCCTATCCGCACGCCTTCGAATGGGAATACTTTCCAGGACCCGCGCGGGTCGGCACGGCGATCAAAGCGGCGATGGAGCCCGCTTGAGCGTGCGCGGCGAGTACGTTTTCAAGATGCCGGATCTCGGCGAGGGCACGGTCGAAGCCGAGATCGTCCGCTGGTATGCGCAACCCGGCGACTGGGTCGATGAGGATCAAGCGATCGTCGAAGTCATGACCGACAAGGCGTCGGTCGAGGTACCTGCGCCGGTCAGCGGACGCGTGCTTTCGGTCACCGGTACTCCGGGTGACAAAGTGGCTGTCGGCGCGCCGCTGATCGTGTTCGAGTTGCTCGGCAGCGCGGACAGCGCGCCGGAGACGCCGGCCGCTGCTGCACCGAAGGCTCCGCCGCTCGACGCGCCCGTGAGTGCCGCCGGCGCCGAGAGCACCGCTGCGACGGCGGCGACGACGCAGCGTGTGATGACGTCCCCGGCGAACCGACGACGCGCGCGCGAGGCGGGTATCAGCCTGCACACCGTCGTCGGCACGGGACCGCGAGGGCGCATAGTGCGGGACGACATCGCGGCGGCGAGCCGCGAGCAGCGGTTACCCGATACGCTGCCGGGCCCAGCCACGGCAGCGGCGACCACCGAAATCAAGGTGATCGGCCTGCGCCGCCTGATCGCCGAGCGCATGAGCGAAGCGAAGCGCAACATCCCGCATTTCGCCTATGTCGAGGAAGTCGACGTGACCGAACTCGAATCGCTACGCGCGCATCTCAACGCGCAGCAGGCGCACGGCGCGGTGACGCTGACGTACCTGCCCTTGGTCGTACTGGCGCTCGTGCGCACCTTGCGCGCCTTCCCACAATGCAATGTCCGCTACGACGCCGAGCGCGGCGTGCTCATCCGACATGCGGCCGTGCACGTCGGCATCGCCACCCAAACGCCCGACGGCCTCAAGGTCCCGGTGGTCCGCGATGCCGGTTCTCTGTCGCTGTGGGCTCTCGCCGCGGCGATCCGCGCGGTCGCCGAGCGCGCCCGTTCGAACAAGTCGCCGCGCGAAGAACTCTCGGGTTCGACGATCACGGTCACGAGTCTCGGCAAACTCGGCGGCATCGCCTCGACGCCGGTGATCAATGCGCCCGAAGTGGCGATCGTCGGCTTGAACAAAGCCGTCGAACGGCCGGTCGTCCTGCAGGGTGCGATCGCGATCCGGCGCGTCATGAATCTCTCGTCCTCGTTCGATCACCGCTTCGTCGACGGCCACGATGCGGCGGCGATGATTCAGCGCTTGAAGACTTACCTCGAACATCCCGCCAGCATTTTCATCGCCGACCCATCGCCCGGAGAATCTTGATGGTCGCCATCGTCGGTTGGTCGCATTCGCGCTTCGGCAAGCAAGCCGAAGAAAGCGTGGAAAGTCTCGCCGTCGCGGCCGCCACCGAGGCCCTGCAGCATGCCGGAGTCGCCGCCGAGGAGATCGATGAGATCTTCCTCGGTCATTTCAACGCCGGTTTCTCCGCCCAGGACTTCACCGCTGCGCTGGTGCTGCAGGCCGATGCCGGTCTGCGCTTCAAGCCCGCGACCCGGGTCGAGAACGCCTGCGCGACCGGCAGCGCGGCCGTGCATCAAGGGCTGCGGGCAATCGAGTCCGGGCGCGCCCGGCGCGTGCTGGTCGTCGGTGTGGAGCACATGACGAACAGCTCGGCGGCGGACATCGGCCGCAATCTCCTGCGCGCCTCGTATCTACCCGAGGAGGCGGACAATCAGTTGGGGTTTGCCGGCGTGTTTGCGCGGATCGCCGACGCGTATCGGGACCGCTATGGCGATCCGGCCGATGCGCTGGCGTCGATCGCGGCCAAGAACCACAAGAACGGTGCCGCCAACCCCTATGCCCAGATGCGCAAAGACCTCGGCTTCGACTTCTGCCGCGTGGAGAGCGACCGCAACCCGCGCGTTGCCGGCAGCCTCAAGCGTACCGACTGTTCGCCGGTCTCGGACGGCGCCGCCGCACTGATCCTCGCCGACGACGCCACGGCGGCCACGATGCCGCGGGCCGTGCGCTTCCGCGGCATAGCGCACTGCCAAGATTTCCTGCCGCTCGCGCAGCGGGATATCCTGGCTTTCGCGGGCTGTGCACTCGCTTGGGCGCGCGCGCTCGCAGCGGCGGGACTGCAGCTCGCGGATCTCTCCTTCGTGGAGACCCATGACTGCTTCACGATCGCCGAACTGCTCGAGTACGAGGCGATGGGCCTCACGCCGCCCGGCCGGGGCGCGGATGCCGTCCGCGAAGGGTGGACGACGATGACCGGTAAGCTGCCCGTCAATCCATCCGGCGGCCTCAAGGCGAAGGGACATCCGATCGGCGCCACCGGCGTGTCGATGCATGTGCTCAGCGCCATGCAGCTCTGCGACGCGGCGCCGCCCGGGATCCAGCTTACGCGTCCGACCCTTGCCGGGATTTTCAACATGGGCGGTGCGGCGGTCGCCAATTACGTGAGCATTTTGGAACGGAGCCGCTGATCAAGCCGGGCACGGTCGCAATCTGTTTCGTCGCCGCCGCGCTCGCGCCCGTCCGGGCGCGCGGACTCGATGCCGACGGCCTGCTGAGCAGCGTCGGTCTATCTCCGGGTCTCTTATCGTCTGCCCAGACGCGCGTTTCGGCCGCGCAGTATGGCGCACTGTGGCGCCGTATCGCGTGGACGCTCGACGACGAATTCTTCGCCCAGGACTCGCGTCGCATGAAAGTGGGCACCTTCGCGATGCTCTGCCGCAGCGTCGTGCATTGTGCGGATCTCGCCCACGCCCTCGAGCGCAGCCTACGCTTCTTCGCGCTCACCTTCGACGACCTCGCGGGACGCCTCATCGTCGAGGGCGCAGCCGCGAGGATCGTGCTGACCGACCAGCGCGGTCCGCCGCCGACCCGCGTTTTCGCGCATGAGACGTTCTTGATGCTGTTGCACGGCCTTGCCTGTTGGTTGGTGGGCAGGCGAATTCCGATCCGCCGCGCAGAGTTCGCCTATCCGGAGCCAGCGCACGCGGCCGAATACCGGCTCATGTACTCGCACGATCTGCGCTTTCGAATGCCGCACACCGCGATCGCCTTCGATGCGCAGCCACTCGCCTTGCCGGTGATCCAGAATGAACACTCGGCCCTTGAGTTTCTCGCCCACGCTCCCGAGAACATCCTGGTGAAATACAAGAACCCGCACGGCTTGGGCGCGCGCATCCGCCGTCGCCTGCGCCAGTCGCTGCCGCAGGCCTTTCCGGAATTCGAGGCGCTCGCCGAAGAACTGCGCATGGCACCCGCGACGCTGCGCCGCCGACTGCAGGAGGAAGGCAGCGCCTACCAGTCGATCAAGGACGCGTTGCGTCGTGATCTCGCGATCGACTACCTCACGCACTCGGACCGAACGGTGCTCGATATCGCGCTGGAACTGGGGTTTGCGGAGCGCAGCGCGTTCCACCGCGCTTTCCGCAAGTGGACCGGCGTCTCGCCGGGCGATTTCCGGCGCGCCGCGTCGGTCGTCGAGCCTCCAGGCTAGTCGCCGGCGCGCGCGAGGATCTGCTGCGCCTGGCGCAGATGCGGCGCGTCGACCATCGCACCGTCGAGATCGATGACACCGCGGCTTGGATTGGCCGCGAACGCGGCGACGACACGGCGTGCGTGCGCGACGGCCGCGGGCGCCGGCGTGAATGCCGCGTTGATCACGGGCACCTGGCGTGGGTGTATCGCCAGCATCCCGGTGAAGCCATCGCGGGCGGCGCGCGTCGCATAGCGCTGCAAACCTTCATCGTCGCGAAACGCCGGATAGACGGTCTCGAGCGCGGCGACGCCGGCGGCATGCGCGCCAAACAGGGTCAGGGCGCGCACGACTTCGTAGGGCGGCGTGAACGACCCATCGACGAGCCGCGCTTGCGCGGCGCCAATCGCCGCCGGCAGATCCTCGGCGCCCCAAGTGAGGCCGCAGAGCCGATCCGCGACCGTCACATATTCGCCGAGCCGGAACACGGCGAGCGGCGTTTCGGTGGCGATCGGCAGAATCGGCCGCTGCGGCAGCCCGGACCTGATCAAGGTATCGCCGAGATCGCGCACCGAGGTGGCGCCCTCCGCCTTCGGCAGCACGAAGCCGTCCGGCAGCGCCGACGCGAGACTCGCGATGTCCTCCTCGATGAGTCCGCTGCCGCGCGGATTCAAGCGCACGAAGACCGGCGCGGCGCGATCCGGCCGCGCTAGAAAGCCCGCAACGTGGCGTCGCGCCTCCGCCTTATGCGGCGCGGCCACGGCATCCTCGAGATCGAGGATCAGCGCGTCCGCGTGCGCGCTGCGCGCCTTTTCCATCTGGTCGGGGCGATCGCCGGGTACGAACAGCAGGGAGCGCAATTTCATCGTGCTTCGCGGCGAATCAGCGCCGTGCGCAGACAGCTGCAGACCAGCTCATCGCGTTGATTGTGCAGGCGGTGCACGAACGTCACGATGCCGGCCTCGGGCCGCGACCGGCTGTCGCGCAATTGCTCGACCGTGGTCTCGGCGCGCAAGGTGTCGCCGACGAACACGGGCTTCGGCATGCGCACTTGATCATAGCCCAGGTTCGCGACCAGTACGCCTTGCGTGGTGTCGGCGACCGAGACGCCGATCATCAAGCCGAACGTGAACACGCCGTTGACGAGAATTCTGCCGAACTCGCTCGCCGCCGCGGCATCGGCGTCGAGATGCAACGGCTGCGTGTTGTGCGTCAACGTGGTGATCAGTAAATTGTCGGTCTCGGTCACGGTGCGGCGAATTTCGTGCTCGATACGATCGCCGACCCGCCAGGATTCGTAGCAGCGTCCCGCCATCGATGCTCTCCTCGGTTGCTCGTATCCAGAGCATAGCGCCTCCCGCACCCGCAGGGTGATTCCCACCGGCCGGGATTCGCGGTAGCGTATGCAGATGGGCCGCGGTCAACCCCGTCGATGGCAGTTCGGCGTCAGCGCGGTCGTCGCGGCGGCGTGCTGCTTGGGCGCCTGCGCGACCGATCAAGATGCAGCCGCGCCCGCGCCCGCGCGCGCGAGCAGCGCGCGCGAGATCATCGACCGGGCGCTGCCGCGCAGGGTCGCGGATCGCAGCGGGTGGCGCGAGGATCTCTATGCCGACTTCACGGCACTCGCCCTGCCGGCGACGCGCGCCAACGTGTGCGCGGTCGTCGCGGTGCTCGAGCAGGAGTCGAACTTCCAAACCGATCCGGTGATCCCGCATCTTGGCGAGATCGCCTCGCGCGAGATCGACGCACGCGCCGGGCGGGTCGGGATTCCACTCTCGCTCGTGCATGCCGTGCTGCAGCTGAGATCCGGCAACGGACAGACTTATCGTGAGCGGATCGACGCGGCGCGGACCGAAAAGGAACTCAGCGACATCTACGAAGACTTCATCGGGCGGGTGCCCCTGGGCAGTCGCCTGTTCGCCGAACACAACCCGGTCCGCACGCGCGGACCGATGCAAGTCAATATCGCCTTCGCCGAACGCTACGCGGACGCCAGACCCTACCCCTATCCGGTGCATCAGAGCATCGCCGATGAAGTCTTTACGCGCCGCGGCAGCCTCTATTTCGGGATCGCGCATCTGCTCGATTACAGCGCGCCCTACGACCGCTTCTTGTTTCGCTTCGCGGATTTCAATGCCGGGCAATATGCGAGCCGCAATGCCGCCTTTCAAAGCGCCGTTGCTCAACTTGCACACAGCGCCATTGCAGCTGACGGCGCGCTGCTGCCGCATGACGCGGACGATGCGCGCGGCGACCCCGCCCCCGGGTCCACCGAGGCGGCCTTGCGCACGCTCGCCGGCCGGCTCAAGCTCGATGACGAGGCGATCCGCGCGGCGCTCGATCAGGGCAAGACCGCCGCGTTTGGCTCATCGGCGCTTTATCGACGGCTCTTTGCGCTCGCCGATCAAGCGGCGGGTCGGCCTCAGCCACGCGCACTCATCCCGACGATCGATCTGCACAGTCCGAAGATCCGACGCGCGTTGACGACGGCCTGGTATGCGAACCGGGTCGACGCACGTTTCCGACGCTGCCTCGAGGACGTCGGCTGAAGCTTCGGTTTGTCATAACACGAGCGGGCTCACCATATTGCCGGGAGAAATTGACACTGCCGCGCAATAATTGAATCAGAGCCACTCGGACCCGCGCGCAAAGCATCGGCTGTGTCACACTCCGTGGCAATGGAACGCGCAGGCGTTCACAGTTTTCTCTCACCATGCAGGGGACCACATGTCGACACGATGGATCAAAGCCGCAGCTGCCGTGATAGTCCTCAGTCTGGCCGCAGTAGAGGCGAACGCGGACACTGGCTGCGACGCCGCCGTGAACGCTCCGTTGCGGGGCGCCGAGCGACTGGTGAGTTCAATGCGCAGCGACAAGCCCGGACAGGCCCGGGTTTTCGCGGCAGATGGCTCGGAATATACCGCTGGTGCCGCGCGCTGGATGAGCGCTGAACTCGGCATCGCGAATCGCGCCTGCGCGCGCGGCGATAGCGCCACGGCGATTCGCCACTTGAACGGCGTTCGGAAGTTCCTCCGGACGCATTGACGCCGGCTCTGACTCGCGCCTAGACCCCAGTAGCGGCAGGCGCGGCGCGCTCGCAGTGCACGCATGCCGC
>Ga0116230_10000198_pt1 | contig 48627 bp, 38 predicted proteins | sample S1TSphfallax_3_FD_88678 | JGI IMG/M metagenome (GOLD analysis project Ga0116230, IMG submission 88678) | Host-associated microbial communities from peat moss isolated from Minnesota, USA - S1T2_Fd - Sphagnum fallax MG | ecosystem: Host-associated > Plants > Peat moss > Unclassified | place...
CAAAGGGGTCGGATAGACGCAAAGATCTGCCTCGGTGTTTAAAATGTTAAGGCTATTGACAGGATTTCGGGGCTGTGAGCCTAGCGGGTTATCCCCGCCCAAGGCAACATTGCTGCGCCCCAACATACACGCTTAAGTCTCGGAAAGGCCTAGATCTAAGCCACTTTCTGCAAGCGGTACGGGACGAGATGGCCGGCGTGTGGTGTAATACCTACGATTCGTGAGCCCAGTCACCCTACTGGGTGTTTAATATATTAGACATGTCGCCTAAGCCGCTCATCGGAATTCCAGCCGACCGCCGCCTGACTGGGAAGCACTACTTCCACATGGTCGGGGAGAAATACATCACCGCCATTGCGCAGGGCGCCGATGCGGTACCGGTGCTCCTGCCGGCGATCGGCCCCGAACTCGATGTCGATGCCTTGTTGCGGTCTTGCGATGGTTTGCTGTTCACGGGCAGCGAATCGAATGTCGAACCCCATCACTACGGAGGCCCGGCGAGTAGGCCGGGAACGCTACATGATCCAAATCGGGATGCTACGACGCTTCCGCTGATTCCGCGGGCGATCGCCGCCGGGCTGCCGGTGCTCGCGATCTGCCGCGGATTCCAAGAAATGAATGTCGCTTACGGGGGCACGTTGTGGCAGCGACTGCACGAGGTGCCGGGCCACATGGACCACCGCGAAGACGAGAGCTCCGAGCTTGCGGAGCAGTACGGGCCGGCCCACGAGGTGACGCTCGAGCCTGGAGGCCTGCTGCGCGAAATTGCGGGCGCCGATCGCTTGCAGGTGAACTCGCTGCATTGGCAGGGGGTACAAACTCTGGGCAAGGGTCTGCTGGTCGAGGCACGCGCACCCGACGGTCTGATCGAGGGCTTCCGGCCCGCCGATGCAAAGAGTTTTGCACTGGGGCTGCAATGGCATCCCGAGTGGCAGTTTTCCGAGAATCCATTTTCGCGCGCCCTGTTCGCCGCGTTCGGTTCGGCAGGCAGGCAGCGCGCCAGCGACAGGTGACGTATGGCGAGCACGATTCAGCAATTCTTGAAGGAACACGGGATCTCCGAGGTCGAAGCGATCATCCCCGACATGGCCGGCGTCGCGCGCGGCAAACTGATGCCGGCGGAAAAGTTCGCCGAGGAGGAGGGCATGCGCCTGCCGGAGGCGATCTTCCTGCAGACGGTCACGGGCGACTACCCCGACGATCAGAGCGCGATGAACCCATCCGACATCGACATCGTACTCAAGGCCGATCCCAAGACGGTTCGCGTCGTGCCCTGGGCGGCCGAACCCACGGCCCAGGTCATACACGATTGCTTCTACGGCGACGGGCGCCCGGTCACGATGGCGCCGCGCTACGTCCTGCGCCGGGTGCTCGATCTCTACGAGGCACACGGCTGGGAACCGGTCGTGGCGCCCGAACTCGAGTTCTTTCTGGTCGAGCCGAACATCGATTCCGACTACCCGCTGAAGCCGCCCGTGGGCCGCTCCGGCCGTCCGGAGATCGGCCGGCAGGCCTACAGCATCGCGGCGGTCAACGAATTCGACCCGCTGTTCGACGACATGTATTCGTTCTGCGAGGCGCAGGACATCGAAATCGACACGCTGATCCATGAGGCCGGCGCGGCGCAGATGGAGATCAATCTCCTGCACGGCTATCCGATGAGCCTCGCCGACCAGGCATTCTTGTTCAAACGCACGGCGCGCGAGGCGGCGTTGCGCCACAAGATGTACGCGACCTTCATGGCGAAGCCCATGGCCAAGGAGCCGGGCAGCGCCATGCATCTGCATCAGAGCATCGTCGATGCGAAGACGCGCAAGAACATCTTCAGCAATCCGGACGGCTCGCCTTCGACGCTGTTCTTCGGGCACATCGCCGGGCTGCAGAAATATCTGCCCGCCGCAATGTCGCTGTTCGCTCCGAACGTCAACAGCTACCGGCGCATCAGCCGCTACTCATCGGCGCCGATCAACGTGCACTGGGGTTATGACAACCGGACCGCCGGTCTACGCGTGCCCTTGTCGGGCGCCGAAGCGAGGCGCGTCGAAAACCGCGTCGGCGGTGCCGATGCCAATCCCTATCTTGCGATCGCCGCCTCGCTGGCCTGCGGCTACCTGGGCATGATCGAAGGCTTGAAGCCCTCGGAACCGATCTCCGGCAGCGCCTACGATCTTGCCATCGCGCTCCCACGCACCCTGGCCGAAGCCCTGCGCCTGCTGCGCGAGTCGAAGGCGCTGGTCGACTTGTTCGGCGATCGCTTCGTGCTCGCCTACACGGCGGTCAAGGACGCGGAGTACGAGACCTTCGCGCAGGTCATCAGCTCCTGGGAGCGCGAGCACCTGTTGCTGAACGTCTGACGGGCCGCGGCGCGGCCCCACCCCGAACTCGCGCACCGCCCTGGGGCTTGCCGCGCCGAGCGCGCACCAAAGCGGCCTGTGCCTGCGCAGCTCGATTGCCTCTGTCCACTAGGCCCCGGCTGCGATATAACTACGTGCGCCGCTGCGGGTGCGAACAAGGGGAAGTGTTTTGAAGGCGAGCGATAGTCGTTTGGGTCTCGTGGTCCTCGTTTGTTCGCTCCTCCTGGCCGCCTGCGGCGGCTCCAAGTCCGGATCCACCGCCGGCGATACCTCCGCTGCCGCGCCTCCGAGCAAGGTCTTGAACCTGTACATCTGGTCGGATTATCTCGCGCCCAACACGCTCGCGGATTTCGAGAAGCAGACGGGCATCAAAGTGCACGTCGCCTATTACGACAGCAACGAGACGCTCGAGACCAAGCTGCTCGCCGGCAGCAGCGGCTTCGACGTCGTCGTGCCGACGGCCTCCTATTTCGAGCGACAGATCAAAGCCGGCGTCTATCTGCCGCTGGACAGCGCGAAGCTGCCGAACCTGAAGAACATGGATCCGACGCTCATGGCGCGCGTCGCCGAACACGATCCGGGCAATGCTCATGGCGTGATTTATCTCTGGGGTACGAACGGCATCGGCTACAACGAGAAGATGGTCAAGGCGCTGATGCCCGATGCGCCGCTCGACAGCTGGCGCCTGGTCTTCGATCCGGCGGTCGCCGCGAAGATCGCCAAGTGCGGCATCAGCGTGCTCGACTCCCCGGCCGAGATGCTGCGTGCCGTGCTCAATTATCTCGGCAAGAATCCGAATTCCCAGGATCCAGCCGACCTCGCCGCGGCAACCCAGGTGCTCGCCAAGATCCGGCCCTACATCCGCAACATCAATTCGTCCGAATACATCGAGGCGCTCGCCAACGGCGATCTGTGCGTCAGTGTCGGCTACAACGGCGACGTCATGCAGGCGCGCGACCGCGCGCGCGACGCAAACAAGGGCATCGAAATCAAGTACTCGATCCCGAAGGAAGGCACGATACTCTGGTTCGACATGCTCGCGATCCCGAAGGACGCGCCCGACCCGGACAGCGCCTATGCCTACCTCGACTACATCATGACCCCCCAGGTGATCGCCGACGTATCGAATTTCAAACGCTACGCCAATGCGAACCTCGCGGCGCAGCCTTTCGTCCATGCGGACGTCAAGGAGGATCCGGCCATCTATCCGACGCCGGAACAGTTCAAGCGGCTCTCGGTCCAGCTCGCGGATTCCGCGGAGCAAACGCGTGCGATCACACGCGTGTGGCAAGAATTCAAGGCGGGCCAATAAGCCCATGGCCGTCCCCGCCGGATCCGCGACCAACCCGTCCCAGCCCGTCAAAGCCGCCCCCTGGAAGGATCCGCACGCCAAGGCCTATGTGCAGATCGATCGCGTCACGAAGTCCTTCGGCGACTTCAAGGCCGTCGACGACATCAGCCTGAAGATCTACAAGGGCGAGATATTTTGCCTCCTCGGCGCATCCGGCTGCGGCAAGACGACGCTGCTGCGGATGCTGGGCGGTTTCGAAACGCCGAGCTCGGGCAAGATTTTCATCGACGGCGAGGATATGACGGGCGTGCCCCCATACGAGCGGCCCGTCAACATGATGTTCCAGTCGTACGCGCTGTTTCCGCACATGAGCGTCGAGCAGAACGTGGCCTTCGGCCTGAAACAGGATCGCGTACCCAAGGCCGAGATCAAGGAACGCGTCGCGAGCATGCTGGAGCTCGTCAAGCTCAGCGACTTTGCGATGCGCAAGCCGCACCAGCTCTCCGGCGGCCAGCGCCAGCGCGTCGCCCTGGCACGCGCGCTCGTCAAGCGCCCGAAACTGTTGCTGCTCGACGAGCCCCTGGGCGCGCTCGACAAGAAGCTGCGCGAACGCACGCAGTTCGAACTGATCAGCATCCAGGACAAGCTGGGCGTCACCTTCGTCGTCGTCACGCACGATCAGGAGGAGGCGATGACGCTCGCCAGCCGCATCGGCGTCATGAATCACGGCGAGATCGTCCAGGCCGGCACACCGTCCGAGATCTACGAGTTCCCGAGTTCGAAGTTCGTCGCGGATTTCATCGGTTCCGTCAATATTTTCGAGGGCAAGCTCATCGAGGACGAACCGGAGTACGTGCGCATCGGTTCCGAGGAGCTGGGCGGCACGATCTACGTGAGTCACGGCATCAGCGCCGCGCCGGAGGCGACCGTTTGGGCAGCCGTGCGACCGGAGAAGGTCTTCATGTCGACTGCTCCGCCGGAGGGTCCGGACAACGTCGTTCGCGGCGCGGTCCAGGACATCGCCTATCTCGGCGACCTGTCGATCTATCTGGTCAAGCTGCCGACGGGGAAGATCGTGCGCGTCACGCAGCCGAACACCTCGCGTCATGCCGAGGCAATCACCTGGGAGCAACAGGTCTATCTCTCGTGGGACGCGACGAGCCCTGTGGTGGTCACACGCTAAACCGATGAGACGCGCGCCCTGGTCACAGCGGTTCGGCTTGAACGGTCGGGGTCTGGTCGTCCTGCTGCCGTATCTATGGCTGTTGTTGTTCTTCGTCGTGCCGTTCGTGATCGTGCTGAAGATCTCGTTCGCGGACATCGACCTTGCGATTCCGCCGTACACGTCCCTGTTTCAATGGGACGAAAAAAACGTGCTGTCGATCAAGCTGAACTTCAACAACTACGTGTTCCTGTTCACCAACGAGCTGTATTTCAAGGCACTTCTGAATTCCCTCAAGGTGGCGCTGATCTCGACGCTGTTTTGCCTCTTGATCGGCTACCCGATGGCCTACGGCATCGCACGGGCCAAGCCCGCGACGCGCAACCTCTTGTTGTTGCTCGTGATCCTGCCCTTCTGGACTTCATTGCTCCTGCGCGTCTATGCATGGATCGGCCTGCTCAAGGCGAATGGGGTCATCAACAACATCCTCATGGCTCTTGGTTTGATCCATGAGCCCCTGGCGATGCTCTACACCCCCTTTGCGATGTATGTGGGCATCGTCTATTCCTATCTGCCGTTCCTGATCCTGCCGCTGTACGCGAACCTCGAGAAAATGGACTGGCAGCTGCTCGAGGCGGCCGAGGATCTGGGCTGCCGGCCATGGCAGGCGTTCTACAAGATCACGCTGCCGCTGTCGCGCAACGGCATCCTCGCAGGCTCGATGCTGGTTTTCATCCCGGCGGTAGGCGAATTCGTGATCCCGGCGCTGCTCGGCGGTCCGAATGCCTTGATGATCGGGCGCATACTCTGGGACGAGTTCTTCTCGAACCGCGCGTGGCCGGTGGCGAGCGCGGTCGCGATCCTGCTGCTGCTCCTGCTCGTGCCCTTCATGATGTGGTACCAGAGCATCCAGGCGCGCGAATCGGCGGGGGCGAAATGAATCAGCGGCGCTCCGTGTTCATCATCACCTGCGCCGCGTTCGGGTTCGCGTTTCTGTACATACCGATACTCTCGATGGTCGTGTTCTCTTTCAACGCCTCCAAACTCGTCACGGTCTGGGACGCGGCGAACTCGCCGACCCTCAAATGGTATCGCTCGCTGCTCAATAACGAGGAAATCCTCGATGCAGCCTGGATCTCGCTCAAGGTCGCGGTCATCAATGCATCCGGTTCCGTGATCTTGGGGACGCTCGCCGGGTTCGGCCTGTCGCGGTTCACGAATTTTCGCGGCCGCTTCACCTTGAACGCCATGGCGACCGCACCGCTCGTGATGCCCGAGGTGATCACCGGTCTCTCCTTGCTGTTGTTGTTCGTTGCGCTCGAGCAGGTGATCGGCTGGCCCGCGGGCCGCGGCATCACGACCATGACCCTGAGCCACATGACGTTCTCGATGGCCTACGTGACCGTGGTCGTCCAGTCGCGGCTCGCGACCTTCGACACGGCGCTCGAGGAGGCGGCGATGGACCTCGGTGCGAAGCCGCTCAAAGTCTTTTTCCTGATCACGTTGCCGATCATCTTCCCGGCGATCCTGTCCGGCTGGCTGCTCGCCTTCACGCTCTCCTGGGACGATCTGGTGATTTCCAGCTTCACCTCCGGTCCGGGCAGCAGCACGCTGCCCATGGTCGTGTTCTCGAAGGTGCGGCTCGGCGTGAGTCCGGAGATCAACGTGCTCGCGACGCTGACGATCGGCTTCGTCACCTTGATCATCGTCGGCGTGAGCTTCTGGATCGCGCGCTCCAACCGCAGCGAACGGGCGACTTAGCCGCCCGGCCGCGACGCCGGATTCAGACCAGTACGCGCTCGATCCCGCCGGCATTCGCCCGGCCGACGTACTCGGCGAGCCAGTTCTCGCCGAGTAGGTTCTTCGCGATCTCGACGACGATGTAGTCGGCGTCCAGCGCCGCGGCGTCGTCATTGAAACGCTTGAGGCCCTGCAGGCAGGAGGGGCAGGAGGTGAGGATCTTGACCTCGCCCGAATGCCCCGTCCCGCGGATCGCATCCACCCCGAGGTGCACCTCGCTCTGCTTGCGAAAGCGCACCTGCGTCGAAATGTCGGGTCGCGTCAGCGCAAGGGTCCCCGACTCGCCGCAGCAGCGCTCGTTCTGCGCGATCGCGCCGTTCAGTCCGGCGTTCATGAGCGCGTTCACGACGACGAGCGGCTCGTGTTTCTTGATCGGTGAATGGCAGGGGTCGTGATAGAGGTAGCGCACGCCCGTCACGTTTCCCAGGCTCACGCCCTTCTCCATGAGGTATTCGTGGATGTCGATGATCTTGCAGCCGGGGAAGATCTTGTCGAACTCGTAGCTTTGCAGTTGATCGAAGCAGGTGCCGCAGCTCACGACCACGGTCTTGATGTCGAGGTAATTGAGGGTATTGGCGACGCGGTGGAACAGCACGCGGTTGTCGGTGATGATCTGCTCGCCTTTCTCGATTTCGCCGGCCGCGCGTTGTGGATAGCCGCAGCAAAGGTATCCCGGCGGCAACACGGTCTGCACGCCCACGTGCCAGAGCATCGCCTGCGTGGCGAGACCGACCTGCGAGAACAGCCGTTCGGAGCCGCAGCCAGGAAAATAAAATACCGCCTCCGAATCGCTGCTCGTCGCCCGAGGGTCGCGGATGATGGGCACGTAGTTGCGGTCTTCGATGTCGAGCAGCGCGCGCGCGGTCCGCGTCGCCAGGCCACCCGGCATGCGCTTGTTGACGAAGTGAACGACCTGCTCCTTGAGCGGTGCGCGTCCCGTCGTCGCCGGCGGCGCCTTGGTCTGGGATCTCGCCGGCCGCAGCAAGGCGCGGTTCGCGAGGCGCTGTAACCGGTAGCCCCATTCGATCATGACTTTGCGGGCGATCTTGATGGTCTGCGGATTCGTGGCGTTGAGAAAGAACAATGCCGCGCTCGTGCCGGCATTGAAGCGTTTCTTGCCCATGCGGCGCAGCAGATCGCGCATGGCCATCGAGACATCGCCGAAATCGATGTCGACGGGGCAGGGCGCGAGGCACTTGTGGCAGACGGTGCAGTGGTCCGCGACGTCCGATAACTCGTCCCAGTGCTTGATCGACACGCCGCGCCGCGTCTGTTCTTCGTAGAGGAAAGCCTCGATCAGCAGCGAAGTCGCCAGGATCTTGTTGCGCGGGGAATAGAGCAGGTTCGCGCGCGGCACGTGCGTCGCGCAGACCGGCTTGCACTTGCCGCAGCGCAGGCAGTCCTTGATGGCATCCGAGATGGTATTGATGTCCGATTGCTGCATGATCAGGGACTCGTGACCGAGCAGGCCGAAGCTCGGCGTGTAGGCACGCCGCAGATCTGCGCCCGGCATGAGCTTGTGCTTGTTGAAGCGGCCGTCCGGATCGACGCGCATCTTGTAGGCACGGAAGCTCGCGAGTTCGGTGTCCGTCAGGTATTCGAGCTTGGTGATGCCGATCCCGTGTTCGCCCGATATCACGCCGTCCAAGGAGCGCGCGATGGCCATGATGCGCGCGACGACCCGATTGGCCGCCTGCAGCATCGCGTAGTCGTCGGAGTTCACCGGGATGTTGGTGTGCACGTTGCCGTCGCCGGCATGCATGTGCAGGGCGACGAACAGCCGGCCGTGCAGCACGCGCTTGTGCTCGGCGTCGCAGGCCGCGAGGATGGGGGCGAACTCCTGGCCGAGAAAGATACGGCCGAGTTCGGCTCGCACCTCCGTTTTCCAGCTGACGCGAATGCTGCGATTCTGCAGCCGGTCGAACAAGGAGTCCTCGCCCAGGCGGTCGCCCAGGCGGTCGCCCAGGCCGTCGCCAAGGCCATGGAGATAGGAGCGCCACAGCGCGCGCACGCGCTCGATCAGCGCGAGCGCTTCGAGGGCGCGTTCGCCCAGGATTTCGGCCGCGTAGCTCGCGCCGAGTTCGCTGAAATATCGATGCAGAGCCTCGAGCAGCTCCAGCTTGTTGGTCGTCGACAGCTCGATGTTGATGCGCTCGATCGCGTCCGTGTATTCCCCGAGCCGCTCGAGCGGGATCACCACGTCTTCGTTGATCTTGAACGCGTTGGTGTGCTTCGCAATCGCCGCCGTCTTGGCCCGGTCGAGCCAGAACTTCTTGCGAGCGTCGCTGCTGACCGCCACGAAACCCTCGCCCGACCGGGCATTGGCGAGGCGCACGACTTCGGAGCTCGCGGCGGCGACCTGCGCTTCGTCTTCGCCGACGATGTCGCCGAGCAGGATCATTTTCGGCAAGGCGCCGCGCTTCGACTTCGTGCCGTAGCCGACCGCACGCAGATAGCGTTCGTCGAGATGCTCGAGACCTGCGAGGATGGCGCCCCGCTCGCGCGTGCGTGCGTCCAGGTAGCGCTTGATCTCCACGATCGCGGGAATCGCGTCGCGGGCCTGGCCGAAGAACTCCAGGCAGACGGTGCGTGTGTACTTCGGCATGCGATGCAGGATCCAACGCGCGGCGGTGATCAGTCCATCGCAGCCTTCCTTTTGCACACCGGGCAGGCCGCCGAGAAACTTGTCGGTGACGTCCTTGCCGAGGCCGATCTTGCGAAACGTCGCGCCCGCGACCTCGAGCCGCTCGCGGCGCAGGATCGGCGCGGCGTCCGGCAGTTCCCGGCCGTCCTTCCATACGAGATCGAAACTCGCCACGGGGCTGTCATGGATTTTGCCGAGATTGTGACCCAAGCGCGTGACCTCGAGCCAGTTGCCCTCCGGGTCGATCATGCGCCACCACGCCAGGTTGTCGACGGCGGTGCCCCAGAGCACGGCCTTCTTGCCGCCGGCATTCATCGCGATGTTGCCGCCGACGCAAGACGCGTCGAGCGAGGTCGGATCGACGGCGAACACGAGACCCGCACGCTCGGCGGCTTCGGTGACGCGCTTGGTGACGACACCGGCTTGCGAGAAAATGCTGGCGGTGCCGGCCGGCAGCCCGGCAAAGGGCCGGTTCTCGACCTCGCCGAGCGCCTCCAGCTTCTCCGTGTTCACGACCGCCGACCAAGGCGTCATCGCCACGGCGCCGCCCGTGTAGCCGGTGCCGCCGCCGCGCGGAATGATCGTCAACCCGAGTTCGATGCAGGCACGCACGAGGGCCGGAATCTCCGCTTCGGTGTCGGGTGCGAGCACGAGAAAGGGCAGATCGACGCGCCAATCGGTGGCGTCCGTGACATGGGAGACACGCGCGAACGCGTCGAAGCGCACGTTGTCCGGCCGCGTCAGACCCGCGAGCCGCCGCCGCGCGCGGCGGCGCATCGCGGCGAGTTCGTCGAAGTGGCGATCGAAGCGTCCGACCGCAGCCCGCGCGAGTTCGAGCAAACTTCCCACCTTGGCGTCACGCGCGTTGTCGCCGTCGCGCCGCCGTTCCACTTCGCGCAGACGATGGTGCAGTGCTTCGATCAGCAGGCGCCGCCGCCGCGGAGTTTCCAGCAGGTCCTCTTGTAGGTAGGGATTGCGTTCGACGACCCAGATGTCGCCGAGCACCTCGTAGAGCATGCGCGCCGAGCGTCCGGTACGGCGCTCGGCACGCAACTCATCGAGGATCTCCCAAGCGTTCTGCCCCAGCAGCCTTATGACGATTTCTCGATCGCTCAGCGACGTGTAGTTGTAGGGAATCTCGCGCAAGCGCGGGATTGCGCCCGGTTCCATGGCGGGCGCGGTCCGATCCAGGGTCTGGAGGATGGCGTTCATGTGGCTGGATTTTAACTCAAGCGCGGCCGGTGATTGTCGATAACCATCCCATGGTCCATGCGCATACGCGATTTCCCGATGATCGCCACGACTGTGCGCTCGTGCACGGCCTGCTCGAGGAGCGGCTGCGCGCCGGCACACTCGATTTGCCGTTGTTGCCGGAGATCGCGATCCGCGTGATGCGCCTCGCCGCCGGCGAGCAAACCAGCGCCGGCCAGCTCGCCGGGATCATCAAAGCCGACCCCGCTTTGACGATGTACGTGCTGCGCGTCGCCGCCTCCGCCGCGAAGCGTCCGCGCGGGGCGCTGGTTTCGCTGGATCATGCGGTGACCTGGCTGGGTTTCGACGAGGTGGCGAACATCGCTTTCACGCTGGCGCTGCAGGGCAGGATGTTGAACGTTCCGGGACAGAATCAAAAAGCGCGGCGCTTCTGGCGGCACGCACTGGCAAGCGCCCTGTGGGCGCGCGAACTCGCGCTGCGGCTCGGCCGCGACGCCGGCGCGAGCTATCTCTGCGGCCTGTTGCACGCCATCGGCAAACCCGCAACGCTCGGCGCCGCCGCCGATCTCGCGCGGGCCGCGTCGGCCAAGCTGAGCGGCGAGGATTTGGATCTGCTCGTCGAGACCTTTTATCGCCCGGTCGGCGCCGATCTGCTGCGCGCCTGGGGCCTGCCGGAAATCGTGATGGCGACTGCGATGCACTGGGAGTCTTACGAATCCGCGGGCGCGCTGCGCGTCGATTGCAACGTCGTCCAGCTCGCGCACCACCTGGCCGACCATACGCTCGGCGACTCCTTTGCGCAGGCTCGGGATCTGCTGCCCGCAACCCCGGTCTTTGCCGACTTGCAGTTCGACCCGGCGGCGACCGCGGCGCTGTTCGATGGCGCCGGCGCCGTGCACGCGAACCTGGACGCGTACCTGCCGCCCTGAAGCCCGGTCAGAGATTGCGAATCAGGATGTCGCCGAACTCACTGCACTTGACCTCGGTCGCGCCTTCCATCAAGCGTGCGAAGTCATAGGTCACCGTCTTCTGTGCGATCGAGCGATCCATCGCGGTGATGATCGCATCGGCGGCTTCCGTCCAGCCCATGTAGCGCAGCATCATCTCGCCGGAGAGGATCACGGAGCCTGGATTGACCTTGTCGAGGTCGGCATACTTCGGCGCGGTGCCGTGCGTCGCTTCGAACACGGCATGGCCGGTCAGATAGTTGACGTTGCCGCCGGGCGCGATGCCGATGCCGCCGACCTGGGCAGCGAGGGCGTCGGAGAGGTAATCGCCGTTCAAGTTCATGGTCGCGATCACGTCGAATTCATCGGGGCGCGTCAGCACCTGTTGCAGCGTGATGTCGGCGATCGCATCCTTGATGATGACTTTGCCGGACTGCTTGGCCTCGGTCATCGCCGCATTGGCCGCCTGGTCCCCCTTGCTCGCCTTGATGCGCTCCCATCGTTCCCAGCTGAAGGTCTGGTCCGGGAATTCGCGCTCCGCGAGCGCGTAACACCAGTTGCGGAACGCACCTTCCGTGTACTTCATGATGTTGCCCTTGTGCACGATCGTGACGCTCTTGCGTTTGAATGCGATCGCATACTCCACGGCCGCGCGGAACAGCCGCTCCGTGCCTTCGCGTGACGCGGGTTTGATCCCGATCCCTGAAGTCGCGGGAAAGCGGATCTTCTCGAACTGTTTCGGAAACTGCTGTTTCAACAAGTCGAGGAAGCGCTCGCAGTCAGCCGTACCGGCCTCGAACTCGATCCCGGCGTAGATGTCCTCGGTGTTCTCCCGGAAAATCACCATGTCGACCTTGCCCGGCGCGAGCACGGGCGAGGGGACGCCCTTGAACCAGCGCACCGGACGCAAACAGACGTACAGATCGAGCAGTTGTCGCAGCGCGACGTTCAGCGAGCGAATGCCGCCGCCGACCGGCGTCGTCAACGGGCCCTTGATCGAGATCAAGTAATCGCGACAGGCCTGCACGGTTTCCTCGGGCAGCCAGGTGTTGTAGAGCTTGTTCGCCTTCTCGCCCGCGAAGATCTCGAGCCAGTGGATCTTGCGCTTGCCGCCATAGGCCTTGGCGACCGCGGCGTCGAACACACGCACACTCGCCCGCCAGATGTCCCGGCCCGTGCCGTCACCCTCGATGTAGGGAATGATCGGCTGATCCGGGACATGCAACTTGCCTTTGTCGATCGTGATTTTTTCGCCCCCGACGGGGGGTTGCAAGATCAGGGGCCTTGGGCTGGACATGGGGGTGCTCCTGTAAACGTGGCGCGAATGCTAGCATGCGCGCCCGGAGGTCCCTATTGCGTACTTTGACATCGATACCGGCCGAGGATGGCTTTCGGATGCCGGCGGAATTCGAGCGGCATGCCGGCTGCTGGATGCTCTGGCCGGAACGTGCGGACAACTGGCGCGACGGGGCCAAGCCCGCCCAGGCGGTGTTCGTGCGGGTCGCCGCGGCGATCGCGAGCGGCGAACCCGTGACCGTCGGCGTTTCGGCAGAGCAATTTCAGAACGCGCGCTGGCGTCTGCCGGCTGCGATCCGCGTGCTCGAGCTCACGAGCGACGATGCGTGGGTGCGCGACACGGGTCCGACCGTGCTGATCGACGCCAAGGGTCGGCGCCGGGGCGTCGACTGGATCTTCAACGCCTGGGGCGGCTTGCGGGGCGGCTTGTATTTTCCCTGGAACCGCGACGAGGAGATCGCGCAGAAGATCCTCGAGGTCGAGGGCGTGGACCGTTACCGGGCGCCGTTCGTGCTCGAGGGCGGCGCCGTGCACGTGGACGGTCAGGGGACCTGCTTGACGACCGAGGAGTGCCTGCTCAATCCGAACCGCAACCCCGGCATGACGCGCGCAGAGGTCGAGGCCGGACTGCGGCGCTATCTCGGCGTGGAGACGATCATTTGGCTGGGCAAGGGCGTTTATCTCGACGAGACGAGCGGACACGTCGACGAACTCGCCTGTTTCACGAGTCCCGGCGTCGTGGCGCTGACCTGGACCGAAGATCCTGCCGATCCGCAGTACGCGATCTCGCGGGATGCTTACGAGCGCCTGCGACGCGCACGCGATGCCCGCGGCCGCACGCTCGAGATCCACAAGATTCACCAGCCGGGACCCTTGTACATGACGGCCGAGGAAGCCGCCGGCGTCGATGCGCGGCCCGGCAGCCATCCGCGCCGCGCCGGCGATCGACTGCCGGCTTCCTACATCAATTTTTATATTGCGAACAAATGCGTCGTCATGCCGCTTTACGACAAGCGCCGGGACGCGGCGGCGGCACGCAAGCTGCGACGGTTGTTTCCGACGCGGCAGGTAATCGGCGTCGAAACGCGCGAAGTACTGCTCGGCGGGGGCAATATCCATTGCATCACGCAGCAGATTCCCGCGGCTGCGACACGTGGGCTCGCGCGTAAGGCGGCGTCTCGCAGCGGAACATCTTGAGGAGCCCATCGCGGTCCTTGCCGGCCCGGGTCGCGGAACTTTACCGCACGCAGCGCCTCGAAAGTCTTTATTCTAGCCGCCCACTACATCTCCAAGCTCCCACTCGCATACGCCGTTCACCCCATTGGAATCTGACGTGACCCCATCGCTGCTGCTGTCTTTTCGCCCGATTCGTTCCTTGCCCGCCGCGTGCGCCTGCGCTTTGGCTTTGGCCGCTTGTCATGGCCATGACGGCGTCGATAGCGGTTACGGCGTCGGGTGGGTCACGGTGACCAATCTAACCGGCGATTACGGCCCTCCGAACGTACATTTCGCGAGCTACGTCGTCACGATCGACTCGGTCACGCTGACCGACTCGGTCGGCAACGTCTATACGGCCATCTCGACCGCGGAACCCGTCGACTTCACCAAGCTCTCGAACGTCGCCGAGTTGTGGGGCAACGCCGACATTCCGGTGGACACCTATGTGTCCGCGACCATCACGCTCGACTATACGAACGCACAGATCGCGGTCTACGTGAATGGCGTGCCGACGCAAACGAAAGTGCAGTTCTCGGGTGGAGCGGCCGTCTCGCAGATCTCCATCACCACGCTGTTCGATCCGAACAACCCGCTGGTCGTGACCAACAGCCTCTCGAGCACGAACGCGCAGCGCCTGTCCCTCGATTTCGATCTGAGCGTCTCCAACACGGTTGATTTCACGACGACGCCCTTTCCCACCGTGACCGCCAATCCCTACATGCGCTTCGCGAACGCGGCGCCCGATACCAAGAAAATCCGCATCCGCGGACCGCTGATCAATTCGAACACGTCGACCGGTACCTATTCGCTCTACGAGCGGCCGTTTTACGACGAAGTGGACAACATCGGTACGCTGTCGATTTTCAACAGCGACGCGACCATCTGGAACATCAATGGCTCGGTCTATACCGGCGCCCCCGGACTCGTGCAGCTGCAGTCCCTGTCCGCCGGCGTGACCACGACGCTCGCCTACACGACCTTCCAAGTGACTCCGAGCACTCAGAATCAACAAGGCCAACCGACCGGAACCGCCGGTATTTTCAACTCGCTCTATGTGGTCGCGGGCGGCAGCCTCGAGAGCATCTACACCGAACATCTCACCGGCGACGTGGTCGCGCGCACCGACAACGGCACGACCGCCACCTTGACCTTGACCAATGCGACGGTCGCGGGTGACGAGGTGGAGCTCGACCAGGGATACTTCCAATATCTGACCGGCGCGCCCGCTTATCCCACGGGCACGACCACGGCCATCACGCAAGTCACACTCGACAGCACCACCGTCGTCAGCGCCGAGGGCACGGCGGCGCTCCAGAACCTCACGTATGGCTCGGTCGCCGTGGGCCAACAGATCTCGGCGATCGGCGTGTACACATCTCCGGCCGCGGGCACGATCGTGCTCAACGCAACCAATCAGACGTCCGGTTCGACCGCGGGCCAGGTGCGCTTGCTGCCGACCAATCTGTTTGGGACGCTGCAAAGCACCGCGACCAACAGTCTGACCATGAACCTGCAGACCATCGACGAGATTCCAGTCAGCGTGTTCAATTTCGCCGGCAATGGCGCGACGACGCCCGCGGCCGGCGCGTTCAGCGTGGACACCGCGAATGCCGGCGGCGGCGCTTTCGCGAGCGCCGCGGCGGGGGCGCCGATTTTCGTCTCCGGCTTCACGAGCGGTTTCGGCGCCGCGCCGCCGGATTTCGATTCGTTCGTGAACCTGCAGGAGGCGATGACGCCCGATGGCGTGGTCTCGGGCGTCAACCTGGAGGCCGACGTTCCAGCCGTGCTCCAAGTTCTCTGGTCGGGCACGGGCACGGCGACGCCGTTCGCGACGTTCACCGCGGGCGGCCTGACGATCGACCTCACGAACACGGCGCTCAACAGCGCGGTGATTCAGGTCGGGGCCGAAAGCGTGCCGCTCACGAGCCTTGACGGAACCCTGAACATCGTGCCGAACCCGGTCGCCAACTGCGTCACGCCCGTGCCGGCAACGAGCACGCAACAACCCTGTCTGCCGCTGTTCAGTTACGGACCGATCACGGTACCCATCAGCGCGACCGTGACCACGGCGTTCAACGAATTGCTCGAGTTCAATACGTTTTCGGGCTTCAACGCGAGCTTGAAGCCGACGATCTCGACTACGGAACTCGTGACGAACCTGACCGCGACGGGCTATTTCAACCGGAGCACGAACACCTTTACCGCGAACAGCGTCGACGTTGTGCTCTAAAATGCCGCCCCACCATGGGGAAGTTTTCGCTACGACTGGGTTTGCCGTGCGCGCTGCTGGTTTTGGCCGTCCAAGTCGCAGTGGCCGCGGGCCCCGCGCCGGCGACGCTCGCCGCCCCCGCCCCCGCCTCCGCAACTGAGGGCGCGCCCGCGCCCGCGCCGCCGACGCGACCCCGTGTCTGTCTCGTGCTCTCCGGCGGCGGGGCGCGCGGCATGGCGCACATCGGCGTGCTCAAGGTTCTCGAGGAACTCCACGTTCCGATCGATTGCATCGCCGGCACGAGCATGGGGGCGATCGTCGGCGGCTTGTATGCGAGCGGCATGACGCCTGCGCAGATCGAAACGCAGATGAATTCCGTGGACTGGCAGGAGGCGTTTCGCGGCACGCCACCGCGTCGCGAGCTCGCGTTCCGCCGCAAACAAGACGATCGAAACTTCCTCGTGCATCTGCCGCTGGGATTGAAACACGGTGAGGTGCTGTTGCCGCGGGGACTCATTCAGGGTGAAAAGCTCCAGGAGACCTTGCGCGAGCTCACGTTGCCCTACGGCGATGTTGCGAGCTTCGACGAGCTACCGACGCCGTTTCGCGCGGTCGCCACGGATTTGGAGACCGGTCAGGCCGTGGTCATGGACAAGGGTGACCTTGCGCTCGCGATGCGGGCAAGCATGTCCGCTCCGGGTCTGTTCGCCCCGGCCGAGGCCGACGGCCGCCTGCTCGTCGACGGCGGCCTCACGGAAAACCTGCCGATGGAAGTCGCACGCGCGATGCACGCCGACGTGCTGATCGTCGTCGACGTCACGTTTCCGTTGCAATCGCGCAAAGAGCTGACCAGTGCGCTGTCGATCTCCAATCAGATGCTCGCGATTCTCGTACGACGCGATGCAGACCGGCAGAAGGCGTCCTTGCGTCCCACCGATACGCTGATCGCGCCGGACCTCGCCGAAATGTCGCCGACCGACTTCGCCTCGGTCGTGCGCACGATCGACCTCGGCGAGCGCGCCGCGCGCGCCGAGACGCCGCGGCTTGCCGCGCTCAGCGTCTCCGCCGAAGCGTTCAGCGCCTATCTCGCCCGACGGGCGGGCGCGCCACCGCCCGAACCCGTGATTCGGTTCGTGCGCGTCGATCTGCAATCGAAGCCCTACGAGCGCACGATACTCGCGACGATGCAACCGCTGGTCGGCAGGCCGCTCGACCTCAAGGCGCTGAATGCGCGGCTCACGGAGATCTACGGCCTCGGCGATTTCGAGACGATCGACTACAGCCTGGTCACCGAAACGCAGAGCGGCAACGACGGCGACGGCGCGGCGCAGGCGACCGGCATCGAAGTGCATGCGCAGCGCAAGTCCTGGGGCCCGAATTACGTGCGTTTCGGACTGAACCTGCAGGACGATTTCCAGGGCAACACCCGCTACGACGCAGCCGCCCGTTTTCTGCTCACGGAGATCGATTCGCTCGGCGCCGAATGGCTCACCGATGTGCAGATCGGCAGCAATCCGCGCGTCTACACGGAGTTCTATCAGCCGCTCAGCGCCGAGCGCCTGTGGTTCGTCGCGCCGAGCGCGCGCGTCGAGAGCAGCGACGTCTACATCTACAGCAAGGACGTGGAGATCGCGGATTTTCGCATGCGACAGGCCGAGGCGGACATCGATTTCGGCCGCGAGTTCGGCAACGGGGGTGAGATTCGCGTTGGCTTCCACCGCGAGAACGGCGAGAGCCACGTCCGGCTCGGGGACCCGGGTCTGCTGGACGGACAGTTCAACAACGGCGAGTACTTCTTCAAATTCAGTTACGACAGCCTGGACAGCGTCAACTTTCCGCACGACGGCGAGAGCTTCTCCATGCAATGGGACGCCAATCGCACGAATCTCGGTGCGGATCTGAACTGGGACCGGGTCACGGCGGACTGGCTCATGGCCCGATCGACCGGCCGCAACACCGTGTTGTTGTGGACCTCCGCGGGCACGAAGCTCGACGGCAGGCTGCCCGAGACGGCGCTGCAGGATTTCTATTCGCTCGGGGGATTTCTCAACCTGTCGGGACTCGCGACACAGTCGCTGTACGGGCCGAGTTATGCGATCGCGCGCACGATTTACTTTCGCAAGATCGGCGGCGGCGGCGAGGGCTTGTTCGACTTTCCCGCCTACCTCGGTGTCTCGTTCGAGGTCGGCAACACCTATCTTCGGCGCGGCGACATCGGCTGGGGATCGGCGCGCAAGGACGGCTCGGTGTTTCTCGGGCTCGATACCTTCCTCGGGCCCGTCTACGTCGGCGGCGGATACGATCAGTCCGGCAACAGCGCCTTCTATTTGTACCTCGGCCGAACGTTCTAAAGACCGGAGGGTCTCAGGCGGGACGTCCTAGAGGCTGCGGCTCTCCGCGAGATTTTCGACTTTTTCGAACACCAGTGCCGGTTGATCGCCGATGCGCGAATATTCGTGCTTGCGTGCCATGTCGGCGAGGTCGCGGTCGCGCTCGGCGGCCGTGAAGTACCAGTGTGTCTTTTGCCAATCGCTGCCGAGTAGTTTGGCGAACGGATCGCCGCTGCGCAGCCGCACGCGTATCCCATAGGGGCGGGGCAGCTGCGGGATGCTGCGGGTCATGTTTTGCGGGTTGGCGATGCCCATGCGTGCCGGCACCATAGCCTATACCGCAGACCGCTGCCAGTCGCAGACCGGCGCCCGGTGTGCACTGCTGCCAGCCCTTAGCGTGCGTGGTAGACTCCGCCGCCTTCCGCAAGAGGTGACCGATGGCATCGTCTTACACGGCGTCAGATATCGAAGTATTGAGCGGCCTGGATCCCGTGCGCCGACGGCCTGGCATGTATACCGACACGACACGTCCGAATCACCTCGCGCACGAGGTCGTCGACAACAGCGTCGATGAGGCGATCAACGGCCATTGCGAAAACATCCGTGTCACCGTGTTCAAGGACGGCTCGCTGCAAGTCGAAGACGATGGCCGTGGCATGCCCATCGACATCCATCCCAAGGAGAAGGTGCCCGGGGTCGAAGTGATCCTCACGAGACTGCATGCGGGCGGCAAGTTCAACGACAAGATGTACCAGCATTCCGGCGGTCTGCACGGCGTCGGCGTATCGGTCGTCAACGCGCTCTCCAAGCATTTGGAGTGCCGCGTGCGCCGTGGCGGCAAGGAGTACCGGCTGAGCTTCGATGGCGGCCGGCTTGCCTCCAAACTGGAAGTGATCGGCGAAGTGCCGAAGTCCCGGACCGGGACGACCTTGCGTTTCTGGCCGGATCCGCAGTACTTCGACACCGACAAGTTCGCGACCCCGAAACTGCGCCAGGTGCTGCGCGCAAAGGCCGTGCTCTGTCCGAAACTGCGCGTCACGCTCGTCAACGAGATCACCGGCGAGACCGACGAATGGTTCTACACCGGCGGTCTGCACGAGTATCTGGCGGAGCAGCTCGGCAAGGGCAAGTGGCTGCCCGCCGAGACGTTCTACGGCAAGCGAGAAATCGAGGGTGGCTCGCTCGACTGGGCGCTCGCCTGGGTGCTCGAGTCGGAGCAGAGCGTCGCCGAGAGCTACGTCAACTTGATTCCGACGATCGAAGGCGGCACTCACGTCAACGGCCTGCGCGCCGGCGCGAGCGATGCGGTGCGCGAATTCTGCGAGTATCGCAATCTGGTGCCGCGCGGCGTGAAGCTCTCGCCCGAGGACGTCTGGGACGGCGTGAGCTTCGTGATCAGCCTCAAGATGTCCGAACCGCAATTTGCCGGTCAGACCAAGGAGAAGCTCTCGTCGCGCGAATCGGCGGGTGTCGTTCAAGGCGTGATCAAGGATGCTTTCGCGCTGTGGCTCAATCAGCATCCCGAGCAGGGGGAACAGATCGCGCAACTGGCGATCGCGAACGCCCAGCAGCGTCTCAAGGACAGCCAGAAGATCGCGCGCAAGCGCGTCGTCGCCGGGCCCGCGCTGCCGGGCAAGCTTGCAGACTGCGTCTCCCAGGATCCGGCGCGGGGCGAGTTGTTCCTGGTCGAGGGCGATTCGGCCGGCGGCTCCGCCAAACAGGCCCGCGATCGTGTCACCCAGGCGATCATGCCCCTGCGCGGCAAGATTCTGAACACCTGGGAAGCGGAGGCGCGCGACGTGCTCCAATCGCAAGAAGTCAACGACATCAGCGTCGCGATCGGCGTCGATCCGGCCTCGACCGACGTGTCCGGGCTGCGGTATCACAAGATCTGCATTCTCGCCGACGCCGACAGCGACGGGCAGCACATCGCGACGCTGCTGTGTGCGCTGTTCTTGCGCCATTATCGACCGCTCGTGCTGGCCGGTTACGTTTACGTCTGCATGCCGCCCTTGTTCCGCATCGACGCCGGCAAGCAGGTGTTCTATGCGCTCGACGAGCCGGAGCGGGACAAGGCGCTCGCCCGAATCGCGGCGGAGAACTCACGCGTGCGCCCGGTCGTGACCCGTTTCAAGGGTCTCGGCGAAATGAGCCCCGGGCAGTTGCGGGAGACGACCATGGCACCGGCGACGCGGCGGCTCGTGCAGATGACGATCGACGCGCACGACAGTCCGGACCAGATGCTCGACATGCTGCTCGCAAAGAAGCGCGCCAGCGACCGGCGTGAATGGTTGGAGAGCAAGGGAAATCTCGCGCGCATATGAAGGATCAGGAGCTGAATTTCGAAGGCATCGAGCGCGAGCCGATCAAGTCCTTCGCCGAGCGCGCCTATCTCGACTACTCGATGTACGTGATCCTCGACCGGGCCCTGCCGCACCTCGGCGACGGCTTGAAGCCCGTGCAACGACGCATCGTCTATGCGATGAGCGAACTCGGGCTCGCCGCCGGTGCGAAGCACAAGAAGTCCGCGCGCACGGTTGGCGACGTGATCGGCAAGTTCCATCCGCACGGCGATTCGGCCTGCTACGAGGCCATGGTGCACATGGCCCAGGACTTCGCGTACCGCTATCCGATCGTCGACGGACAGGGCAATTGGGGCTCGACCGACGATCCGAAATCCTTCGCCGCGATGCGTTACACGGAGTCGCGTCTCACCCGCTATGCGGCCCTGATGCTCGATGAACTCGGCGCCGGCACCGTCGACTGGGCACCGAACTTCGACGGTTCGCTCGAGGAGCCGACGATGTTGCCGGCGCGTGTACCGAATCTGCTGTTGAACGGCGGCTCCGGCATCGCGGTCGGCATGGCCACCGACATCCCGCCGCACAACCTGCGCGAGGTCGTGGCGGCCTGCATCGCGCTCCTCGAAGACGCCGACCTCACGACCGCCGCGCTGATGAAATTCGTCACGGGCCCGGACCTGCCCACGGGTGCGGAGATCGTCTCGCCGCGTGCCGACCTGCGGCAGCTCTATGAAACGGGCAATGGCAGCTTCCGCGCGCGCGCCACCTACACGATCGAGGCGGGGGAGATCGTGATCGAGGCGCTGCCCTTCCAGGTCTCCGGGGCCAAGGTGCTCGAACAGATCGCGAACCAGATGCGCCAGAAGAAGCTGCCCATGGTCGAGGATCTGCGCGACGAATCCGATCATGAGAAGCCGACGCGGCTCGTGATCGTGCCGAAGAGCAGCCGCGTCGACGTCCAGGCGCTCATGGCCCATTTGTTCGCGACTACCGACCTGGAGCGCAATTACCGCGTCAACCTCAACGTGATCGCCCTCGACGGGCGGCCGCGCGTCATGGGCCTGAAGGAGCTGCTGCTCGAGTGGCTCGAGTTCCGCAAAACCACGGTCACGCGACGTCTCACGCACCGACTCGAGAAGGTGGGCGCGCGACTGCACATTCTCGACGGCTTGTTGATCGCTTACCTCAATCTCGACGAGGTCATCCGCATCGTCCGCACGGAGGACGAGCCGAAGGCGGCCTTGATCCGTCGGTTCAAACTCTCGGAATCCCAAGCCGAGGAGATACTCGAGACCAAACTGCGCCGGCTCGCGAAGCTCGAGGAGATGAAGATCCGCGGCGAGCAGCGGGAACTCTCCGAAGAGCGCGACGACATCGAGAAAACGCTCAAGAGCAAGGCGCGGCTGGTGAAACTGGTGCGCGAGGAATTGCAAAGCGACGCGGACGAATACGGCGATGCACGCCGCACGCGCCTCGTGGAGCGCGAGGCCGCGCAGGCGATCTGCGAGGCGGATCTGCTGACCAGCGAGCCCGTCACGGTCGTGCTCTCGCGTCTCGGCTGGGTGCGCGCCGCCAAGGGCCACGAAATCGACGTACGCGCTTTGAGTTACAAGACCGGCGACGAATTCCAGGCCGCCGCCAGGGGCCGCAATCTGCAACAGGCCGTGTTCATCGACTCGACCGGCCGCGCTTACAGTCTCGATGCGCACCAATTGCCGGCCGCCCGCGGTTACGGCGAGCCCCTGTCCGGAACGGTCGATCCGCCCGATGGGGCGACGTTTGCCGCCGTGTTGATCGGCGAACCCGCCGACCTGTGGTTGCTCGCGAGCGATGCCGGTTACGGCTTCAAGACCAAGCTCGCGGAACTGTACGCGCGCAACAAGAAGGGCAAGTCCGTGCTCAAGGTGCCGGACAACGCCCGCGTGCTGCCGGCGCAGCCGATCACGGCGCCCGGTGCGCTGGCCGTGTTCGTGGGCAATGACGGCGAGGTGCTGGCGCTGCCGGTTGCCGCGATCGAAGAGATGAGCGCCGGCAAGGGCCAGAACCTGTTCGGGATAGCGGGCAAGAAATCAGCCGACCGGGACGAGTTCCTGGTCGCGATGGCGGTCGTCGCGCCGGGCGAGCAGCTCACGGTGTTCAGCGGCAACAGCGCGCCGATGAAACTGCGGTTCGAGGATTTGAAGGCCTTCCAGGACAAGAAGGGCCAGCGGCGGCAGCGTTTTTCGCGAGCCTACAAACAAGTCGACCGGCTCGAGGTCACGCCCGCCTGAACAGCGCTCAGCGCTCGCTCGACATGGTCACGTCTTCGGGTGCGTTGACGAAGTAGCCCTGTATGAACTCGATGCCGAGTTGCCACAGCACGGCCATGGTGTTGGCATCTTCGACGCGCTCCGCGATCGTCTCGACCTGTTTGGCCTTGGCTGCGTTGACGAGGCCCTTGATGCGCTGCTGTTGCATTTGATTGGTCGAGAGGCCCTGCATCAGCGAGCCGTCGACCTTGATGAAATGCACGCCGATCTCCGCGAGGAGTTTGAGAGGATCCTTGCCCGTGCCGAAATGCTCGAGAGCGAAACGGAAGCCGAGCTTGCCGAGGTTCTGTGCGAGATCCTTCGTGGCGCGCGAGTATTGCTCCGCGAGTTCCTCGGAAACTTGAAAGCACAGCCGTTTCGGACTGATCTTGGCGGCGCGCAGCTGCGATTCGAGCCAGGGCAGCAGGCTCTTGTCGAGCATCGTGTCCTTGGAGATGCGCAGGAAGATGCATTCGGACTTGCGGTTCGCGCAAAATGCCATCGAGGCGCCGATGACCCAGCGGTCGATGTTCTTCATGAGGTCGTTGCGTTCGGCGGCGGCGATGAACTCCTTCGGCAGAACCTCGCTGCCCTGTTCGTCGAGCATGCGCACGAGCACGTCGAACATGCCCTTGTCCTCGCCGAGCAGGCTCGCGATGGGTTGCTGCACGAGGCGGAAACGATTTTCCATGAGCGCCGACTTGATGTGCCGGACCCAGATCTTGTCGTACGCCTGGACACGGGTCTCGGTGTCCGTCTTTTGCGCGCGGCAGACCTGGTTGCCGCCGAGATCGCGTCCCCGCTTGTTGGCGTCGATCGCCTCCTGCACCGACACGCCGATGTCGACATCGCCGGATCCGAGCGCCGTGAGACCGATGCAGACCGATGCCGACAGGGTCTTGCGGTCGATCGTGAATTCGTGCGCGGCGACGCGTTTGACCAGATTCTGCGCCCAGGTCTCGACGTCGCGCGACGTGCCGCGCTCGAGCAGGACGAGAAAGCCGTTGCCGGCGAACTTGCCGCACAGATCGCCGGGCGCGAGCATTTTGCGCACGATCTCGGCCAGCTCGGCGAGGAATTCATCGCTCCCGAGGACGCCGATCGAGTGCTGGATCACCGCGAACTGGTCGGGCTTGACGAAGGCGAACTCGCGCACGCCGCCCTTGACGCTCTGGGCGAGGCGCGTGCGTACGGCGGCGATCAGGTAACGCTGCTGCAGGAAGCCGGTGGCCGCGTCGGTCTTGACCGCCTCGGCGAGCTGCGCCTCGATGTCGCCGTTCTTGTCCTGACGCGACGGGATGCAGATGCGAATCGCCGCCTCGTTCTCGAAATCCGCCTTGGTCAGCGTCAGAACGAGCGACAGGGCGGAACCGTCGGACAGCAGGGCTTGGACATTGAGCGCATGGTCGGTCCATTTCCCCTGCAGGGAGGCGGCGAGCGCACCCTTGAGCACCGCATGGGACTCGAGTTCGAACAGGTCCATGAGCGGCATGCCGGTCAGCGCGTCCTCACCGGAGTAGCCGAACAGTTCCAGCCACGCCCTGTTGGCATCGACGATGATGCCTTCCTGGACGTGCGTGATCGCATCCGCCGAACCTTCGAGGAACCGGGCCAGCTGTTCGCGGTATTCCCGCGCCGAGGAAAGCGTCGTGTTCAGGGCACGCTCCAGCCGATAGGTGCGCAACTCCCGGGTCGCGACCGATTGTAAACGGCTGCGGTTCGCGAGCGTCACGACATCGTGCGCGCCAAGGCGCATCGCTTCGGCGATCGCCGCCTCGTCGACGCGCTCGCGGACCACGAGCACGGGCATCTCGGGCGCATTTTGACTCTTGAACTTCATGATCGAGGCCAGGTCGACGCCGAGCTCTTCGATGAATACGACCAGCAGCTCCGGATTGAGCTGGGCCAAGGCATCGCCCAAGTCGTGCGCGTCGGGCAGCCAGGTGCAGTGCACCGGGTGCCCGGCGTTGCGCAAGGTGGCATTGATCGCCTCGACGTTGTCCTGCGACCGCGTCATGACGATCAAGGGCACGGCGCCCTGCTCGATCACGGTCGGGCCTCGTGGGTAAGTTGAGACATAGCCGCGAAAGTGTAGCACCCACGGGTTTGGCGATACTGGGACCGGCGTCTTGCCGCGCGCATCGCGCCCGCGGCCTTGGGGTGGGGGCAATGCGGCTTGCAGGGGCAAAGTGGCTTGCAGGGCCGAAGGCGGCTATGATACGCGCCCTTTGCCGTGCCCGCGTTGACGGGCGAACACCCGAGGCCTGCGATGGCGAATTACAGCACGAACGAATTCAAAGCCGGTTTGAAAATCATCATCGACGGCGACCCCTATGCCATCGTCGAGAACGAAATGGTCAAGCCGGGCAAGGGCCAGGCGTTCAACCGGGTGCGGGTGCGCAATCTCAAGACCGGCCGGACCATCGAGCGCACCTGGAAGTCCGGCGATACCGTCGAGGCGGCCGACGTGGTCGATACCGACATGCAATACCTCTACAGCGACGGCGATTTCTTCCACTTCATGGTGCCCGATACCTTCGAGCAGCTGACCGCCTCAAAAGAGGCCGTGGGTGAGGGTGCTCAGTGGCTCAAGGACGGTACGGTCTGCGTGATTACCCTGTGGAACGGTGTGCCGCTGCAGGTCACGCCGCCGGCGCACATGGAGCTCAAGGTCATCGAGACGGACCCTGGCGTCCGCGGCGACACCGCGACGGGCGGATCGAAGCCCGCGAAGCTCGAGACGGGCGCAATGGTTCGCGTGCCGCTGTTCATCAATGAGGGCGAGATTCTGCGCATCGATACCCGCACCGGCGAGTATCTGTCGCGCGGTAAGGCCTGAACGCCGCTCTCGAGCCGGGCACGCCCGCTGCGCGCGCCCGCTGCGCGCGCCCGCTACGCGCGCTCGATCGGAAACGCCATCGCCTGCGCGAGCGCGTCGGCGCCTGCACTGAGTGCCACGAGCCGATCCAGCCCCAAGGCGACGCCGGCACAGTCGGGTAATCCCGCGCTGAGCGCCCCGAGAAGTCCCTCGTCGATGTGCGGTGCGGGCTGACCGCGATCCCGACGCGTGTTGAGGTCCTGCAGAAAACGCGCCCGTTGTTCCGTCGCGTTGCTGAGCTCATGAAAGCCGTTGGCGAGCTCGATGCCATCGAGATAGAACTCGAAGCGTGCCGCCACACTCGGCGAGCCCGGCTTGAGGCGCGCGAGCGACGCCTGGGAGGCGGGGTAGTCGCAAATGAAGGTCGGTCGCGGCGACCCTAAGCGGGGGCCGACCACGAATCCCATGAGCAGGTCGAGCCGCGCATCGCGATCGAGTGTCGCATCGCAGACGATGCCATGCGCCGCGGCGGCGGCGGCGAGCGTCCGCTCGTCTGCCGCGTAGGCATCGACCCCGGCGTGGCGCTGCAGCGCCGCTGCGTAGCTCAGGCGCTCCGCGGCGGGCAGCTGCCGCTGGGGTGCCAAGAGGCCGCGGACCAGATCCTCGACCTCGCTCATCAGCGCCGCATCGTCGAAACCCAGGCGGTACCATTCGATCATCGTGAATTCGGGGTTGTGCCAACGCCCCGTCTCCCCGTCGCGAAACACTTTGCAGATCTGGTAGATGTCGCCGCTGCCGGCGGCGAGCAGGCGCTTCATCGGAAATTCCGGCGAGGTGCTCAGGTAAAAGTCTTGCGGGAAGCCCGTGACCCGCGTCGTCAGCGACTCGATCTGCGGGTCGGTGACGCCGCCGGCCGAGAGCACCGGGGTTTCGACCTCGAGGACGCCGCGGGCGGCGAAAAATGCACGCGTCGCCGCGAGCAGATCGGCGCGCCGCCGCAGGACGCTCATGGCGGCGCTCGGTCGCCAGCGATCGGTCATCGCAGCGCTCCGATGCGCTCGCCGAGCCTCACGGTGGCGCCCGTGACGAGGCGCGCGTCCCAGACGGCGCGCCCGGCTTCGAACAACAGGATCACGGTCGAGCCCATGTTGAAACGGCCGAGTTCGTCGCCCTTTTCGCCGCGCCAGGACAGCGCGGGCAGGCGGCTCACGGCGCGGCGTTTCGCCGGCGTGATGTCACCGGCCCAGACGGTCGCCATGCTGCCCACGTTGAGCGCCCCGACGAGCACGAGTGCGAACGATCCGGCGGCGCTGTCGAACAGGGTCAAGACCCGCTCGTTGCGCGCGAACAGGCCCGGTACGTGGCGTGCCGTCACGGCATTGACGCTGAACAGGCGTCCCGGCACATAGACGGTCTCGAGCAGACGCGCATCCAGCGGCAGGTGGATGCGGTGATAGTTGTAGGGCGCGAGATAGATCGTCGCGAAGGTGCCGTTCTCGAAGCGGTTCGCCCAGTCCTGGGCAGCAAGCAGGTCGCCGAGCGTGTATTCGCGTCCCTTCGCCTGCAACAGCGCATTCTGGCGTATCGCACCGCTCTCACTGACCGTCCCGTCGACCGGGCTCGCGATCGCGCCCGCGGCGGTGGCGATCGGACGGCGACCGGGAGCGAGGGCACGCGTGAAGAAGGCGTTGAAGCTCTCGTACCGATAGGGATCGGGGTCGACTGCCTCGCTCATGTCGACCGCGTAGAGCGCAAGGAAACCGCGCGTCAGCGCATTCTTGAACCACGGTGCGCGTACGCGGGTCGCAGCCAGGATCAGGCGCGACAGGGCGTGTTGCGGTAGAATGTATTGCAGCCAGATGAACAGACGTCCGCCCGTCCGGCCGAGCAATGTGCCGCTCAAGACGGTGCGCCGACGATGGCGACAAAATCGCTTTGCAGTGCGGCCGGCACGAAGGGTCCGGAGAGTATCGCGGCCAGGCGCGCCTGCGGATCGACGACCAGAATCGCGGACGAGTGGTCGACCGCAACCGTGCCGTCGGCTCGGTGCTCGACCGCGATCGCGATGCCAAATTGGGCTGCGAACTTTTGGACCGTGTCCTGGGCTTGGGCCGTGACGCCGAGGAAGTCGGGGTCGAAATACGGCACGTACGCGGCGAGCTGAGCCGGTGTATCTCGGGCCACATCGGCGGAGACGAACACGACGTGCGGGCGGTCGGGGAATCCGGCCGCGACCAGCCGCTTCTCCATCGCGGCGAGCGCAGTCAGGGTCGCCGGGCAGAGGTCCGGGCAATTCGTGTAGCCGAAATAGAGCAGCGACCAATGGCCGAGCAGCGCGGCCCGGTCGAAGGTGCGATTGTGATGATCGAGCAAATTAAATTCCGGCAGCGGTACGCGCGGGTCGATGAATTCCCCGTTCGCGAGCGGCGGCAATTCGTGCCGCTGGTGCTGCCACCACAGTGCCGCGCCGAAGCCGCAGGCGCATACCAAGCCCAGGAACACCGCAGACAGTATTTTCGAACGATTCAGCATGCAGCGATTATCCCATAAGCATCCCGAAAGCGTCGGCGCGGCGATCCAGCGTTGTGCCGCGGCACTCGCGCAGGCGCGCGTGCACTTCGGCCACGGCACCGACAACGCGCGCGACGAGGCGGCCGAACTGGTGTTCTTCTCGGCGGGGATTGCGCATACGGAAGGCGCGGCCGCTTACGGGCGCGCACTCACACCCGCGCAGCGGCGGCGCATCGCCGAGTTGCTGCGGCGACGGACGCGATCCCGCATTCCCTTGCCGTATCTGACCAAGCGCGCATTCTTCGCGGGACTCGAACTGTATGTCGACGAGCGCGTCCTCGTGCCGCGCTCGCCGATCGCCGAACTTGCCCTGCATCGCTTCGCGCCCTGGATCGATCCGGCACGCGTGCGTCGCGTCCTCGACGTGGGCACGGGCTCGGGCGCGATCGCGATCGCCTGCGCGAAGGCGCTGCCACGGGCGCGCGTCGATGCCCTCGACGTATCCGCCGCGGCTCTGGCCGTCTGCCGGCGCAATCTGCGCAAGTTGCGATTGACGTCACGTGTCGAGCCGCTGCGGTCCGATCATTTCGCCGCGGTGGGCCGGCGCCGATACGATATCATCGTCAGCAATCCGCCCTATGTCGGCGCGCGCGAGATGCGCGGTTTGCCGCGGGAGTACACCCACGAGCCCGCACTCGGCCTGGCATCGGGCGTCGATGGTTTGAATTCCGTTCGCGCCATCCTCAGTTCAGCGCTTAGGTTTCTGCGGCCCGGCGGCCTTCTGGTCGTCGAGGTCGGGAACAGCGAACGGGCGGTGCAGCGGGCGTTTCCGCGGCTGCCGTTCATCTGGCCCGAGATCGCGATGGGCGGTGGCGGCGTCTTCTTACTGAGAGCCGAAGACCTAGAGGAAAGTCAGCAAAGTGGCAGGCAATACGTTCGGTAGACTCTTCACGGTGACCAGCTTCGGCGAGAGCCACGGGCCCGCCCTGGGCTGCATCGTGGACGGCTGTCCGCCGGGCTTGGATCTTGCGGAGGCGGATCTGCAGGGCGACGTCGAACGGCGCCGCTCGGGTACGTCGCAATTCACGAGCCAGCGGCGCGAGCCGGATCGCGTGCGCATCCTGTCCGGCGTGTTCGAAGGCCAGACCACGGGTACACCGATCGGCCTGCTCGTGGAGAACGAGGATCAGCGCTCGCGCGACTACGAGAAGATCAAGGACCGCTTCCGTCCCGGCCACGCCGACTATACGTACCAGCAGAAATACGGCATGCGCGATTATCGCGGCGGCGGACGCTCCTCGGCGCGGGAGACGGTCATGCGCGTCGCCGCGGGCGCGATCGCGCGCAAGTACCTGCGTGAGCGGCTCGGCGTGCGCATCCACGGCTATCTGGCGCAGATCGGTCCGCTCACGCTCGCGCCCGTCGATCCGGACAGCGCCTACGACAATCCGTTCTTTTGTCCCGATCCGGCCCGTATCGCGGAGCTCGAGGCCTACGTCTGGAGCCTGCGCGAGGCGGGTGATTCGATCGGTGCGCGCGTCACCGTGCGTGCGACCGGCGTGCCGCCGGGTTGGGGTGAACCGGTGTTCGACCGCCTCGACGCCGACATCGCCGGCGCGATGATGGGCATCAACGCCGTCAAAGGCGTGGAGATCGGCGCCGGCTTCGGCGCCGTCGTGCAGCGCGGTTCACAGCATCGTGACGAACTGACGCCGCAGGGTTTCAAGTCCAATCATGCCGGCGGCATCCTCGGCGGCATTTCCTCCGGTCAGGAGATCATCGTCAGCATGGCCCTCAAACCCACCTCGAGCATCACCGTGCCGGGCGCCACGATCGACGTGCACGGTGCGGCGACGACGATCGTGACGACCGGTCGGCACGATCCCTGCGTCGGCATCCGCGCCACACCGATCGCCGAAGCAATGCTCGCCCTCGTGCTCATGGATCACTGCTTGCGGCACCGCGCGCAGTGCGCGGACGTGCATTCCACGACGCCCAACATCACGGCGGGACCATGACGGCCGCGACCCGTCCGCGGCTCGCGATCGTCGGCGCCGCCAGCTTGATCGGCGAGGCGCTGATCGAACTGCTGCGCGAACGCAAATTTGCCCATGCCGAGCTGCATCTGCTCGACGACGCGCGCGACCTCGGCCGGCCGGCCGCCGGCGAGGACGAGGCGGCGCGGATCGGCGATGTCGAGGGCTTCGACTTCGCGCGCGCCGATGTAGTGTTCTTCTGCAGCCGTGCCGCCGTTGCCGAGCGCTATGCGCCCGCCGCCGCGGCGCATGCCTGGGTCATCGACGGCTCGAGTGCGTTTCGCGGCCGTGACGACGTGCCCTTGATCGTCGCCGACGTCAACGGCGGACTGCTCGCGGATGCGGCGGCCGGGGGTTTTGCGCCGGGGTTGCACCGGGGTTTGATCGCCTTGCCGGGCAGCGCGAGTGTCGCCTTGGCCACGGTGCTCGCGCCCTTGCATGCGCTCGCCGGTTTGGAGCGGGCCGAGGTCGCCACTTTCCAGGCGGTCTCCGGCAGCGGCCGCTCCGCCATGGAGGGACTCGCGGCCGAGACCGTCGATCTGCTCGGTGGGCGGACGACGAAGCGGCACAGCTTCGGGAAGCAGATCGCCTTCAACGTCATCCCGCAGGTCGATGCGTTGGACGCCGACGGGGTGTCTCTCGAGGAGCGTCGCCTGCTCGCCGAGACCCGGCGGGTGCTTGGCTTGCCACAGCTCGCCATCAATGCGACCGCCGTCCGGGTGCCGGTGTTCTTCGGCCACAGCCTCGTGGTGCATGCGAGCTTCACCCGCGACGTGACGACGGCGGCCGCTGCCGGTGTTCTGACCGCCGGCAGCGGTATCGAACTGGTCGAGACCGTCCCTCCCAAGCTCTATCCCACCCCCGCGACCGAGGCTTTGCAGCCCGATCGGGTCTACGTCGGACGGCTGCGAGCCGATCCAACCCGTGACCGATCTCTAAATTTTTGGGTCGTGGCGGACAATGTTCGTAAATGTGCGGCACATAACGCATTTTCCGTTGCCCAGATTTTGGTAAATAGATCCTGGTGAGCTATAGTTAAATGACGACTTTACAGGCAAGTAAACTTTGGTTGAGAAGCGCCGCTAAGACAATGAACTCAAAGTGCTTTCTTGCCCGGATTCTTGGAGTACAAATGTCCCCGAAGATGCCTCGACTATTGCTGATGGCATGTGTCCTATGTCCATCCCTGTCGTGGGCGCTGGGCCTCGGCGATATACATCTCGAGTCCGCTCTGAACGAGCCGCTGCACGCTGAAATCGACCTGGTGGCGGCTACGCCGGAGGAATTGGCGGGGCTGCGCGCGACTTTGGCGGCCAATGACTCCTTCGCGCGGTATGGCATCGACCGGCCGCCGTTCCTGTCCTCGTTGGTTTTCAAAGTCGGCAAGAGCAAAGACAAGCGCGACGTCCTGTTGGTGACCTCGACGCAGTCCATCCCCGAACCCTTCGTGACCTTCCTGGTGGAGGTCAATTGGTCCCGCGGGCGGCTGATGCGCGAATACACGCTGCTGCTCGACCCGCCGGTCTACAGTCCGGGTGAGACCGTGGCCGGCGCGGCGCCGGTTGCAGCACCGGTCGTGACACCCGCGTCGCGCGCGAAGGCGCCGGCCGCAGCCTCACCGCAGCAGACCGCGCCCTCGCAGGCGGGACCTCGGTCCGCGGAGACGACGCCGGTACCGCCGCGCCCCGTCACCGAAACCAAGCCGTTCTCGGAAGCGAAGGCACCGCTCGCAATCGGCGCCGAAGGCTATCAAGTCAAGTCCGGCGACACGCTCAGCAAGATCGCCGCGAGCCTCAACGGCGGCACGCAAGGCGAGGTCGATCAGACCATGATTGCCGTGTTTCACGACAATCCGCGGGCCTTCGATCGCAACATCAACGTTTTGCGTAAAGGCTCGATCCTGCGCATTCCGGGTGCCGACGAGATCGCCGCGCTCAATCAACGCGAGGCGATCAGCGAAGTCAATCGCCAGATGGCGGCTTGGCGCAACGGTGCCGAAGGGCCCGAGGCGGCAGGACGGCTGCGCTTGGTCACGCCGACCGCCCGCGTCGGCAACGGTACGAACGACGCCGCGCATCCGCGCGCCGACGCCGGCAGCGCGAACTCCGAGAGCCTCGCACTCAAGGATCGCGTCAAGGATCTCGAGTCGCAGCTGGCCGAGTCGCATCGGCTGCTCGACTTGAAGAATGCCGAACTCGCCGAGTTGCAGCACAAGTTGGGAACACCGGTGCCGCCGCCGCCGGCCACAGCCGTGCCGGTGCCCGTGCCGCAACCGGCCACTGCGCCCGTCGCGGCACCCCCGGCCGCGAGTTCGGCGATCGAATCCTCCGCGCCCGCGAGTGCCGCCGAACCCGTCGCGGCGCCGCCGCCGAAGCCGGTGCACAAGAAACCCGTGGTCGTGCCCGTGCCGGCCACCGAGGAGTCCTGGCTCGATTATCTCACCAGCAACTGGTGGATACCCGTTGCGGTACTCGTGGCGGTGCTTGCCGGTCTCGGCTTCGCAGTGTTCAAGCGTCGTCAGAAATCCCAGATCGGCGCCTTCGCCCAGATGGCCGCGAGCACCGACGTGGCCTCCGATACGACGGCCAAGATCTTGGGGATTCGCAAAGGCGACGACTCCTTCGTGGTCGAAGAGTCGGGCGAGCATCGCGCGCCGGATTTCGCGGCCGCACTGCCTGAAGAACCGCGCGCCAGCGACGACACGCTCTCGAGCGAGAGTGCGGTCAATCTCGATCAGGGCGATCCCCTGGCCGAGGCCGACTTCCACATGGCCTATGGCCTCTACGATCAGGCTGCCGATCTCGTGCGCATTGCGCTCGAGCGCGAGCCGGATCGCCGCGATTTGCGGCTCAAGTTGCTGGAGATCTATTTCGTTTGGGGCAACAAGGACGCCTTCCTGCAGACCGCCAAGACCCTGGAGGCGAGCAAGGATCGCGCGCCGGCCGGCGAGTGGGACAAGATCGTCATCATGGGCAAGCAGATATGCCCGGACGAGCCGCTGTTCAATCAAAGCGCGGGTGGCGGACGCGGCGCCGGTGCGCTCATCGACATGAACCTCGAGGGCGGCGAGAACCGCATCGACATCGACTTGTTCGGCGATCCGGAGGGCGAGCAGGGCCTGGATCACACGCTCGGCAAAGAACACGATGATACGGCGGCAACCGGCGAGTCGCCGCACCTCAAGAATGTCGCCGGCTTGGACTTCATGCTCGATGCGCCGGAACGGGGCGCCGACGAATCGCCGACGCGCGAGATGCCGCCCCGCGACGAGCCCACGGTCGAGTCGGAACTGATGCAGTTCCACGACATGCCGACCCAGGTGTCGCCGGCTCTCAATCCCGCGGCGCTGCGCGATCGGATCGAGAACAAGCTCGGCAGCAGCGAGCACACGGCGGAAGTCTCGATCGACGATCTCGGCCTCGATCTCGATGGTCTCGAGGATTTGCATGCCGCTTCCGGCAAGCAGCGGCAGCTCGAAGACACCGGTCATCCGGACGATGCGCCGACCATGGTCGCAGGCCTCGATGAACGCTCACGGCGCATGATGGCCGAAGCCGAGAGCCGCGCACGCGACAATGATTTGACCGAACTCGAGCGCGAGCTCGAAGCCTCCTTCATCTCGGAACTCGAGTCGAGCTCCGAGGGCATCAAGACCGAAGTCATCGGGCCGGAGTCCGCTCCGACCGTGCAAATGCGCACCGAATCCGCGAGCACCTCGCGCTTTCAGAATGCCAAACTCACCGACAAACTGGTGTCCGACCGCGACGACCTCGATTCGACCTCGAAACTGCGCGGCATCAATGCCGACAGCATCGATCTCGATCTGGATCGGCTCGCGCAGGCGCTCGGCAATAACGGCGACACGCTGGAACAACCGCGCGCGGACGAGGATGTCTTCTCGACCGAGGTATTCGAGGCAAGCCAGCGCAGTCGGCGCGTCGATTTGGACGTGGGCGAAGCCCTGAACGGCTCGGATGCCCTGACGCCGCCGGTCGGCGCTCGAAATGGTGCGGCCCGGCTCGAGGACACCGACCACGGGATGCCGGAGTTCGAGCCGGTCACGATGAGCGAAGTCGGCACCAAGCTCGATCTGGCGCGCGCTTACATGGACATGGGCGACCCCGAGGGGGCACGCAACATTCTCGACGAAGTCGTGCAGGAAGGCTCGGCGAGCCAGAAACAGGAAGCTCAGCGCCTGATTCAAGCCTTGCCCGGCTGACATGTCCGGGGCCTCCCGGCGTATCGCCGCCGTGCTCGAGTACGACGGCAGCGCCTATGCGGGCTGGCAGGCCCAGGCCCATTCCGTCTCGATCCAGGCGACTGTGCAGAACGCGATCGGCTTCGTCGCGGGCCATCCCGTCGAGGTGGTCTGTGCGGGCCGTACCGACGCGGGCGTACACGCACTCGGGCAAGTCATCCACTTCGACACCGAGGCGGTGCGCACGCCCCGGGCTTGGGTGCTCGGGAGCAACACCAAACTGCCAGCGGATATCGCGCTGCAATGGGCGGGCGAAGTGGGCGCCGGCTTCCATGCGCGTCACGCCGCGATCCGCCGCACGTATCGCTATTGCATCTTGAACCGCAGCGAGCGCTCCGCCTTGCAACGGTCGCGGGCCGCTTGGATACACCGCTCCATCGACCTCGAAGCCATGCGCAGGGCGGCGCAGGTGCTGCGCGGCGAGCATGATTTTTCCGCGTTCCGGTCCAAGGAGTGCCAGTCGAAAACCGCGGTCCGCCGCGTCGAGGCGATCGACCTGCATCGCGACGGCGCCTTCGTCTGGCTGGAGATCCGCGCGAACGCCTACCTGCATCACATGGTGCGCAATATCGTCGGTACGCTGCTCGCGCTGCAAGCGGCGGCGGATCCCGAGGGCGCGATGGCCGCGCTGCTGCGCGCCGGCGATCGGCACGCGGCCGGCGCCACGGCGCCCGCCTGCGGCTTGTATCTCTGGCGCGTCGATTACCACACGGAACATGGGATTCCCGTGCCTGAGGACGGGCTTTTACTGCGGCCGGCGGGCTGATCTGGTTTAATACGCGCCATGTCCTGGTTCGAGCGCATCGTCCCCTCGCGTATCAAGACCGAACGCCGCACGCGTTCGGTGCCCGAAGGCTTGTGGACCAAGTGCCCGGCCTGCGATGCAGTGCTCTACCGGGCGGAAATCGAACGCAATCTGCACGTCTGTCCGAAATGCAGCCACCATATGCGGATCAACGGCCGCGAGCGGCTGTTGAAGTTTCTCGACATGGGTTCGACGGTCGAACTCGCGGCCAAGGTGGAACCCGAGGATCCGCTGAAGTTCAAGGACTCCAAGCGCTACAAGGACCGGCTCGTCCAGGCGAAGAAGCAAACCGGTGAGCGCGACGCTCTGATCGTGATGTCGGGCAAGCTGGCCGGTCTGGAGATCGTCGCCTGCGCCTTCGAGTTCCGCTTTCTGGGCGGTTCCATGGGTTCGGTGGTCGGCGAGAAATTCGTGCTCGCGGTCGAGTATTGTCTCGAACATCGCGTGCCCCTGGTCTGCTTCGCCGCGAGCGGCGGCGCCCGCATGCAGGAGGCGCTGTACTCGCTGCTGCAAATGGCGAAGACCAGCGCCGCGCTCAAGCGGCTCTCCGAGGCGCGTCTGCCGTTCATCTCGGTCATGACCGATCCGACCACGGGCGGCGTCTCGGCGAGTCTCGCGATGCTCGGCGACATCAACATCGGCGAGCCGAAGGCCTTGATCGGATTCGCGGGTCCGCGCGTGATTCAACAGACGGTTCGCGAGACCCTGCCTGAAGGCTTTCAGCGCAGCGAATTCCTACTCGAACATGGTGCTCTGGACATGATCGTCGACCGACGTGAGTTGCGCGATCGCATCGGCAGCTTGCTGCGCTTGCTGAGCGGCAAAGAACCCGTAGCTGCCTGAAGCTTGGGAAGCGCCGGCGCGTCCAGCCTCGATGAGTGGCTTCGCTTTCAGGCGCAGGCCTATCCACGCGCGATCGACATGGGCCTCGAGCGCTTGCGTCTGGTGCTCGATCGCCTGCAATGGCGTCGACCCGCGGTACCCGTGATCACGGTCGCGGGTACGAACGGCAAGGGCTCTGTCGTCGCGACCTGCGCGGCAATCCTCGGCGCGGCGGGCTACCGGGTCGGCACCTTCACCTCGCCGCATTTGCGCGATTACCGCGAACGCATTCGCATCGGCAACGAGCCGATCGCCGCCGAACCGCTGATCGAAGCCTTCACCCGCATCGAAGCGGCACGCGGCGATGTGGGACTCACGTTCTTCGAGTACAACACGCTCGCCGCGCTGTTGCTGCTCACGGCGGCAGATCTTGATGCCTGGGTGCTCGAGATCGGCATGGGCGGCCGCCTCGATGCGGTCAACGTCGTCGATCCGGACGTCGCCGTCGTGGTGAGCATCGCATTCGATCATCAGGAATTCCTCGGCGACACCCTCGAGGCGATCGGCCGCGAAAAGGCCGGCGTGTTCCGCGCCGGACGCCCGGCCGTGATCGGCAGCCGGACGCTGCCGCCGGTGCTCGAGGCGACGGCACGCGCACTCGGCGCGCCGGCGCGGCGGCTCGGCATCGAGTTCGATTACGTGCGGCGCGAGCTGACTTGGGACTACCGCGGTCCGGACTGGGATCTGCCGGACCTGCCGCCGCCGGCGTTGCGCGGCGACACACAGTTCGACAATGCCGCCACGGCGATCGCCTCCGTCGAAGCCCTGGGTACTCGCGTGCGCGTGAGCGCAGAAGCCGCCGCCGCGGGGCTGCGTGCCGTGCGTCTCGTGGGCCGCTTTCAGGTCATCGAAGGCGGCTCCCAGGAACCCACATGGATCCTCGATGTCGCGCACAATCCGGATGCTGCCCGCGTCCTCGCGAACAACTTGACGCAGCTGCCGGTGCACGGGCTGACGTTCGCCGTCTGCGGCATCTTGGCCGACAAGGACGCAGTCGGCATCGTGCAGGCCTTGGCGGGCTGCATCGCGCAGTGGCTGTTCGTCTCGCTGGATGGCGACCGCGGCCTCAGCGCCGAAGCGCTCGCCGAGCGCGTCGCGGCGCAGCTGCCGCTGCCACCGAGCGTGCATGCGACCGTCGCCGAGGCCTGCGCGGCGGCCCGCGCGCGGGCTTCACCGGCCGATCGGATCGTCGTCTTCGGTTCCTTCCACACCGTCGGGCCGGCTTTGGACTGGCTCGAGGCGCAGGGACGCCTACCGGTGCGAGGCTAGGCGCATGGAGCGGCACGTCAAGCAGCGCTTGGTGGGTGCAAGCATCTTGCTCGTGCTCGTGGTACTGCTCGTGCCGGAGTTCCTCTCCGGCCCAAAGTCGGCGCCACCGCCGCCGCCCGCGACGCTGCCCGCACCCGTGCACACGGTTACGGTTGATCTCAACGATCCGAGTCGCGACACGCTGCAGGAACCCGCCTCCGCGGCTTCAGCGGCGTCGACGCCCACGATGCCCACAGCAACGGTAACGTCGGCGGCAACGGCATCGCCCGTAGCGACGGCACCGCCTGGACCTACGGATTCGCCCGCTGCACCGAAGCCCGCCGCGACGCCGACGCCGGCGCCCACGCCGATTGAAAGCGTGCCGAACACCCCCATTGAGGCTCAGACGTCGAGTCGTTCGGGGGTCGCCGGAGCCGCAACGCGTCACGCGACGGCGAAAGGCGCATGGAGCGTGCAATTGGGCAGCTTTGCGAGCAAAGCCAATGCGGAAAAGCTCGTGCGCGTGCTCGACGGCAAGGGCTACACCGCGGCGGTATCGGCCATCGGTGCGGGGGGCGCCGAGCGGTATCGCGTACGGATCGGCCAACTGGCCGATCGATCTGCGGCTGAGCTTTTGATCGGGAGACTCAAATCCCAGGGACACGTTGCAACGCTCGTGCCGCCAACTTGAGGCAACTGCAGAGCGTTTCACGGCAACACTTGCTTCACTGCGGTAGAATGGCGAATAGTAGGTCGACGGCACGGGTGGACGCTTGACTGGAGCTGATGTCCTTATCGTCTTGGTGGTAGTGGCATCAACGATCGTCGGGCTAGCGCGGGGTTTCGTCCGCGAAGCGGTCGCACTCGCGTTTTGGATCGTCGGCCTCTGGTTGGCTTGGACTTTCGGCTATCTGATCGAGCCTTATCTCGGCGGCTATTTGGCGGAGCCCGCCGTGCGGCCCTGGGTCGGTCGCCTCGCGGTGTTGGTGGTGGTGCTCGGCTTCGGTTACCTGGTCGGCCTCGTGATGCGCTATTTCACGCATGGTGTCGGCCTCGGCGCGATCGATCGGGTGATCGGCATGTTGTTCGGCGTGCTTCGCGGCTTGGTGCTGGTCGGCGTCATCGTGATCTGCGGCGAGTTGCTGCACATGAACCATGAGCCCTGGTGGCACCGCTCGAAGCTGATTCCTTATGGCGAAACGCTGGGCGATTGGTTGCGTGCCATGGTCGGAGAGAAAGGTGAGCCTTGGGCGAAGCTCGAGCGCTTGACCGGCGTCAAAGTTCGGTAGACCGGAGGTCCTTCATGTGCGGAATCGTCGGAATGGTCGGGGTCAATGCGGTCAATCAACGAATCTATGATTCGCTGACCGTCCTGCAGCATCGCGGCCAGGATGCCGCCGGCATCATGACTTGCGAGGACGGCGAGTTGTTCATGCGCAAGGACTCGGGGCTCGTGCGCGACGTCTTTCAACAGAAGCACATGCTCAAGCTCAAGGGCAACGTCGGCATCGGTCACGTCCGCTACCCGACCGCGGGTTGCGACAGCGCCCACGACGCCCAGCCTTTTTACGTCAACTCTCCCTACGGCCTCTGTCTTGCCCACAACGGCAATTTGACCAACGCCCGCGAGCTGACCGAAGTCATGATTCGCGAGGACCGGCGGCATTTGAACACCAGCTCCGATTCAGAGGTGCTGCTCAACGTGCTGGCCTCCGAGTTGCAACGCGTCGGCACGCCGCGCGTCACGGCCGCCGACATTTTTGCCGCGGCCAACGCAGTCTATCGCCGCTGCCGCGGCGGCTATGCCGTCGTCGTCATGGTCATCGGTCATGGCATCCTCGGCTTCCGCGATCCGAACGGAATTCGTCCGCTCGTGATCGGCAAGCGCGAGACGAAGAAGGGCCCCGAATGGATGCTCGCGTCGGAAAGCGTCGCGCTCGACATGCTCGGCTTCGAGATGGTGCGCGACGTCGCTCCGGGCGAAGCCGTGTTCATCGACGAGCAGGGCCGGTTTTATGCGCAACAATGCGTGGCCGCCGTGCGGCACACGCCCTGCATATTCGAGTACGTGTACTTCGCGCGCCCGGACTCGATCATCGACAACATCTCGGTCTACAAGGCGCGCCTGCGCATGGGCGAGCATCTCGCGGAAAAGATCAAACGTGAACGGCCCGATCACGACATCGATGTGGTCATTCCGATTCCCGACACCAGTCGCACGAGTGCGGTCCAGGTCGCGCAGCTGCTGGGCGTGAAGTACCGCGAGGGCTTCATCAAGAACCGCTACATCGGCCGCACCTTCATCACGCCGGGCCAGGAACAGCGCTCGAAATCAGTGCGCAGCAAGCTCAATGCAATCGATCTCGAGTTTCGCGGCAAGAACGTGCTGCTCGTCGACGACTCGATCGTGCGCGGCACGACCTCGGCGCAGATCATCGACATGGCGCGCGAGGCCGGCGCGAAGAAAGTCTACTTCGCGTCCGCGGCGCCGCCGGTTAGGTATCCGAATGTCTACGGCATCGACATGCCCGACACCTCGGAACTCGTTGCCGCCGGACACACCGACGACGAGGTGCGCAACATCATCGGCGCCGACTGGCTCATATATCAGGATCTGCAGGATCTCGAGCACGCGGTCCGCCACGATAATGCGAAGATCAAGGACTTCGACACCTCGTGTTTCTCCGGTCAGTATGTGACCGGCGACGTCACGCCCGAGTATCTGGCCCGCCTCAAGGGCGAGCGCTCGGACGAAGCGAAGCAGCAGCGCCGCGGGGGCGGCAGCGGCCTCAAGACGGTCCGTATTCTCTAATCACCGCGCCCCGGCGGCATCGCCATGAGCCTGCGTCTATTGGTCATCGGAAGCCAGGCCGATCATTTACTGCTGGTGCGCAAGCACGTGGAAATCGAATGGCCGGATGCGAAGGTCGTCGAACATCGCCTCGGGCTCGATCCGCCGCTCAACGAAGGTTTCGCCGCGACCGGCTATGACGCCGTGATCATCGTCACCGCTCCGCCGGTCACCGCCGCAGAGCAGCTCGCCACCAAATTCCTCGCCAAGCCGGAATTCGCCCCGGTGGTGCTGCTCGAGCTGCGCGATGCGCCGAAGCCGCTGCCGAGCCCCCGACAGGGACTGTATCGCAACTATGGCCGCAAGATCGATCGCGCCTTGCTCTTGCAGACGCTGCGCGATGCCTCCGCATTGCATCGCCAGTTCCGTGCGACGCTGCGCACGCATCCGGACTACGACAAGCGCTACCGATTCGGCGACATCACGATCCGCGGTCATCGCTGCATCAAACAGGTCGGCAGCGGCGGCATGTGCACGATCTATCTCGCCGAGAGCGAGCGTGCGGGCAGCGTCGTCGTCCTCAAGGTCTTTCGCCAGGTGCCGGATGTCTCCGAGCGCCACGTCAGTTTCGACCGATTCCTGCAGGAATACGAGATCGTCGCGGGCCTGAAGCACCGGAACATCGTGCGCATCTATGATCTTGGCATCGGCGACGACCATGCGTACATCGCGATGGAGCACTTTCCGGCCGGCGATCTGCGCCAGCGCATGAAGACGCCGCTGACGACCCGCGAAGCCTTCTCTTACCTGCGTCAGCTGGCGAGCGCGCTCGATGCGATCCACGCGGTCGGCGTTTTGCACCGGGACCTGAAACCGGCCAACATCATGTTGCGCGAGGACGGGTCCTTGTGCCTCATCGATTTCGGCCTCGCCAAGGCGGGTTCCGTCGAGGCGGATCTCACGGGCGCGCGCGAGATCTTCGGTACCCCGTATTACATGAGCCCCGAGCAGGGCCATGCCGAGCCGATCGACGCGCGCAGCGATTTATACAGCCTGGGCGTGATTTTTTTCGAAATGCTCATGGGCCAAAAGCCGTTCCGGGGCAACTCCGCGATGGAGGTTATCTACAAGCACAAGCGCGCCGAATTGCCGGCCGTGGCACCGCAGTTCGTGGAATTCGCAGGATTGCTCACGCGCTTGCTCGCCAAGAATCCGGCGGATCGATTCCAGTCGGCACGCGAATTGCTCGACGCGGCGGCCGACCTGAAATTGCCCGCGTGAGCGTCGCCGCCGTCGCCACGGCGTCGCCGCCGTTCGAGCATGCGCTGTTGCGTGTGCCGACACCCACCGCCTGGGTGCAGGAAGCCGGGCGTTCGCGCGACATCCTGTTGCTCGACCATGCGAATTGCGAGAAGAAGGCGGCCTCGACCGCGCTCGCGCTGATGTTCGCCTATGCCGAGGATCTCGATCTGGCCGGGAAGCTGTCGCGGCTCGCGCGCGAGGAACTGCGGCACTACGAGCAGGTCGCCAAATTACTGAAGACTCTCTGCGTCGTACCGCAGCGTCTCGCACCCGGCCGCTACGCCGGACGCCTGCGGCGGCTCGTGGCGTCGGCCGAGCCGCAGCGCGAGATCGATCTGATGATTTGCGGTGCGTTCATCGAGGCACGCTCCTGTGAGCGCTTTGCCGCGCTCGGGCTCACGATCGGCGCGCCCTTGGACGCGTTTTTCGGCGGTCTGCATCAGGCTGAGGCGCGCCACCATCGGGTTTATCTGGACCTTGCCCGGCGCGCGGCCGCGCGCCACGGACGCAGCATCGATGCGCGCATCGCCGCCTTCGGCGAACTCGAGGCCGAACTGATCTCGACGCCGGACGAGGAGTTTCGCTTTCACTCGGGGCCGCCGGCGGGCGCTCGCGGCAACAAGGCGAGCGCATAACCGCGCTCATCCCAGCGCAGCACGCTGCCCTGATCGTACCAATCCCCGAGCACGATGCGCGTGCACGCGCGGCCGTCGACGTGAATCTCATGGACGGCCGGCCGATGCGTGTGTCCATGCAGGAGCAGCTGCGCGCCGGACTGACGGAAGACTCCGGCGACGCTGTCCGCGTTGACGTCCGTGATCGCGTAGCCCGCGGTCGCAGTGTGTGCGCGGCTGCCGTCGCGCGCCGCAACGCTGAGCGCGCGACGCTGGCTGAGCGTCAGCGCGAGGAACCGGCTCTGCCAGCCGGGATCGCGTACCGTCGCGCGCAGGCGCTGATAGGAGCGATCATCGGTGCACAGGGCATCGCCGTGCATCACAACGACCGACCGTCCGTACAGCGTCAAGATGATGGGGTCCGGCAACAGGGTCGCGCCCGAGAGCGCACAAAAACGCTCGCCGATCAGAAAGTCGCGATTACCGTGCATCACGAAACACGGCACGCCGCCCTCGCTCAGCGTCCGCAGGCCCGCGATCGCGCGCGCTTGATCCGCGTCCGGGGCATCGTCGCCTATCCAGGACTCGAACAAATCGCCGAGAATGTAGAGCGCGTCGGCGGCTGCGGCATCGGCCGCGAGAAAGTTGAGAAATTGAGCGGTGATCGCCGGCCGGCTCGCGTCGATGTGCAGATCCGAGATGAACAGCGTGGCCAAGCGACTAGCGGCGGGAGCGCACCGTCACGGAGCGGGGACGCGCTCGATGCGTTCGATCACGACCTTGGTCAGCGGCGAGTCCTCTTTGAGGGGTCCCGCCGCACCGGTCGGCTGTGTGGAAATGCGATCGACGACGTCCATGCCGTCGACGACCTTGCCGAATACGGCGTAACCCCAGCGTGCCGGATTCGGGTCGAGCGGCGAGTTGTCGGCTAGGTTCACGTAGAACTGGCAGTCTCCGCTATGGGGTTCGGGGCCGCGGGCGAGGCCCACGGTGCCACGCACGTTGTTCAGCCCATTGCCGGACTCGTTGAAAGTCTTGGACGCCGTGGGCTTGAGTTTGTAGTTCGTGTCGTAGCCGCCGCCTTGAATCACGAAATTCGCGATCGCGCGATGGATGATCGTCTGCGTGTACTGGCCGGAATCGACGTATTTCAGGAAGGCGGCAACCGTCAAGGGCGCTCTTTCGGCGTTCAGCTCGATCGTGAAATTGCCTGCCGAGGTTACGACCTGGACGCGCGTCGCGGCCGCCGGGGCGGCCGCCGCGGCGGGTGTGGGGGTCGCCGCCAAGCCCGGCGCGGGCAGAGTCAACACGGCAGCAAGCAAAGCAAAGGTCATCAGGAGCTTGTTCATGCTCCGGGATTCTACTCGAATGGGTACAATCTTGGCCTATGTCCTTACCCGTGATCACCCGATTCGCCCCGAGCCCCACCGGCGCCCTGCACCTTGGTAATGCGCGAACCGCTTTTTTCAGCTACTTGTGGGCCCGCAAGAGCGGCGGCCGGTTCATCCTGCGGATCGAGGATACCGACGTCGAGCGCAGCCAATTGCGCTTTCGTGACGGACTGCTCGCCGACTTGCGCTGGCTGGGTCTCGAGTGGGACGAGGGACCGGACATCGGTGGCCCATCCGCGCCGTACTCGCAGGCCGAGCGCGGCGCCTTCTACCAGAGCTTGTTCGCGAGACTCGTCGCGCAGGAACTGGTTTACCCGTGCTACTGTTCCGCCGAGGACCTGGAGTTGTCGCGCAAGCTGCAACGCATGGCCGGCAAGCCGCCGCGTTATGCCGGCACCTGTCGCTATCTGACCCGCGAGGAACGGGCGGAGCGCGAGGCGCGCGGCCGCAAACCGACCTTGCGGTTCGCGGTACCGCTCGACAAACGTATCGAATTCATCGACACGGTGCACGGTCCGCAACATTTCCGATCGGACGATATCGGCGATTTCATCGTCGCCCGCGAGGACGGCAGCTCCGCGTTCTTCTTTTGCAATGCTGTCGACGACTCGATCATGGGCGTCACCCAGGTGTTGCGCGGCGACGATCATCTCACCAACACGCCGCGGCAATTGCTGGTGCTCGATGCGCTCGGCATGCGCCGGCCCGAGTATGGCCACGTCGGCCTGCTCGTCGGTGCCGACGGCGCGCCGCTGTCCAAGCGCCACGGCAGTACGAGCGTCAATGAGTTTCGCGAGCGTGGCTTTCTCAGCATCGCGCTGCTCAACCAGTTGTTTCATCTCGGACACGCGAGCGATGTCGAGATCTGGCTCAATAAAGAAGACATGCCGGCGCACTTTCGCCCCGAACACCTTGGCCGCGCGGCGACGCGCTTCGACGAAGCGCAGCTCACGCATTGGCAGAAGGAATCCCTGGCGCATTTGGATGGTGCCGGGTTCGCGGCCTGGCTCGGCTCCGGTGCGCAAACCGCTGTGAGCGGCGCAGGCCCCGCGTTCATCGAATTGATCCGCCACAACGTCGTGTTGCCGGCCGACGCGGCGCCGTGGGTCGCCGCCGTCGATGGCGAGCTGCCGCCGCTCGGGGCCGCCGAACGCGACGTGATCGCGGCAGCCGGCCCGGGCTTTTTTTCGGCCGCAGTCAGCGCTCTTGCGGAAACGGGGCAGGACTTGAAGGCCCTGACGAAGCTGCTCAAGGAGCGAACGGGACGCAAGGGAGCCGACTTGTTCATGCCGCTGCGAGTCGCCCTGACCGGCCAGCTGCACGGTCCCGAACTCGCGCGCATGCTCGAACTGATTCCTCTTCCGACGGTACGCAGGCGCCTCGAAACTCATGCTCAAAATCCATAATTCATTGACCGGCCTGAAGCACGATTTCGTCCCGCTCGTACCGGGCGAAGTCCGGATGTACGTCTGCGGGATCACCGTCTACGACCACATCCATATCGGGCATGCGCGCATGTTGACGGTGTTCGATCTCGTACAGCGTTACCTGCGCAGCCTCGGATTGCGCGTCACCTACGTACGCAACATCACGGACATCGACGACAAGATCATCGATCGCGCGGCGAAGAACGGTGAGAACTGGGCGGATCTCGCGCGTCGTTTCACCGCCTCGATGCATGCGGACTGTGCGGCGCTCGGCTTGCAGCCCCCGGACCAAGAACCGCGCGCGACGGATTTCATCGCCGCGATCGTGGCCATGACGCAGACCTTGCTGGACAAGGACTATGCCTATCGCGCCGTCAATGGCGACGTCATGTACGCCGTACGCCGTTTCGCCGACTACGGCCGCTTGTCCGGCAAGAAAATCGACGACCTGCGTGCAGGCTCGCGGGTCCAAGTCGACGACGCCAAGCGCGATCCGCTCGATTTCGTGCTCTGGAAGTCGGCCAAGCCGGGCGAGCCGTCTTGGCCCTCACCCTGGGGTGCCGGCCGCCCGGGCTGGCACATCGAATGCTCCGCGATGTCGACGAGCCTGCTGGGGCCGTATTTCGACCTGCACGGCGGTGGCATGGATCTGAAGTTTCCGCACCATGAGAATGAGATCGCGCAGTCCTGCGCCGCCTGCGGGACGCCCTTCGTGCACGTCTGGATGCATAACGGTTTCGTGCGCATCAACGACGAGAAAATGTCCAAGTCGCTCGATAACTTCTTCACGGTGCGCGACGTGCTCGCCACCTTGCGCGATCCCGAAGTGCTGCGCCTGTTCCTGTTGAGCAGCCATTATCGCGGTCCGATCAATTACTCGGAGTCGCAGTTGCAGCAGGCAGACGAGACGCTGCTGGGCCTTTATCGGGCCCTGAAGGATGCGGTGCCCGGCGTGCCGAGCGCAGCGACCTTGGCCCAGTTTCGCGCGGCGATGGACGATGACTTCAACACGCCGGAAGCGTTCGCCGTAGTACAAGGCGCAGCGCGCGAGTTGAACAGCGCAAAGGCCGCCGGCGACAGCCAGGCCACCGGAGTAGCAGCGGCGAGCCTGCTCGCCATGGGCGCGACGCTAGGGCTCATGCAACAGGATCCGGAAACCTATTTGCAGCGCGGTATCGGCACGCACGCGCTCGGCGACGGTGCAATCGAGCAGTTGCTCGATGCGCGCCGGCTGGCTCGGTCCGCAAAGAATTTCGTCGAATCGGACCGGATACGCGGCGTGTTGTCCGCTGCGGGAATCGTGCTCGAGGACAAGCCAAACGGAACCACGGCCTGGCGCCGCGCCTGAGGATCGCCTTGCCTTCGATCAGAGTACGTCGTTCCGGGGGCATCGATCGACTTACGAGGGCATTAGGCGCGCCGATTCACGGCGTTCGACCTCGTAGCATTCGCAGCATAGAGCTTCCAAGCGGTCCCGGTCGACGACCGTGATACGGCCGCGACGGTAGTTGATCAAACCGAGCGAATGCAGTTTGCCCGCCGCTTCGGTGATGCTCTCGCGGCGCACACCGAGCTTCGCCGCCATGGATTCGTGCGTCATGACGAGCGTCATGGAGGGCGACCGATCGATACCCAGCAACAGACGCCGGATGAACTGCTGCAGGACGGAATGGTGCCGGTTGCACACCGCGGTTTGTGCGGTCTGAACATAAAGCGACTGCGTGTAGCGCAGCACAATGGCCTGTGTCGCCTCGCAGCGATGAAACGATTTCCGCAGGATGTCGGTGTGCAAGCGATAAGCCGTACCCTTGGCCTGCACGATCGCGTGGCTGAAGGAATCATAACCGCCCATCAAGGCCGAGGCGCCGACCAGACCCTCGCGCCCGATTACAGCGACTTCGATCGACCGACCGTCGCGGATGAGCTGCAGCACCGACACGATGCAATCCGTCGGAAAATAAATGTTCTGACGACCGTTGCGGCAGGCATGAATAGGTGTGCCACCCACCATGTTCACGACCTCGAGATACGGCAGGAGGCTCTCGTACGAACTCGCGGGCAGCGAGGCCAGCAACCGATTGTCGCGCGGGTGAGCGTGGGATATTCGTCGCCGTACCGGCGGTCGCGTCAGGATGGGCGGCCGAGACAAGGCGTAATTCGGTGCGATTTGGATATCCACTGCCACGCAACTATGCCACTCGGGCCGAACTTCCAGCGTCGGTGTCCGTCCGCATCTCGTGTAAGACTGATTCGCCTGCGGCTATCGCAACAAGCCGTGCCGGGCGGCGGCGGTTGCGTGTGCTGCGATAAGCCATTAGCATGGCCCCCCCGTTACGCGGGGACGGCTGGAGACGGGGCATGGCGCAGTCTGGTAGCGCATCTGCTTTGGGAGCAGAGGGTCGGGGGTTCGAATCCCTCTGCCCCGACCAACCAGCTACAATCGGGGTGATTTGCCGCGCGTAACGAGCAGCCGAAATCGACTAGGATTCGACCTCCCGACAAAAAACAATCGGGTTCGACGACTTGGAGGTCTTCCGACCAGTCGATCGCCCACAGGGCGACCCCGCAGGGGCGAGGCGCGTCCGCGCCGAGTATTTCCTCCAGCACGTCAGCGAGCGCCTACAGGGATCTCGTCCCCTGACGGGATCGCTCGACGGTCGTCGTTCATTACACTGTAGGTCTACCGCTCTTGAGGAGACCCAGATGGCAGACGGAGATAATCCCTACGACAAACTCTGGCGCATGATCGACAAATCGCGTTTCGCTATGTTCACGACCATCGAGCCCGACGGCTCGTTGCGCAGCCGTCCGATGACCACTGTGCAAAATCGATTCGACGGCAGCCTCTGGTTCTTTGCGAAGGCGGGTACGGACACCGTGCGCGCGGTGGGCGCGAACCCACGCGTAAGCCTGTCGTATGGCGATTCCAAGCATGCCGACTTCGTCGCCGTGGCGGGTAACGCGAAGGTCGTGACCGAGATCGCGAAGAAGCGGGAATTGTGGAGCGCCGCCGTCGAGGCTTGGCTGCCGGAGGGGCCGGATGCGGCCAGCGTGGTGTTGATCGATGTCGAGGCGCACCACGGCGAGTACTGGGATTCAGCTGCGAAACTGGTGCAGCTATTCTCGGTTGCGCGCGCCATGGCAAGCTCCGAGAAGCCGCCGGGGCAAGCCGAGCACCGTAAGCTCGCGATCTAAGCGCCGTCGTCCTGTAGGCACCGCGTTATAATCGCCTCGGGCGCCCGTAGCTCAGACGGATAGAGCAGCGGATTTCTAATCCGCTGGTCGGGGGTTCGATTCCCTCCGGGCGCGCCATCACGTGCTGGTCCATTCCGGACAGATGGGTAACGGTTTATACCGTACACATAGGTAACACTTTAGCACCGAAGGAATTCGGGGCGCATTCGACCCGGCCGGACTCGTGATCGAAGAAGCCCAGGTCGTACTGCATGAAGCTGACGAGCCAGATTTTCTCGCTGACTTCAGTGATGCC